>Ga0209467_1001030_pt1 | contig 27714 bp, 28 predicted proteins | sample Higcelwee11metaG_FD_187175 | JGI IMG/M metagenome (GOLD analysis project Ga0209467, IMG submission 187175) | Freshwater pond sediment microbial communities from the University of Edinburgh, under environmental carbon perturbations - High... | ecosystem: Environmental > Aquatic > Freshwater >... | reverse complement strand
CGATAAACTCAACTCAAGACCAAGGAAGTGTCTAGGGTTTAAAACGCCTTACGAAGTTTTTAGTGAATTAACAGGTTTGGATGGTAGAATCTTGGCAATGGGTATTCGTTAATGATGCGAATTCGCCCTCTTTTATTTTTTTGATTTTTGCATAAAATATTTTTTACCCCTACATTGGCATCCACTGCCATTTTCTGCTACTCCATAGGAATCAATTTTATATCCTACCTCTTTATTTGAATCAGCAAGAACTTGTGAAATAATCCATCCATCCTCGACAGACTCTTCAATACTAGAGTAGCCTGTATTCGCCCTATTGAGACTTTTACATGATATTTCGCAAATATCTGTTCCATTAAATCCCGTATAAAAATCCATCACAGTATTGCCAGTTCTTTCTCTTAATACTTGCTGTTTTTTTTGTGTTTCTAAAATTCTTGCGTTTTTCATTTTTTCAAAATTAACACGATCTTCTTCTGCTTTTTTCTTAGATTTTTCCCTATTGTATTCAGCTTCAATAAAATCATTATATTTATTTTTATAAGTTGTAAGTTTTTCTTTGTTATTACTCAACACAAACTCTGCACGATTAAAATCATAACTATTTAAATCACATCCAAAAAGACATTTTTTTAAATAAATACTAAATGTAGTAAAAAAAATCGGAGTATCTTTACTAAGACAGATAGTTTCTCTAGCAGAATTAGTTAATAAAACAGTTTTTGCTCTTTCCTCTTGTCCAACAGGATCAAAAATATTCCCTATACTATTATACTTATACAAAACACCATTTTGTGCTTCGCAGTATTTTTTATAGAATGAGCTTAAATCATTCCAATAAAAAATTTCTGCATCTTTGAAATGATCCATATCTTTTTTTTCAAAAATAGTTAAATCTTTTACTAATCCAAGATTTTCTTTAAATTGTTCAAAAGACAAATTTTTCAATTCTTCATTAGAGATAAAATTAATTTTGTCATAATTTGATTTTACAAGATTTAACGACTTGGATTCATCAGCCAAACTTGCTATTCCTGCAAGAAAATAGAATCCTATTAATACTGATTTATAAAAATGCACTCTTACCCTTTGATGAAAACTAATAAACTAGATTTTATTATAATAGAGTTGCGTGAAAGTTGCAAGTAGGTATGATAATAGATATTTTGATATTTTCCATAGCATCCCGCTCGAATCTTTCCATTGAAAGAATAAATATTGGTGCCGCTATGGTGCCATAAACATAAGCTAAAATAAGCGAAGATTGTGCAAAAGAGACGTTGGAAACTTCGCTTTTAGTGAGGTTTGTTAATATTGTGTGAGGATTCGAATCTCTAGCTGTCCAAATCCCCTATTTACCGTACTTTTAAAGACCTAAAAAAACACCAGTGACACTATAGTGCCATAGCATTGACACCATAAACATGCAGAGCAATGGTATAGATCAGCTTCAATTTTTAATTTAAGCTGCTTCCTCTTAGGAGCAATATTAACACTCTTAGTACCCACATTTGAACAAAAAGATATTGTGATGTGGATTACATTATCTATCATAGGCATTAATCTTATTCAAATTTATTCAACATTAGTTTTAATGTCAAACTACACAGCTTTAAAAAGAAAATTTCAACATTTTCGTTGATAAATTTTCAAAAAAAGAAACCTGAATCAGCAAAATAGCATAAAAACAAGGTACTAAATATTATGTAATTGCCTTGCTAACGTTCTATATTCAACAAGAATCTCATCTTTATCACTATTCGTTACTTCCAATCCTATACTTTTCATTTCAAGATTTCTTATTCTTATAAGTTCTTTTTTTTGAGCATAAGTCAAGCTTTCTTTATTTTTAATCAATGTCTTGTAATAGTCAAGTGAACCTCGATGAAGATGCGTACTGGCTTTTAAAACATTTTTTTCAAAACTTGTTTCAGAAGCACAAAATCCAGCGAATAAATGAGATAATGCATTATTGAATTCTATCAAACCCTGTTTGAATAACTGTCCACTATGTAACTTGTTAAAGTCTGAGAAGGCTTCATTAAAATCGTTTAATGGAGTTGAAAGATGCCCTAAATAAGTTAAAGACTTTATATAATTCTTATTACTACAATCTAAAGAGGTATACATTTCTGAGTATATAGAAGTATCACCATCTGACAAATAATTGTCAATTTGGGTGGTTAAAATTAATAAAGCTTTTTCTTTAAATTTACTATGTACATCTTTTTTATTAATTACATAAAAAACTCGAAAAAAAGAATTTACAACTTTAGTATTTCTACCAAGTCTTTTATCAAATGTTGCTATTAAGTCTTTTGAAATAAATCTACAATATTGCGTAAAAAATTGAGAATAATAATGCTGCATAGAAATGATTCAGATCATTTCTAATAAATCATTTAATTCTCTATCGCATTTAATCATTTCATCATTAAAATAACTATCTACTTCTGAAAAGTCTCCTGTTAAACCTGACCCATCATCATATATTACTAAACTTTCCGTATTCCCAGCAATAATATTTTTTGCGGGAGTAATAAAGTCGAATCCTTCAAATTCTTCTTTAAGTGTTGCCATGATTGAAAATACCTCTTCAAATCTTTTAAGACACCAATCAAGTAAAATGATGTCAAAAACTTTAGGAATTATATTTATATAATCCACTTTTTCTCGATTTATTTTTTAAATAAATAAATCAACATTTTTATTAGATATATTTTACCACATATTATCTAACATATTACTATTAAAAAATAGAAAAATCAAGATTAATACTATGTTTTCAAATCGATCGTATAGTATATAATTTAAACAATAATATTTCTATAAATTTATATTTTTTTCAATCGTTGTATATGGTGTCACTATAGTGCCATAGCTAGAAGTTAAAATAAGCGAAGATTGTGCAAAAGAGACGTTGGAAACTTCGCTTTTAGTGAGGTTTGTTAATATTTAGCTAGGATTCGAATCTCTAGCTGGCCATAACATCAATTTAATCCCCTCTAATACAATCCAAAAAGACAAACAATATTACTTACTTGAGTATTACTAACAGTAATCAATATGGGTATAAATTATCGATTTAAATCATAATAAGTGCGGTTATTGTAAAGGCTCCAACCGATATCAAGTAGTAGGTAACTACAAATCGAAAGAGGGCTATTTTCCCAAAAAAGAGGACCATTGCCGATTTGGCGAGCGTATTACTCACTATAGCAATTAGAATTGCATAGTGTGCAGTAGTGGGATTGAGACCATTTTTAGCGAGGGAGGAGAGGGAGAGGACGATAGCGTCGACATCGGCAATCCCTGAGACTAGGGCAACCGCATAAACCCCCATATCTCCGACATAACGGTTTGAGAGGGAGATAAGGGCGAGAGTTGTGCCGAAAACTATCCCCATCACCAGTGCTTCTTTGAGATCAAATGGGTTTTTGAATTCGGTATTTTGGGGGATACTTTCTCGTTTTGAGGTGAAATAGAGCGTCGCGATATATCCGTATCCACAGAGCGAGCCTACGACAATAGGGATGATAAAAAGACGGGTGATTTCGGGATTAATCACCCACATCTCTAATCCTGCGCGAATCAGCATCATAGAAGAAGCCAGTGAAATCCCCAGCGCTAGATTTTTGGTTAACAAACTATTTTCATGGACACGGCGTGCCATACTCATCGCTACTGCAGTCGATGAGACCAACCCTCCAAAGAGCCCGGCTACTCCGATCCCGTTAGTAGAACCTAAAACGCGGATGGCAATGTAGCCGAAAAAAGAGATTCCCGCCACTAAAACGACCATAAACCAGATGCGATAAAGGTTGATTAGCCCCATCGGATCAATAGCGTGGTCGGGTAAAATAGGGAGGATGACAAAGGTCATAATCATAAATAATATCGCAGCGCTGAGATCTTTTTTGGTGATGGTTTGTTCATATTCTCGAACACTATCTTTGATGTTGAGGACAAAGAGGACGATAATCGTAATGAAGACGGAAAAAATAGGGGCAGAAAAGTTGATCATTGACCCGCTAACAAAGCCAACGAGGGCGGCAAACTCGGTGGTGGCCCCTTTCTCAGAAATAGAGACGCTGTTGACAATATACGCGGCGATAAGCAATATCCCCATTACAACTGAGGCGATGAGTAAAAAATAGGGGGAAAAGGTATTCATCCACGCTGATAGATATCCAAACAAGGAGATCATTGAGAAGGTGCGTGCACCTCCGAAATCTTGTACTTTGTTTGAATAAATGGTGTGCATTTCACGCTGCAGTCCGATCAAAAAGCCAAGGACTATCGAGAGAATACTGTTTTGAATAAATAACAGGTCCATATCACCATCCCATCGCACGAGTTTAATCTATTATAGCGTTAGAGTGGTAAAAAAAATCCTTTAGACTTGTTCGAATCGCTTCCCATGGATGAGGCTATATCGATAGAGTTGAAATGCTTTTACGAGATTTATGAACAAAAGGGTAAACATAGCCGCAGCAGTGAGTCCGCTCAATACAAAAAGCTCAATCAAGAACACCCCGCCAAGTGCCGAGAGAGAGGTGGTGAGAAAAAGGACAAAAACCCCTTTTGCTCGAGATTGAGGGATGATATTCGACATAATCGGAGCATCCATTATCCCGGAAGAGTTGAGATGAAACCAGACCAAAAAGGGGACGATTTTACCCATCATCCCTAAAATAATAGCCAACGCAAAGAGGGCAAAAGCGATGAGGGAAATACTCTGAGATGGGGGGTATTCACCCGCTAAAAAGAGGATATGCGCCGCAACCGCCAAAGAAAGCAACATGATCCCCGAACTCCAAAACCATATACTCACATCACTCACACGCCGTTTTCGCATTTTTAACCGTTTTGCCGTGGTGACGACAAATCCAATCAATAACGCCCCTATAACAAGGTCAAACACCCAGATATAAGGGAGAGCCGCGAAAAGCCAAATGATTTTGAAAAAGAGTGATACGGCAATCACCCTGAAAGCGTTGCGTTTGCACCAGTTACTGTAGGATATGGAGACATAGAACATCTCGATCACTTGAAACGCTACCGCTATGATAAGTACGGCAATCCATCCGACAAGTCCCAGCGAATAGTGTGCGGATCGAATCGCGTCATGAAAGGTACTAAAAGAGAGATTGGCATATTCGCTCGCCATAACAATCCCTAGCACGGCAGTGAGAGAGAGGGCGATTATGGCAAGCCGCATCCCCCGAAGAGTATCGTGCGATCCACCGCCGAAAAGGAGAGGAAGGATAAGATTGGCTGCATAGAGGATTGAGCCGCCTAAAAAGACTGACGCAATCACAAAAAGTTCAGGGATTCCAAATACAAATGCTCCCGAGAGGGAAAGTACCCCTATCACCAAAAACAGATGAATTACAAATGCGTTTCCCAAAACAGCGGGGATAGGACGTCCTCCCAGAACACTCTGCATCTGAAACAGTGCACCCAACATACTCATAGAGATAACCCCTAGAAACATCAGATGGATAGCCGCAAGGGATAGGGGATGGGTTGGCGTTAAAACAGCGTGAGGATTAAAAAACACAATCAAAGCAAGAAGTATCCCGAATACGGGAACCGTGAGAAAAAAGCGCAAGACGACAGAGATAGGGGGGGCTTGATCGAGGGAGAGTCCATTATACATGGGTGTGCTCCAATTCTATGGTTGAACTGCGGGTGATATAGATATGCCAGAGCGTTTCAGTTTCCATGACACTGAGATATCGACCGCCATTTTTCACAATGATCTCAAAAAGGGGGATCGGTTCACGTCGGTGAATCATATGGATCATCTCATCACCCGTAAGTTTTTTGAATGCATCAACCGCCATCTCCAGCGGAACGGGGTGATCGAGGGAGCGGGTGTCGAGGAGGATCATTTTTCCATATCCTTGAGGGTTTGGATCATCAGCTCTCCATCGCTCCCCAATGCACGATCGATCATAGGGTAGAGCATCTGCTCCTCTTTCATATTGTGCTGCTGGAGCATAATCATCATCGATTCACCGATTCCGAAAAAATCATCCGAGCGATTTTCACTCAACGCTAAACGCATCGATTCGAGAAGACTTCGAAGCTGTTGGTGCTCGTAACGCATCATCTGAGTTGGCCCCCCCATCATCCCCGTCCGTTTTTCAAAGGTGATAAAGAGCTCTCGTTCTTCCATATCGAAATGGTGATTAGTCGCTTGGTAAAAAGATTCGAAAAGCCCTTTCGCTTCTTCGATTTTTTTATCAGCAAGGGCATTTTCCGCTTCGGTGAAAAGATGGTCACACGCTCGATGATCCTCACGCATAAATTCTAAAATCATGGCTATTCCTTTATTCTCTTAGGTGTGACAGTATAAAAGGAATAAGAGAAATGGATCTTGATCGATATCAAGATTTATTTTTTAATGACCTTTTTATTATGCGGTAGAAAATCACTGAAATCTTTAATGTAAATAGCATTTATCCCCTGCCCAAGTTCATGGATATCAGCATCGAGCCGCAACCAGCGGTTCACACTGTACTGGAGTAAGACACTCGATACCGTATCGTTTTTATAGATGACTCGGAGATCTTTATTGAGGCGTGTTCCCACTTCGAACCCCATCCCCCCCTCAGCCGTGGTCAGGATATTCATCGTATCGATTTGAAGCTTGGTAGCTCCACTAATCAACCCTTTTAACCCCGCGCCTAGCATAAAGTTTGTTGCATCGGCACGGACGGTTGTGGTAGAGTTGTCTCCTCCGCTAACACTGTTTGCCGCTGCACCGAAGAGTAGGTAACTCATAATATCATTTTGGCTCATTACCGGATCGGAATTAAAGAGGAAAATCGGTGAATCGAGGGTATGCGTGACGAAAATAATGATTTTATTGTAATTCACTTCATGTCCGATAGTGAGGTTCAGATACGGATTCAGCGGGACATCCCCTCCGAAATAGATCTCAGAGTGTTTAATTTCAAACTCTTTTCCTGCCGTTGTAGCTCTCCCTTTAGGGATCGTGACCATCCCTAAAATTTGCATTGCTGCATTCGGGTCTTTCCAAAGGGTGATATCGGGGTTAAGTTGTAAATCGAGCTCTTTGGTTTTAAAATGGATCGGTTCACGTGCTGTTATATGGAGGTTCATTGAAAGTTTTGCATTGCTTGGGGGGCGTACATCTTGGATGATGATGATATCGTCATCCATCACTTTAAACTCCTGAAACGGAAGATATGTGACCGTTGCATCTAGGATAGTAACTCCACCGAAAAGAGTTTGGTTCCCCTGTGCATCTCGTTCAAACATGATATCGGCAGAAGCGTGAGCATCCCCTTCCGGTCCTTTGTAGTTAAAGCGCTCAGAGTATAATTGCACCTTAGCACTTAAATCGGGTTTCACCGCACCACTAAGACGCAAAGTATCAAATATCCAAAACGTATCGATCATAACATCGCCCGCAGTGTTTAGATGAAGATAGGAGGGTTTGTCGCTGCTAATAGGATGATTGGCAATCTCAAAACGATACCCCGATACGGTTATGTTTCCATCGTGATACTCCATATTAGCCCATCCCTCCGTTCCGCCATACGCACGCTGAGAATCAAGAACCGCTGCATACCACGGTATTTTGATCTCACTTTGGAGAGAGAGTTTATCCCCTAGCACTATCCTGGTTTTGGTCCGTACTTCAGCATCATAGTATTCACCCTTATGGAGTTCGAGGGATTGAAGGCGTGAGAGAGAAGCATACAAGGATGGGGTAAGGGTATCAATATCAATACGACTCTCTGTCGAGTTCAATGTACCGCTTAGATCAAAGAAAGTCCCTAAATAATTACCGGAACCTTTAAGTTTTTCCCTTGATACAACGCTTGAGAGGGCTAAGGAGTCTCCAGAAAGGTTCAAACGGGTAGCGTTTGCCTCATTATTTAGAGAAAGCGATAAATGCTCTGGCGGTTTGTGGCTCCAATTCTTCCACATCGGTGCATCTTGAGGAAGCGTTAGATTTCCTTCTAGGGTGTGATAGTTGTTCTGGGTTATAAAGGATCCGCGAAAGAGAGCATGATCATGTGCCACATCGATAGACCCATTGAGCCTATTCGAACTTAGACGATAACTCCCCCTCCCCTCAAGTTCTAATGTACCTGAACGGATCTTCTCAGGCAATGTCGGGATAAAAGAGAGATTCTGGTGCTGACTTTGAAGTTTCCATCGATAAGTATCATAATCTTGACTCTCTAGGGTGAGAGTGCTCCCATCGAGGGTGAGAGAACCGATAAGCCCCTTAGTATCATCGGTAAATTCTCCGTGCAGTTTGTTGGCGGGGAGCGGATGATCGGAGGTGATAATTCCCTCAAACTCGGTTGTAGTTCTCCCCTCCAAGGTATAACGAAGATGCTGCTTGATTTGCATCGTATCAGCCCCATGCAAAAGCATATAGAGCATGTCAATATCAAAATAGCCGTTTTCATAGAGGTATTTGAAATCAACCCTTATCGCTTTGGCTATGATCGTAGGGTCTTGCTTAGACTTCAAATCCTCTATGGCGGTTTGCAAAAGGGCTTTTTCGTCTGAAAGCTCCATGATTTTTACCCTCAAAGTTCGTGGCAGGGTGGTAAAACGGCCACTATAAGGGGCAAGTTCCGCTACGTTGGGATAAATATCTGCGACCCCTCGAAGGGCATTATTCTCAACACCACCACGGATGGCACCACTGCCATAGCGCGATTTCAGCGTCGCATGCAAAGATCCAAACGAGAGGGCATCACCATCATAGGTACCGTTTTTTCCATGAATATCAAGTTCTATAGGATAAGAACTCATGAGCTGAAGATTGGTGATGGAGACCTCTTCGAGGCGGAAGGTCGGGAACGGCCAAATGGAATCGTCATCACCAATAAAATCATCCAGATGAAGACGTAACCCATCGATTTTAACCGAGTCGATGGTGTGTTCACCCTCTAGCATTTTGACGAGGTTGTATTGGAGGACGAGGGTTTTAGCTTCCATCTTTTCACTGCGGACGTTATGCAGAATAAACCCATCGGCTATTGACCCCTCAGCATGGCTATAGTGGACACCGAATGGTTCGAGAAAGTAGGTATTAACGATCTCTAAACTGTCTGAGCGAAAGGCGATATACAAAGCTGCTGATACGAGTAAAATAGTACTGTAAAGGAGAAAATGAAACGTTATAAATAGATGTCTGAACCATTTTCGCCAAGGAAGAGATCGTAACCGTTTCAAAATAACTCTCCGATTCGAAAATGGATGGCGTATTGACCAAAATCATCCGGATCGATTCCAACATCGATTGCGATTGGTCCCACTGGTGTTACATAACGAATCCCCGCTCCCACCCCCCAATACCCATCGTTCGCATAATCGGGGAGAAAGTTTTGAGATGCAAACGTGATATCACTGAACAATACCCCTCGAAACTCCTGATAAATCGGGAAACGATACTCTAGTGTCCCCTCGTTCAAAGATGAAAACCCGATAGGGTCTCCATCCCTGTTTTTTGGACCGAGATCACGATAGGTGTAGGCTCTGTTGCTGTTCATACCGCCTGCATAGAACTGGTACGAAGAGGGGACTTCTCCGTTATATACCCTCAACGTTCCCCATTTGAATTTAGCACCGAAAACATGCTCGTTAATGCTGGTGATATAAGCACCCGAGAGGAGACTTTTAAAATATGTTGCGTCGGAAAAAAGTGCCGATTGGAGCGATCCGCTCAAACGGGCATTGAGCCAATACCCTTTCGTCGGTTCCAACGGCTTATCGCGGGTATCATAATTGAGTTCCCCTAAAGGTGACGTGATAAAGAGCTTTGAATCGGGAAAGGTCGTTTGATCTTTTGAATCGTATGTTTTTACTTCATCAAACAAAACTCCAATCATGGCTGACGCAGGGGCATCTTGGTATTTAGCGGTTAGTTTTTCATAGGTACTTGCACTCTTATACCCATCAAAAATTTCATTGGTATACCCGATCTCCCCCCCTAATAATCCACGATTATAAAGTGGAAGTGCGAAAGTTCCTGAAGCTTCCTGTTTGATCTGAGAATAGCGAGTATCCAGAGAGAGGGATTTAAGATCACCAAAAAAATTGCGATGTTTTATCCCCGTTTGTGCCGCAAATCCCTGATCACTACTGTACCCCAAACCTGCACTGAAACGGATCGGGTACTCTGTTTCTTCTATACTCAAAGAGATCGGGACGACACTCCCATTACGCTCGTTATCATTAATCACGACACGCGTAATCGCTTCTTGGGCATAAAGTGCTTCGTAACTCAAACGAATGGCTTCGACACTGTAAGGGTCTCCCTCCTCAAATCGCAACATCGACGCTGTGAGATTTCCATCGATATTAGGGGTTGATTCAACGCTAATGCGTCCAAAGGTACACATCTCACCCGGCGTTGCTTCGAAGAGGAGATAAGCGCGGTCGGTTTCGATATCGACCCATGCTTTGGTATTGAACTGTGCGTTACAATATCCCGCATCGGCATAGCGCTTTTTTATTGCCGATTTAGCCCCTGAAAATGCCTCTTGGTCAAATAATTCGTCTACCCTCAGTGATGAAAGAGACGACTCAACATCCAATATGCTATTGATCTTAATATCTCCAATGAGGATTGGGGTATTTTCCTGAATCTTGAGTAGAACCTCTTTCTCTCTGATTTCAGAACTGATGCGGGCGTGATAAAAACCTTTCGATTTATAAAAGCTACTGATTGCGGTAACACTTTGAGCGATGGCAATAGGCTCGATGGCGGGCTGATCTTCCCATACTTCGATACCGTAGGGTTTGCGCAAACCTAATACCCCATAAAGCTGATCGGAGGTGATTTTTTCATTTCCGCTAAAAGAGATCGAAAGGGGTGCACTTAAAAGGGTCGCGACGATTAACACTATCCCTATCGCAAACCGCATGTGCTTCCCTTAGTTTTTCTATAATTTTATCCTAAAAGAGGTCACTAAAGAGAGCTATTTCTCTCTAAAGGGGGAATCAGTGGTTGAAAGGGGGAGATTTCTTCATAATAGTGCCCCAATTTCGATCAAAAACTTTAGCAATAGATAGCTCACGATGAGGGACCAAACAACCGGCACAATTTTGATGAATCGCTGTATTGGTGATAAAAAAATCCCCATCAGGTGAGTCGATAGAACAAGTGCTGAAAAGGATTTTATCTCCCACGTTGTGAAACCCTGCATCGTTAAAACGGAAATTGGGACAGGCACATAGATAGCAGTTAAGATCAAGGGTATCGTGGCATTTTTTGTTTTCTGCGTAGAGTGGACAGAAATCCACCTCGTTTTGCGCCATATTTTCAAATCGGAAATACTCTATCACTTCGTCGTTGCTCAGATGAGTGAGCTTATCCATGATAACACGATGTTTGGAAGAGTGAGTCTCAAACCATTGTTGATAGTTCATGAATGAAGTGTCCGTACGATGAGCCAAAGCGATAATTTTCGTTGTTTTTCTCGTAGTTGATTGATCATGGAATCATCCTAAATATTTTAGCAAATCGTGATGAGCATAAAAGCAAGATCAGAGGAGCTATTTCACATTTGAAATTTTTGAGAAGAAAATTATTTTGATTTTTGTTTTTGAAGAAGTTTACCGATGCCCATATAAATAGGGGTTTATCGATTGATGGTGCGGATGAAAGGACTTGAACCTTCACACCTTGCGGCACCAGATCCTAAGTCTGGCGTGTCTACCAATTTCACCACATCCGCGCACGTATAATTATAAGTCTAAGGTGGTACGCCCTAGAGGATTCGAACCTCTGACCGATGCCTTAGAAGGGCATTGCTCTATCCAGCTGAGCTAAGGACGCATGAGTATATATGGTGCGCCCGATAGGGTTCGAACCTATAACCTACGGATCCGAAGTCCGTTACTCTATCCAGTTGAGCTACGAACGCACAATCGCCTTCTAAAACATCGTGTATCAAAGGTGTTTCAAACCAGAAACAAATGGGGTGGGTGATGGGGATCGAACCCACGACCCTCAGAACCACAACCTGATGCTCTAACCGACTGAGCTACACCCACCATCTATTATAAAGAATCTGTTTGAAAAAATACAAAAAAGAAAAAAACATGGTCGGGGCGAGAGGACTCGAACCTCCGGCCCCTTGGTCCCAAACCAAGTACTCTAACCAGACTGAGCTACGCCCCGACCTTCATCTAATCAAACTCAAGTGAGTTAATTAGTGAGGCGAAATTATAGTTAAAAAATTAAGTTTTGTCAAGAGATATGCGTAGTAATGTGAAAAAACAGATTGATTCTCATTTTATGGGGATGAAAACCTACAAAGCCTGTAAAAATAATGTATAATTGAGTCATATTGTAAGCATATTTCTATGCTATTGTCAGATTCAGTTGAGGATAGAGAATGAAAGGTATTTTTAGAAAAAAGGATATGTCCAATGCTAACGGCGAGTTTCAGCGTAGTCTTGGTCTCATGGATGTCACATTTATTGGTGTAGGTGCGGTTATTGGTGCGGGGATTTTCGTTATTACCGGCCAAGCAGCGGCGACAATGGCGGGACCAGCGATTGTGTTATCGTTTTTGCTTGGCGCGGTGATGATAGGGATTACGGCACTCATTTATGCGGAACTCAGTTCGGCGTATCCAGTAGCGGGAAGCGCATATAGTTTTACATTCGCTTCATTAGGAGAAGTGTTTGCATGGTTTGTAGGGTGGAATCTTCTGCTCGAATATGGAGTTGCTACCGCCGCCGTTGCGACGGGATGGTCAGGGTATTTACGCCGATTTTTGGAAAATTCGATGAATATTCATATTCCTCAAGCCCTTAGCGGTGCCTATAATCCAAGTGCGGGAACTTATATCGATATCAGTGCGTTTGGGATCATTTTAGCGATTTTTATCCTCCTGGCAATCGGTATTAAAGAGAGTGCAAAAGTCAATACCGCAATTGTTATGATTAAATTGGCGGTATTGGTGACGTTTGTTGTCGTCGGCTTGCCGCACGTTGATTTCCATAATCTCTCCAACTTTTTTCCGTTTGGATGGGAAGGGGTTTGGCACGGGGCTTCATTGATCATTTTCGCGTATCTTGGATTTGACGCGATCAGTACGGTAGCCGAAGAGACGAAAAATCCCGAACGAAATATTCCGCTCGGTCTTATCCTCTCATTGGCCCTCTCGGTGGTCTTTTTTATCCTTGTGAGCTTTACCCTCACGGCGATTGTTCCGTATCAAGAACTGAATGTCCCTGACGCATTAGCATTTGCCCTCTATAAAGTGAATGAGCCGTTTGCAGCGAATGTTATCGCGCTTGGTGCGGTTATCACTATCACGACCGTTATGATCGTTATGGGGCTTGGATTTACCCGTATCTTTTTCGCCCTTGCTCGTGATGGACTTCTCCCAAAAGGGTTAAGTGAGATCCATCCGAAATTCAATACGCCGTATAAAGCGACTATTATCGGAGGGATCATGCTTAGTGTTATGGCAGGGTTGATCCCACTCAAAACTCTCGCGGAGTTAGTCAATATCGGGACACTGTTCGCGTATTTGATGGTGGCGGTTGCGATTATTGTATTGCGACGCCAAAATATCATACAGCCTGCCTTTAAAGTTCCTGCATTTAAGATCCTCATGCCGCTCAACTTTATTTTAATTATTTTTATGATGGCAGGATTGCCGTTTGATACTTGGTTGCGATTTATCGGCTGGTCGATTATCGGGATGGTGATTTATGTGTATTACAGCACAAAACGTGCAAAGGTTTAGGGATGAGCACATCTGTATGGCGTCAGGTTTTGACACTCCCTGTTATCGTTATTGCGATGGGATATTTTGTCGATATTTACGATCTGATTTTATTTGGGGTTGTGCGGGTTAGCAGTTTAACTGAGCTGGGGCTGGATAAAGAGGGTATTACTTTGTGGGGATCGTATATCCTCAATGCTCAGATGGCTGGGATGCTGATCGGCGGGATCCTCTGGGGGATTATGGGGGATAAAAAAGGGCGCTTGTCGGTCCTTTTTGCCTCGATCATCCTCTATTCAGTAGCGAATTTACTCAATGCGTTTGTTACCAATGTCGAGCAGTATGCGTTGCTCCGTTTTATCGCTGGTATCGGTTTGGCGGGTGAGCTAGGTGCAGGAGTAACGCTCGTTGCCGAAATCCTCCCGAAAGAGCTTCGCGGGTATGGGGTGATGGCGATTGCTGCATTCGGTGTTTTAGGGGTAGTTGCTGCGAATATCGTTGCTGAAAATTTTGCGTGGCGAAATGCCTACATCTTCGGCGGAGCGCTCGGATTTTTACTCTTGGTTCTCCGTTTTCGAGTGCGCGAGTCGGCGATGTTTGAGCACCACGCTTCGGGTGATGTGAAGCGGGGACAGTTTTTTGCCCTCTTTACCCATAAAAAGCTGTTTAATAAATACATCAAAGCGATTGTCATCGGGATGCCGCTGTGGTATGTTGTCGGGATTCTCGTTATGTTCTCCCCTGAATTTGCCAAAGCGCTTATGATCGAAGGAGAAATTAAGGCGGGACAGGCGCTCATGTACACCTATATCGGTCTCTCGATCGGTGATTTGGCGAGCGGTTATCTATCTCAAATGATGCGAAGCCGTAAGCGCGCCTATACAATTTTTATGGCACTTTCGGTCGTTAGCGTTATTTATTATTTCACCCTCTCAGGTGCAAGCGCGCAATCGTTTTATATTGCCATGTTCTTACTGGGTGTGTTTTGCGGTTATTGGGCGCTCTTTATCACGATGGCGGCAGAACAGTTCGGAACCAATATCCGAGCTACCGTGGCAACGACGGTTCCTAATTTCGTTCGGGGTTCGGTGGTACCGATCACGTCGAGCTTTATGCTTTTAAAAGAGAGTATGGGAGTTTTGGGTTCGGCGGCAACAGTGGGCGCGGTAGTATTTACCATCGCTTTGGTGGCGCTTTATTTTACCCGTGAGACGTTTCATGAGGATTTGGACTACATAGAAGCTTGATATGTACTTTTCTGTTTAGTCAGAAAAGTACCAAAAGATCATACTGTGATCCAAGAACGCTCGTTCCTCTCGGCACTACTGCCTTCGGAACGGCTCTAGGAAATGGATCACGGGGATTTGTTTATTTATTTTCGCTTTGCGAAAATTATGCAAATAGAATATTCTGCCCTCACACCACACCAAGAGCAAGGTCGCTCGCCGAAGGGCGAAGCGTGCCGCCAGCGTTCTGGGGTGAGGGCGATTTCTTTTGATACTTTTCTATGAAAAGAAAAGTATAGAAGGTATTAAAACTGGATCATTCCATCAACTGGAGATGAAGCAGTGGCGTAAGGACGTTTCGGAATCCGTCCTGCTGCGTAACTGAGTCTTCCTGCAATCACCGCATTTTTCATCGCTTCCGCCATCATCATCGGATTTTGCGCTTGCGCTATCGCCGTGTTCGTCAAAACACCATCTGCTCCTAACTCCATCGCTAACGCCGCATCAGATGCACATCCGATCCCCGCATCGACGATAATAGGCACTTTGACCGCTTCACGTACAAACACGATGTTATATTTGTTTTGAACTCCGAGACCTGAACCGATAGGGGCTGCCAGAGGCATGATCGCGTGAGCACCCGCATCTTCCAATCGGCGTGCCATGATCGGATCATCCGAGGTGTATGCCATGATTGTAAAGCCATCACGTGCTAACACTTCACACGCTTTGATGGTCTCCAATACATCGGGATAGAGGGTTTTTTGGGTGTCACCGATCACTTCGAGTTTGATCAAATCGATCCCTGTTGCTTCGCGGGTGAGGCGAAAGAGGGTGATCGCCTCTTCGGCAGTGGTGCATCCTGCGGAGTTTGGTAAGAATTTGACATTGGTTCCCGCAAAGGTATCACGAAGATTCGGTTCGTTCGGGTTGGTGATATTGAGACGGCGCACGGCGACGGTGATAAGCTCTGATCCTGAAGCTAACGTTGCCGCTTTGGTCGTTTCGAACGAGTCGTATTTTCCGCTTCCGACGATGAGACGGCTTCCGAGGGTATATTTCCCGATTTGTAATGTATGCATTGGTATTTCTCCTTTTTGGATTAATCGTTTAAAATTTTTATGACGCTGAGCGGGAGAATCTCATGCTCAATTTCGCGAATTTTAGCAGTAAAATCTTCTAAATTATCATTTAAATTTTTAGTAAAACTTTTTTGCAAGATTATCTCCCCGCCGTCGAGTTCGTCACTGACCCAATGAACGCTGACCCCGCAGATTTTTTCACAACTTTCAAAACTCTGTTTGATGGCATGAGCACCTTTAAACGCGGGGAGAAGAGAAGGGTGAAGATTGATGGCACGTACATGTGAGGTGAATACAGGGGTGAGAATCCGCATAAAGCCGCAAAGGACGACCAAATCAGGATTATAATCTTGAATCATTTCAACCAATGCGGCATCATACGCTTCACGACTCTCGAAGTCGCGATGATCGAGTATTTCAACAGGAATTCCCGCATTTTTAGCTTTGAGTATTCCTCCCGCATGAGGGTTGTTGGTAATGGCGCAGACAATCGCACCGTGTTTGAGATGGACTTTTTCGATGAGGTTGGCGAGGTTTGTCCCCTCGCCGCTGAAGAGGGCTACGATTTTTTTCATAAAGTGGTAATTCTTTCTATAAGATCAAAGGGGGTAAGGGCATAGTTGTTTTTATCAAAGCCGCGTGCCGCGAGGGTGTGGGCGAGTGAGCCTTGGATGGCTGATTCAAGAGGCGTGTAGCCCTGTGCGAGGAGTGAGCCGATCAAACCGCCCAGTACATCACCGCTCCCCCCCTTGGCTAACGCGACGGTTCCGTGAGGATTGATATAAAACTTCTCTCCTGAGCCGATAATGACATTGGAGCCTTTAAGGACTAACACGACGTTAGGATACGCGGCACAAAACTGCTCAACATAGCCAAAACGGTTGTTTTGCAATGCGCTCACATCGACATCGGCTATCCCAGTGACCCGTAAAATTTGGGTAAACTCTTTGGGATGGGGGGTGAGGACGATATTCTCACGGTTTAAGAGGCTTGGAAACATTGAATGGTAAAAAATATCGGCATCCAAAACCAGCGGCAGAGTGTTACCCAGCAGAGTGTTTAGCTCATCGTCACAAAACTCGATTCCAAGACCCATCCCCAGTGCGATAGCGGTGACACTAGCGGGGAGTGAATGGCTTTGCATCAGCTCATAGGGGATGGTGACGTTTTCATTGCTGATGAGGCTTACCAAACCGCTTCCGAAACGGAGTGCGGCAGAACCCGCGATTACGGAAGCCCCGATTTTCTCGCCGCAGATAACACTTAAATGTCCGTAACTTCCTTTGTGAGCAGAAGTTTGTGTACGAAGCGGCAGAGACAGATCGCTTGCGTCGAGTAATTTCCACGGTGAGGGTGTCTCATACCGTGAACGCGAAACTCCCAGATCGGCAACACGGATTTCACCCACAAATTCTTTGGCTCCGTCGCTAAAGAGGCTTCGTTTGAGTGCTCCCATAGTGATGGTAATATCGGCTCTAAAAGTGTGAGGGTCAAGGGTGCCGTCGGCATAGAGACCGCTGGGGACATCGCAGGCAATTTTAAAGGCTTTGGTGCGATTGAGAGTCTCTATGAGTTCAGCGGTTTCGGAGTTGATGGCACGATTGAGCCCGCTGCCGAAGAGGGCATCGACGATGACATCGTAATGGGTATCGCTTTGGTAAGAGAGTGAAACGCTATAATCCCCTTCGAGCTGCCTTGCGAGAATCCGCCCGTCTGAGCCGTTGTTCCCCGCACCGCAAACAATCAAAACCGAAGAGGAGAGGGGAAAATTGTGAGTGATATAATCAGCTATAGCGGAGGCGGCGTGTTCCATCATGATCACGTCACTGAGACCAAATGTCTCTACCACTCGATGATCCAGGGTGTTTACTTCTTGATAAAGGTTTTGCATGGATAAAGTCCATTTCAGCTATAATTATATTTATGAACAACGATTATATCGCAATAGCCAAAAACACACTTGAAATTGAAGCGCAGGCTCTCATAGAGGGGTCAGAACGTCTGGGAGAAGAGATGGTTCGTGCCGTGGAGATGATCTTGGCGTGCAAAGGGAAGTTAGTTATTACAGGCGTAGGCAAATCGGGGCTGATCGGGGCAAAAATCGCCGCGACGTTTGCTTCGACGGGGACGCCGAGTTTTTTCCTCCACCCTACTGAAGCGCTGCACGGCGATTTGGGAATGATCGGTCGTGATGACGCGGTGTTAGCGATCAGTTACAGCGGAGAGAGCCCGGAACTTAGCTCCATCCTCCCTCACATCAAACGTTTTGATATCCCACTTATCGGTATGACCCGAAACAGCGATTCTACCCTCGGACGTTACAGCGATGAGGTGATCAACATCAACGTCATTCACGAAGCGTGTCCTCTCGATATTGCTCCGACTAGCTCAACGACTCTTACATTGGCGATGGGGGATGCACTCGCGGTGTGTCTGATGAAGGCTCGAAATTTTCAAAAAGAGGATTTCGCTTCATTTCACCCCGGCGGTGCTTTGGGTAAACGATTGTTTGTGAAAGTAGCTGATCTGATGCGCACTTCCGATCTTCCGATCGTAGATGAAAACACCCCACTCAAAGAGGCGATTTTAAAACTCAGCGAAGGGCGTTTAGGGACGGTGATGCTCACTGATGCGCAGGGGAAACTCTCAGGGTTACTGAGTGATGGCGATATTCGCCGATCCCTTTTGAACGATAGCTTTTCTCTTGATACACCTGCTTATGAGTATGCGACAAAAAATCCTCGTGTCATCGATGATGCGACAATGCTCGCCTCTGATGCGCTGGTGTTGATCGAAGAGAAAAAAATACAGTTGTTAGTCGTCACGGATCGTGAGGGCATAATCCAAGGTGCATTGCATCTTCATACACTCGTGGAAGCAGGTATCTCATGATGCGTTTAAACAAATATATTGCTCACTACTCAACCTATTCTCGCCGCGAAGCCGATCAGGCGATTTTAGACGGCTACGTACGAATCGATGGGGAAATCGAAACCAATCCTGCCATTCAGGTCGATGAACGTCATGCCAATGTCATGATTAGCGGAAATAAGATTGTTCCGAATGATCAGTTTACGGTGATCGTCTATAACAAACCGCGCGGCGAATTGGTGACGAAAAAAGATCCGCAGGGGCGTAAAACGATCTACGACTCTTTGGCAAAACAATACCGTCATTATATCCCTGTGGGACGGCTCGATTTTGCTTCGGAAGGGTTACTGCTCCTCACTGATGCCTCCCGTGTCGCAACGGCATTGATGACCTCGAAGATGGAACGGGTTTACAAGATCAAAATCAAAGGTCCTGTTACCGATGCGATGAAAGTTGCTATGGGGGAAGGGTTAGAACTCGAAGATGCGAGTGCCGGTGCGCATGAGTATGCACCAGAGGGACCGATGAGTTTCGCCCCTTTTTATGCTTACCAAGTGCAAAAAGATCAAGGGGATTATTCGATCCTAAAAGTCGCCATCGGAGAGGGGCAAAATCGAGAACTTCGCCGTTTCTTCGCCCATTTCGGTGCGGAAATCGTCGATCTCAAACGTCTTAGTTTCGGAGGGATAGAGCTCAATAACCTCCCAACCGGAAAAGTGCGCTTTTTGGAGCGAAGTGAGTATTCAAATCTGCGAGAGTTTTTGGATGCCGTAGAGAAAGCGGAAAAACAAAAACAAAAGGGTGAGAAAAAAGCCCCAAAAGTGTTCGAAAAATCAGAATCGAAACCCGTAAAAAAGACATTTGTCAAAGATAAGGCAAAGGTAAAACCGAAACCCTCCAATGAGCCCTTTAGTACCAATAAATATAAGCCTGACTCTAAATTTTCAAAAGGTGGCAAAAAATGAAAATACTTAAATTTCCAACCAGTCATAAAACACAGCTGATGGATATTAGTGCTGAAGTGAAAGAGGCAGTTATTACCTCTGGAGTTAAAGAGGGGATTTGTGTTGTCTTTACTCCCCACACGACAGGAAGTGTCTTTTTATTTGAAAATGCCGATCAAAATCTGCGCCGTGATTTACTTTCAGCACTTTCAGCGGTCATTCCTAGCGATGCAAAATATGCGCACGTAGGAAGTAACGCTGCGGCTCATCTCAAATCATCTCGTATGGGTGCATCGGTGAGTATCCCCGTGCATGATGGTCGTCCGATGTTCGGAAAATGGCAGGGTATTTTCTTCGGTGAATTTGACGGTCCTCGTCAAGAGCGCGAAGTGATCATCAAAGTCATCGCAGGCTAATCGTGGCAGACTTTACCTATCTGCTTCGTCCCAAAAAATTTGACGATGTGGTAGGGCAACCTCACCTCTGCTCACCCGATTCACCACTTCGATCTTTGTGTGAAAACGGTGCTCTCACCCACTCTTTTTTTTACGGTCCGCCCGGTTGCGGTAAAACGACGTTAGCGCGAATTATCGCTGAGGTTATGGGACTCCCCTTTTATGAATTTAATGCAACCTCTCTCAAAATCGAAAATTTGCGAAAGATTTTTGATCAATATGCGGGGTCCCTTACGAAGCCTCTGATTTTTATCGATGAGGTACATCGTCTCGCGAAGAATCAGCAAGAGGTATTACTCCCTGTTATGGAAAAAAACAGTGTGTTAGTGATCGGTGCATCGACGGAGAATCCCTACTTTAGCCTCACTGCGGCGATGCGTTCACGCTCACTGTTGTTTGAACTCCATTCCATTGGTTTTGAAGCGTTAGAGGATTTGTTAGTTCGTACTTCCGTTGAAATGGATGAGGAAGCGCGAGAGTATTTGATTGCCAGCTCAGGTGGCGATGCACGCTCTATGCTCAAACTTCTCGAAGTCGCTTCTGCGTTGAACAAACCGATCACCCTTGCCCTCCTAAAATCTCTTCGCCCTGCGGCGCAAAGTTTGGGAAGCTCCGAAGCGGGGGTCCATTATGACCTTGCATCCGCACTCATCAAAAGTATCCGAGGCTCCGATCCCGATGCAGCGATTTATTATCTCGCCCGCTTGATCGAGGGGGGAGAACCGCCTGAGTTTATCGCGCGGCGTCTCGTGATTCTCTCATCCGAAGATGTCGGAAACGCCAATCCTCAGGCGTTGACATTGACTACTTCGGCGATGATGAGCGTCAAACAAATCGGCTATCCCGAAGCGCGTATAATCCTCGCCCAAGCGGTGATCTATCTCTGCGCATCCCCGAAATCAAACACCGCGTATAACGCAATCAACGCCGCGCAAAGTGCCGTGAAAAATGGAGTGATACTCGATATCCCAGAGTCATTGCGCCAACAGCATAAAGAGTATCTCTATCCGCATGACTTTGGGGGTTGGGTAGAGCAAAAATATCTCTCTAAACCTCTCAAATTTGTCGAGTTTAAAAACAGCGGTTATGAAGCGAAGATGGGGGAATGGATAGAGAAGGTGTGGGGAGAAAAGTAGGTTGTTTTTCCCGTTCGTGGTGAGCTCTCGTGCCCTTTGGGTATGTCGAGCCATGAATCGTGCACCCTTCGACAGGCTCAGGGCGAACGATATCATGATTCCAAAGTCGAGACCTATTGTGAATTAACCGTAAGTGTCAATTTTTGCATTATTCACATCCAACATATCAAGAGTGCCCATGCCGCTTAAAAAGTAGGGATTTTGAGCTAACTGTTCTTGTGCGTGTAGCACCTCTTTTCGGAAAGTTTCTATCATCTGCTTCTCTTCGCCTTCAGTGAGGATACCGTTTAAGCCGATGTTATGGTTTTGGATGCGAGTATCGTCGTTTAGGTCGGGGTGATCCTCTAGCAGGTCTTCGTGAAGTTCTTGAGTATCATCGATAATTTTTTGGCGGTAATTAGGACCGAACTCATCGCTCAACCCTTCATCCAACGTAACGGTACCATCGAGGTTTTCATCCATTTGTAGGGTGTGGTCAAGCTCTTTTTCGACGGTGTTTTCAAATTTGGTGTATTGTGATGAAGAAATGTCTCGTTTATAGACGTAGCCTTGCGCTTTGTTTTCCGCTTTCTCTTTGTCCGTTTCAAAGAGGTGGTGAGCGTCGGGAGTGCGACCTAGACTCTGATAGTTAGCTCCCATTACTGCATTGACCTGAACCAGTTTTTTCCCGATGTAATCATAGTCACGTTGCCGTTCAAAAGCAATGGTGAGCTCTTTCGCTTCACTCCCTTCGATTCGACCGTTCTCATCGGTATCGGCTTTATCGTAGTTGCGATCTTCACGGATATTCTGCATCCAACCGGCGACAAAATTTTCCGACTCTCCGTTTAGCCGCAGTACTTCGTCGCTTCGTTCGAAAAAGTTGTTGGTACCGCCGAATTTCTCTTTGAGATTATCAATCGTTTTTTTAGAGAGGTCAAACGTCAGCACTTTACCCGTCCCCATCGGATCGCGAATAGCGACGAGCTGTGTCATATCGTCTGTGGAACCGTCAGAATGGGTGATGTAGGTATGTTTGGAGGTATCGACAGCGAATTTTTCATGCTGTAGCTCTTGGAGGGTGAGTTGTTTAAAATTGGTAGCCGATGAGCGGTAGACATCTCCCTCCACCATTACTTTCGTCGGCTCCTTTTTAAGCTGTTGCAACTCTTCAAAGGTATGGACTTTAGGAGTCTTCGGTTGGTAGGGTTCATTACGAAATGCGGATGGAGAAATGGAAATTCCCATAGTTAACTCTTTGCATTTATTTTAGTGATATATCGGATAATGGGAAAAAATCTAAAATAAAAGAGGTATTGTTTTCGTCATTCCGTACTAGATACGGGATCCACGTATTTCGTGTTTTAGATTCCGTATCGGAGCCCTAAAGGATTTCCTTCGGTCATACGGAATGACAACAGAAGCGCGAGTGATTAAAAATAATCGTCGATTTTCCATGTGATTTTGTAGCTTAACTGCGTGCCGCACCGATTGCTTGAATGGGCGAATTCAAATTTCGCAGTCTCTCCGCAAGCCACATCTTGATAACCGCTTGGCGGCTTATCCCTATATGTTGTGCTTCTTTGTCGAGAGATTGTATCATCCATGCAGGAAAATCTATGTTTACTCTTTTTATCTCTTCATTTATCATTTTAACTTTGGATGTGTCGAAGTAGTCTAGTATCTCTTCTTTGTCATCCTCAAATATTTTATCGAGCTTTGATGTTTTCATAAAATTTTATCTCCTTTTCTCGTGATTTTCTGACCGAGATGATTCTAATATTTGCACCTCTATAGGTAATGATAGCTGTGTAGTTTTTAGAATTGATTTGTCCTAAAACTAAGAATCTCTCCTCCTCTTCACTTTGTAAAGCTGGAAGTTCAAAGGCATATGGGTCATCCCATAGTGCTTTGGCTTCTTCAAAATCAATATCATGTTTGAGCTTATTTGATGTGCTCTTATTTTCATCATATTCAAAAGTCATACCAAAATTATACCGAAAGATAAAAATAAAATATCAGAAAGAGATGATTGTGTAAATAATGGACATTGTGTTAGCTCCATCACGCATCAAGCCCTAACATCCAAATCTCCGTATCCCCACATCTCTTTTAAATCCGCCGTTATTTTGTCATATAAATGAATAGTATCGTTAACTTTTTGAATGTAGTTATCGCTAAACGCACCCTTAGGGGTGCCGTCATCGTAAAATTTTTTTGAATTATTGCTAACCAAATCTTTTAATTTATCGCTAATGATCGTATAGTGCTCAATAACTTCAGATTTAGAATAACTGTTGCTTACAACTTCTGAAGTTGTCCAAGCGGCTATCCCCGCAAATTCTTGCAGAGTTTGCCCGCTCGTCATAGCTTTTTTATAAAATTTATCCATTTGCTCACTATATTTAGTATTAAGGTCGTTAAACTTTTGAGTTTGGCTAAATTCATCACTAAACGAATAAAGATTTTTAAACTGCTTTGTAGCGTTTGTTATTGCTTCATCTTTTGTTATTTCATTCAACCTGTTGTCAAAGTGTAGAAGAGTTAGTCCGTTCCCAGATTCCGTTTGATCACTTATAAAGGGTTTTGGTTTTTGTCTTTCCATTTCCATTTCCATTTCCATTTCCATTTGCTGTTCTGTGATATAAGAAAGTTGTGCCATATCCGATAAAGGCTTTGGAGGGGGAGCGTAGGCAAGTATTTTTTGCATAGTAACATCTGCCGCATACCAAGTTGTATCGAAAGCCTCTGAATTTTTCTTCCCCTCGGGGGTCGTATCATTCATAATACCGGTGAGATACGTGACAAGCTCTTGATTGGTTTTCTCTTGTACGGGATCGGTTTGTGTATACTGACTTATATCTTCGCCTAAGTCAAAATAATTGTATGCGTCTTTATTGATAGTGTCGGTTTTTTGTGTACTGGTATCAGTTGGAAGCGTTGAAGAGAGAGTACTTTTTGATACTTCTGCTGTTGGTGTCGGCGTAAAAGCATTTTGTAATGATGTAGATATTTGCATTTTTGTACCTTTTAATAGAATATACCGATTGGTATAATCGGCATTTAAAAGGATAGGTTTAATAAGAATATTTTGAATATAACGGTGATAATTTACAAACTTTCAACATACTTTGTTAAAACGGCAAAACTCTTTCGGAGTAATTTCAAGTCATTATGCGCTTTTGCGACACCGATTGAGCCTTCTACGGATGAAATAACAAAAAGGGCTTGATCGTCGGTATCGAATGAGGTTTTAGTCTGCTTCAGCTCTTGTGCTTTTTGAAGTGCTTTATTGACTGATTCTTGCCACCTTGTATAGACGCTTTGGAGATAGGTAAAAAAGGCTTCGTCTTTGTCACTCATATCCAGTACGAAATTGATGAGCGGACAACCGTGTTTGATGTCTAAAAAGCTTGTCGTGTCTGCATATATATCGAGATAGGCATTGATTTGTTGTATTAATGTTTCAATAGGTTTATCGCTCTCTTCAAACGGGGCTATCCAATGTGAGTGTAAAATAGTCTCTAAATAGTGCTGCATACTGGCGAGTACTAAGTCATTTTTATTGTTAAAGTGGTAGTACATTGCCCCTTTGGTGATTTTTGCGATTTTTAAAATATCCATCAAACTGGTAGCGCAGTACCCTTTTTTGTACAAAAGGTCGAAGGTTATGTCTATAAGTAGTTTTTCTGTCTTTTTCATACTTTTGGCGTCCGATAAATTAACAAATAGTTATAAGATATTGTATAAGATATTGTATAAGATATTGTATAAGAATTTCTCTTTGATTAACCTCTACGATTTAAAATACAAACCAATCGGTATAAATTGGAATATTTCTTGCTTGATTATATTTAATAAAGTTTAGGAGTATTAGATGACTGTAACATCAGCCACTCAAACTGGGTACACACAAGCGACAAACAAAACAACGGCGACTAAAGCTACTTCCCATGCAAACTATTGATATAAAGGGGTAAAAATGCAAACTTCATCGGACTATATCAACCATGTCAATATTGTCAAAGAGTTAAATCTTTATACGACTATCAGAGAAAATCAAAAACCTTATGAAAAAAGGTTTGAAGAGATTTATCAAAAAGCAAAAGAGGCAGATGTAAATCTATCAAGTGCAAAAGATTTTCTCCAAGATTTATCGGAATCTGAACTGGGGGCACTTCAAAAATTTGAGGGTTTAGCAGACTCCATCGACATAGAGAGTTTAACGGATGAAGGTGCTTACAACTTACTGGTGCATAGGTATGAGCAGTATGATTGGAACAATGACGGTGCAACCGAGATAGGAGAAGGGAGAATTTTAAGCGCCATTCCTAAAAACATGGATGACGATACAAAAAAAGCTTGGGTGAAAACGCTCAATGCCATGGGGAGTGATTTCATGGCAACAGCTGTTATCACGATGTCTTTAAATGAAGAATACATTAAGCGTCAGGTTGCCTTACACATGAGTCAAATGAGTGATGCTGAAAGAGCAAAAATGCAAGAGAGCGCATCGTATGACATCAACCAATTTATAAAAGAAACGTTATCAAAACCGTACACCCCAAAACTCATAACCTTTTTAGATATATTAGAGAAAGTGGATGGCATATTGAGCGGTTCGAACGGAGGATACGCGTCTCCTGAGATGATCGCATCGACACAGCATTTAAAAGAAGAACTTACAAAAGCGTATGCAGAGGTTCAAAAGGAAAACAAAGAGCAATTAACCACACAGCAAGAGATAGAAATAAAACAACAAGCAGCGCAGACTATGAGCGAGACAGAAGAGAGTCCGCTTGCAACGGCTATACAAGAGAGTTCGCAACAAAAAAATATTAATGTCGATGATGTAAAGGTTGACACATTAGATGAGCGTGCAAATGACATTTTAAATGGGCTTTTAGTGGGTATGTCAGATAAAGACAAAGGTGCCATCAAACTCTATCTAAGTTTTTCGATGAGCATAAAAAGCGAAAGTGTTATTGATGGAAAGTTGCATATTGAACACGAACACAAAACCGATAGAGAATCAATTTTAGAAAAATTGGACAAGCTTTCTAATAAAAATAAGGAGCGAAGCGGTGATTTGGCAGATGAAATTTCAAGGGTTGTTAACGAGTTGAAAAGGTTATATGCTAATGACACTACGACTGAGGATTTAAAATGACCGTCACATCAACAACCCAAACACAATACACCTCTCAAGCACAATCTAAATCCTCAAGCGTACAAGAAACACCTAAAAACGATCAACAGTCCCGATATGAGATGCTTCTCAAGAAGGGTAATAGTATGTCTGAGGCAGAATGGAAAGAGTTACACCATTATAATGCAATGAGACCTTTGAAATGTCTCGATGAAGCAGGAAATGCCGCACTCAATAAAGCGCTTGAAGGGAAAACAGATGCTGAAAAATTTAGTATAAAGAGCGTAATTGAACTAGAATTTATGACAAGTGTGAAATTGAATGCACAAGGCGGCTTAGATAGGCAAAAATTTGATTCTATTGATACTAGTAAAAGTGCTACTGTAGATAGGTTTGAAAAGTTTATGGAAGACTTTCATAAAAATGGAAGTAGTGACAATATAGGTCTTATGGATGTAATGGACAAGTTTTTAAACATCTATAAAGCTAATGAACCATCAACAGATATTAAAAACCAAGAAAACTCAGTTGTAGATAAATTTTTAGAAGATTTATATTCCAAAGGCTCTACAGCGACCGCCTCAGCCATTACAAAAGAGAGTATCCAAAACAAAGTGAATGAATATGCTCAAGTTCTCATGGAGAGCAGAGGAGACACTCCAAAATCAGAGTCTGATATCTCTAAAATGTTGAATGATTATAAAAAAGAGCTTCTCTCTGATTATAAAAAAAGTTTAGATAGTGCTACAAATGACACTATGACACTGGAACAACAAGGCATTATAAAAGTACTCCTAGAGGAAAACACCCAAGAAGCAAGCTCGTTGGAAAAACTTTTGGCAACAACAGAGGTAAATAAAACGCAGAGTGTTACTGTGACTGGAGCAACATTAGCAAATGAAAGTACCGCTAGTACAGAGGTTGATACCTCAGAGTATGACTTTTGGAAAGATCCTACAAAAGGTCTCTCTTTTTTAGATGATAAGGCGAATACGTTATTAAATAATCTCTTAACTGACCTTACGCAGTAAAAACTATCAAGGCACACAATATGCTTTTATAGAGCATGAAAACAGACTACCTTGAACTTTATACGGACTATTTGATCAGTAACAGTGGTTTCG
>Ga0209467_1001029_pt1 | contig 27731 bp, 23 predicted proteins | sample Higcelwee11metaG_FD_187175 | JGI IMG/M metagenome (GOLD analysis project Ga0209467, IMG submission 187175) | Freshwater pond sediment microbial communities from the University of Edinburgh, under environmental carbon perturbations - High... | ecosystem: Environmental > Aquatic > Freshwater >... | reverse complement strand
AAGAAGATGCTCGAGGCGATGGTCGTCTCCGGGGCCCTCGACGGACTGCCAGGCATTACAAGGGCACAGTACTTCTCTGCTGACGCGAAGGGAACCAGCTTCCTCGAGAGCCTCATACGCTACGGCAGCAGTGTGAAGAACATACGGAACAGCAGCCAGCAATCGCTCTTCGGCGAAGCAGGAGGCTTTGAGCTTGTGAAGCCGGAACCGGCACCATGCCCTGACTGGACCAAGCTGGAGAAGCTCAACAAGGAGAAACAGGTGATAGGTATATATCTCTCCTCCCATCCGCTTGACGACTTCCGGCTGGAGATAAACACCTTCTGCAATGCCACCCTGGCCGACCTGCAGAACCTGAGTGAGTTTGCAAACCGTGAGGTATGCGTGGCAGGAATAGTCACCGAGACAAGAAGCGGCGTCACCAAAAACGGCAAACCGTTCGGTGGTTTCACCCTGCAGGACTACTCTGACTCATTCTCATTCCTGCTTTTCGATAAGGATTATGTGTCGTTCAGCAACTTCTTCAACACCGACTATCAGTTGCTGGTGAAGGGTAAGGTGCAGGGACGGCATTTTAACCCTGATGAGCTCGAACTCAGGATCAAGGAGATACATCTGCTCTCTGAGGTAAGGAATGACCTTATCACCTCCATAACAATAAAACTTAAACCTGAACTGATTAATCCTGAGTTTATTAATAACCTTAAGACAATCATCACTGAGAATCCGGGAAACAAAGCGCTGAAATTCCTGTTGATAGATCATGACGATAAAATCACCGTTCCGCTCTTCTCGCGTACAATCAAGACAGGAATAACAAATGAGCTTCTGGGATGGCTTGAAGATAATCCGGAGCTCGATTTCAAAGTTAATTAGGTATATTTGACAAGTCATTCCGTACAGATAGAAATTAATATATAATACTATGGCACAACAAGTTAACGACAAGAATTTTGATGAGGTTGTTTTAAAAGCAGACAAACCTGTGATTGTGGATTTCTGGGCTGAATGGTGCGGACCATGCAGGATGATTGCTCCGTATATTGAACAGATCGCCGAAGCATATAAGGACAAGGCGCTTGTCGTTAAGTGTGATGTTGACAGCTCTCCTGATGTTGCAAGGAGGTTCAATATAAGGAATATCCCCACAGTGCTCTATTTCAAAGGCGGTGAGGTAGTAGACAAGCAGGTGGGTGCGGCTGCCAGGTCTGCTTTCGAGGCCAAGCTCACACCGCTACTCTGATTATCATATGAACGTTTGTGTTTTTGCGGCTTCAAGCAGTCGCATAGATGTTGCATATAACAAGGTTGCCGGGGATCTCGGCACCGTGTTTGCCCGCGAGGGGGTTCATGCCATCTTCGGCGGTGGCGGCATAGGTCTCATGGGAATCTTTGCCGACGCCATCATGGCCGGTGGAGGCACCGTCACAGGTGTCATACCTGGCTTCATGATGGATGAGGGCTGGGGTCATCCCGGAGTGAAGGATATGGTCGTTACCTCCGACATGTCAGAGAGGAAGAAAGCCATTTTTGCCATGTCTGATGCCGCGGTGGCGCTGCCGGGCGGTGTAGGAACCCTGGAGGAGCTGACTGAGGTGATCACCCTGAAACAGCTGGGGCAGTTCAACAAGCCGATCATAATAGTAAACACAAATGGCTTCTATGACCACCTGATAGAGTTCTTTGATCATATGGTCAGGGGCCACTTCATGAGGCTGGAGCACAAGGATATATGGCAGATAGTCACAACTGCCGAAGAGGTAGTGCCGGCAATATTGAACTATACCGGCTGGCATGCTGATCCGAAGGTGATCGCCAGGATTTGATACGGGATTGCCGGAAGTGTCCGGCGGTTTAGGGGCGAACCGGGTTACGGTATCCTGGTTCCGATGAACAGGATGTCATCTACCTGCGGCACATCTCCCATCCAGTCGCGGATGGCACCCTCCAGCCTGCGCTTCTGCTCGTCAACAGGCAGCATGTAGATCCCGGCAAGGATAGACCTTATGTTTATTGTCTTGAACTTCTTCTCCTCCTCACCACCGAACTGGTCGGCAAATCCGTCAGTGAAAATATAGAGCATGTCGCCCTTCATCACATCCACCTTGCGGTTGGTGAAAATCTTCTTAGCCTGGCCGTCAATCATGCCTATCGGGAACCGGTCAGCCCTGTAGATTGTAACCTTTCCCTCCCTCACATGGTACAGGGGCTGATATGCTCCTGCATACTCTACAGTATGCTCCAGTATGTCATAGGAGACTAGCGAGATATCCATTCCGTCACGTACTGCCTTCTCGCTCCGCTGGAGCAAGGCATGGACAACCTCGATGTTAAGGTGGTCAAGTATCTCTGATGGCCTTGTGATACCACTCTCCCTCACTATCTTGTTAAGTGAGTTATGGCCTATGATTGACATGAAGGCGCCCGGAACGCCATGTCCTGTACAGTCAACCGCGGCAATATACTGCTTGAATCCGCTGTCATGCATCCAGTAGAAATCGCCGCTTACAATATCCTTGGGCATGAAGAGCACAAAGGTGTCATTGAAGAAATTCTCGGGCGGAAGCATCGCGGCCTGTATCCTTTCGGCATACCTGATACTCGCGGTGGTGTCCCTGCTCCTCTCCTCAAGCTCGATGCTCTTGGTTACGACCTCCGCTGTCCTCTCCTCAACCTTCTTTTCAAGCAGCTCCTTCTCCATGCGCAGATTTCGTTCTCTAAGACTGATATACAGATAGATAACCGCAACAAGGGCTGTGATGCACAGCAGTATGAACCAGGGGGTCTTGTAAACCGGGCCCCTGATGGAGAAGGAGAGCTCCACCGGCTCCTCGTTCCAGTAGCCGTAGTTATTTGAGGCACGCACCCTGAACACATATCTGCCAGAACCGAGCGACGAATACATGGCTCTTGTCTGGTCAGTGGTGACCCAGTCTTTATCGGAGCCTACCAGCATGAACTGGTACCTGACCATCTCAGGGTTGACAAGGCAGATGCTCAGAAAGTCAAAGATTATCCTGTTCTGCGTGTGTGACAGTTCTATGCCATCATACATCGGGAACGTCTCATAGTTAACCAGTGTCCGCCAGATGTGCGTTGCCGGTTCTGTCATCACAGGGGGAAGCTTTTCAGGGCTGAGCCTTATGACTCCGTTGGCGGTACCGAACCACAGGTCCCCTTTGTTGTCAGCGAAGGAGGCGTTGGGCCTTGTCTCTATGCCTGTGAAACCGCTCTTCTCAGTGAATGCTGACACTCTCCCGCTGGTGACATCATACCTGTTCAGTCCCAGGTTGGTACCGATGAAAAGGTTGCCTGCTGCATCGGGTTGGAGCAGGTTGACCGAGTTCATCAGCAACCCGTCCGTTTCGGTCAGTCTCTTCCAGACCGTATCGTTTCTCAGGCCGTAGAGTCCGTCAATTGTCCCTACCCAGACAGTACCGTCAGCGGTCTCATTTATTGCTGTTGGGTTGACGTCAGCTCCGAGGCTGACAGAGGTAAAGGTATCAGTGCCGGGCATATGTTTCGTAAGCCCGTTGCGCTCTTCGGTACCTATCCACAAATATCCTCTGCTGTCACTGAAGAGTGAGGTGATGTTATTACCGGTCAGTCCGTTGATCTGGGTGTAGGTCCGGCTCTCCTTGATATCTTCAGCCCACAGTATCAGGGCACGGTCAGTGCCAATCCACAGGTTATGGTTCCTGTCTGTGGCCATCGAGCCTATCCTCAGCGACCTGAGGTTGGAATTGAGATCGAGGTCATACCTGTAATTTCCCTCGTCAAGATCATACCTGAAGACCTCATCGCCCGCAGTGGCTATCCACACGTGACCATTGTAGTCAGGCTTGATTATATTTATCCTCGCTCCTTCAATCGTTGATGGAAAGTCGCTAATCTTGATGCGGTCATCGGGCTTTTTTGAAGGATTATAGAGCGAAAGGCCCCTGCTGGTGCCAAACCAGTAGCGGCCTGTAGGATCCTGTGCCAGTGTGGAGACATCATCCGAGGGAAGGAACCCGGGAGCATTGAAGGAGGCGAAGTGATCACCCTTATAGATAAAAAGCCCTGCATCCCTGTCGGCGATGAGCACATTCTTTTCCTTGTCCTCTGCCATGGAGAGGATATGCTGTGCAGCAAGGCCGTTAGTGTTGTTGAAGACGATTGCGCCTTCGGGAGAAAAGACCGTTATACCTCCCCTGCTCTCCCAGTCCTCCATCGAGGCCACCCAGATATTGCCACGATAGTCCTCGAGGATATATGTTACAAAGTTTCCCCACAACCCGTTTCGTGTATCGAAGAAGCTCATCTCCCCGCTCTCCCTGTCCTGCCTGTATAATCCGCCGTTGAAGGTGCCAAACCACATGTTGCCGTGTGAGTCCTCGAAGATTGTGGTTGTCAGAAAGTACCGTGTCAGTCCTTCCGGGTTGAAGGGGATAAACCTGTCACTGGCGTGGTCATACTTTTTGATGCCCATATCAGTGATACAGTACAGGTTATCTCGACTGTCGGTGTAGAAGCCGAAGGCATCATTGCTGAGACCCTGCCGTCCCATGTATTGCTGTCCCGTCATCAGTGTCACCCCGTGATCAGGGAAGTCAAGCCGCAGGGCTCCCCCCAGGGAGGTGGCAACCCAGATTGAGCCCTCATACTCCACTATGCCTGTGATGTCACCCGTGAGGCTAATCACCGGGCTGGCAGCGTCTGTGATTCTGGCGGAGTCAACGCCTATGAATGCCGAGGGAGAGAATGAGACCCGCTTGATGACGTTATCTTCCATCAGCGACATGCCTCCCCCGATATGGCCGAGCCATAGCCTTCCCCGGCTGTCCTCACAGATGCTCTTCACCCCTCCGGGGGCCAGGCTGTCAGACGTGGAAAAGTTCTCGAACCTGAGTCCGTCAAAACGCGTCACGCCGCTGCCGGTGCCAAGCCAGATGAAATCATTTGCATCCTGGATGACTGTATAGACTTTGGAGGCGCTCAACCCCTCCTTGGAGCCGTACTGTTCAAAATAGTATTTCTGCCCCGAAGCATTACGGGGCTGGAGCCATATCAGGAGAAACAACCAGGCCGGGATGAAAAATGATCGTGCCCCGAAATATCGGCCTCTGACGCGCATCAGGCTATTTCTTTACGAAGAAGAACGTTCCGTCTTCATCCTTGAGCCCTGTGATTTTTCCGAATTTAGGCTTCTGTTGGTTGTTCTGGGTTACTGCCTTGGTGACCTGGGTCACTATCTCCTCGATTGCAATACAGGTGTTGGGGTTACCGCGAAGAGTGTTGGCAAAGGTGCGGGTGAACTGAGAGTCGTCGACAGCAAGCTCATACCCTGCCGAGGAAAAGGTCTGGCTCGACTTGAACTGTGTTGCCCTCCAGTCGGAACAGTTTCGCGGTTTGGTGTCTGCCCGCATGGCCTGGTAGAAACTGGGGCCAGATTCGCATGCATCGGTTATCACAAGTACATGGGTGAGAAAGTTCATGTATGTCTCCATGGAGGCCCTGAGAGTGTTCAGGCTGTAATAGGTGAACTCCTCATCACGCCGTGCATCAATGGGTATCCAGTAGCCGATGTCATTGATGAACTTGCCGTGCCCTGCAAACCAGATCACGAGTGATTTGATCTGCCTGGCCCTGACCTCGTCACGCAGGTCAATTGAAAAGAACTTCTCCATCTCCTCCTTGGTCTGGTTTTTCATTCTCTTCACAGGCAGCACCTGGTAATTATCCTCCAGCACTACGGTTATAAGACTGGCATCCTTGGGAGGTCCCTGAAGCGCCGCAAAATTCTGGTAGTCACTGTTCTCGATGAAGACCACGAGGGTGTTGCCCATGGGGTTCGATTCAGAGATTGTTGTTCCGTTGCGGTTAAGAACATACTCCCTGATGGTTCTGTTGCCGTACTTGTCTTCGACGAGGATGGTTACCTTGTCATTATTCCTGATGTCAATGCCCTTGGCAATGAAGGCGGGATTGAGGTTATCCTGGGAGAACTGGGCGCTTATGTTTTCAATCTTAACCGATTTGATCATGCTCTGGTCGAGGACCTTTCCTTCGATATCAATTCGTGTAGCAATACTGTCAACGATGAGCATGCCGTCACCCATGAGATAAGGGGTGAGTATCTGTATCTCAGGCGGATCGACCTCTGTGCGCCTGATATGGTATGTCATCACATTCTCATTGTCATAGACATCACGTGCGACTATCCTCAGGATGCCGTCAGAGGCTATCTCAACCTCAGCGGCGAAGGGGATAGTGCCTCTGCCCTCGTACCTGACCGGCACGTTGTTTATTGAGAACTCTGCCAGCAGGCTTTTGTCACTGATCTTACCGGTGATCATCAGGCTTTTCTTGTCAAGGCCAACCTCTATCTCGCGGCCGCCTACAATACCTGGCGTCTCTATGAAAATCTCAGGGCTGTTGCCCTCACGGTTAATTGCGAAGAGTCTTTCATTGGCTTCACTCTGCATCTTCCTGGCAGGTGAGCTGTTCTCATTCATGGCAATTATACGCGCATAGTCGGCTGCAGCCTTCTCGAAGTCGTTGACCTCTTCGTAGGATTTTGCACGGAGGAGGTATACCGAATGCTGGTACTGGTCTATTGCAAGCGCCTTGGTGAAGTCGGTTATCGCGGAAAGGTGCTGATTGAACTTCTGGTAATAGGTGCCTCTCCTGATATAGTGCCCCTGTCCGGCCGGCTCAAGAAGTATCGCTGTAGATAAGTCATTGATGGCTGACGGATAGTCAAGCCTGGCTTCATAGGCGAGGGCGCGCGTCAGGTATGCATCGACGTTCTTTTCCTCCTGCTGCATGACCATGCTGCACTGACCCAGCGCGCTGTTGATGTCACCCTGACGGATGAGCACACGTGCCAGCTCGAGACGGGCGGCAGAGAGCGACTTGTCTTTTGTCACCGCCTTTTCAAGCTGTCGCCTTGCGGTATTGTCATCATTGATCATCTGGTAGATGATCCCCTGGTAGTAGTAGTTTATGGCGTCATCCCTCATCTGGAGGGCAGTATCGGATGTGGCCAGTGCCTTATCCCACAGCCCGAGTCCTATCAGAGAGACAACCTTCTCGGAATAGAGCTTGCCGTTGCGGTATTCAGCCCTGATGGCCTCCTGAAGATAGGAGATGGCTTCATTGTAAAATTTAGTCCGCTCCTCCGCAGTGGTCCTGTCCCCTGCTCCCATCTTGTTGCACATGCGGCCCAGGTTGTAGAGGATTCCGGTGTCATGAGGAACAAAGTTATTGGCCCTCCGGTAGTCGTCACATGCAAGACCGAAGTTGCCCATTGTCTCATAAACCCTGGCTCTTTTCAGATAGCCTTCGGCGGATGCCGGTGCTTCATCGATAGCCCTGGAGAACTGATCAATGGCATCCTCGAACATGTTGTTCCTGACAAATTCTTCACCCGCCTTGATGTACTTACGGGACGACTGTCCGATAACATTCAGGCTGGTAACAACAAATACTAAAACAAGAACCAGGAATCCTCGCTTCATAACTAGGGCGCTTTTAATCATTGGGACTCAAAAATACGAATATTTATTTACTAACAGTCAAGGGTAGTTATTAACAGTAGTTATACGGAAACTTTCGGGAAATGATGCATAAATTCGAGTATACTTTTCTCAAATTTTACTGTTTTTCCCGGTCTGAACCCGGGGAACGGGTCAGGCACACCGCTGCCAAAGCGCATGGTACCGGTAAAGCGGCGTGCTTCATCCCACAATCCGGTCTCTATAAAATGTCTGATTATGAATGCTCCGCCCTCGACAAAGACCGACTGTACCCCCATGCCGTGGAGGGTCTTGAGCACCTCTTGGATAAAATACTGATTATCTGACAGTTTAACGGTCTCTACTCCGGACAGGCTGACCTTGCCGTTACATGTAAATAGAACGGTATCAACCGCACCGTCAAACACTTTTGAGTGAGGGTTCATTTCGCCGCTGCGACTCACGATCACCCTGAGAGGGTTTCTACCCTTCCAGAGGCGTACGTCGAGCGACGGGTTGTCGGCTCTGATGGTTCCTCCTCCGGCGAGGATGGCATCTTCGGCAGCGCGCCATCGGTGCACCAGTATCCGTTCGGTGGTACCTGTTATCCAGTGGGGCTCTGCCGTGTCACCGGGTTTTCTGGCAAGATCAATGAATCCGTCGGCACTGCGGGCCCACTTCAGTACCACATACGGCCGCTGTCTCTCATGCCATGAAAAGAACCTCCTGTTGATGCGGCGGCACTCCTCCTCATCCACCCCGGTCACCACCTCCAGGCCTGCCTCCCTCATTCGCTCTATGCCCCTGCCCGCGACCTTCAGGCTGGTGTCTACGGTGCCTGTCACCACCCTGCGTATGCCGCTGCTTATGATCAGGTCAGCGCAGGGAGGGGTGCGTCCGTAGTGAGAGCAGGGCTCAAGGCTTGTATAGATGGTTGATGAGGGCAGCAGGCTCCTGTCCTTCACCGCGTTCAGTGCATGGACCTCGGCATGGGGCGTTCCGGCCCTGAGATGATACCCCTCACCAATGATCACGCCGTTGTGTACCACCACCGCCCCTACCATCGGGTTCGGGGAGGTGAATCCCTCCGCCCTGGCTGCAAGCTCAAGACAGCGGCGCATATAGATCAGATCATCAGGCTGGGTCATGAACGCAATTTCCTATCTTTGAATCATGGCCGAAAAGTTACAAACAATAAGCGAAATCCGCTCTCATATCTCCGCTCTCCTTAAAAAGGCCTGGTCAAGGGAGGAGGCCGAGGCACTGGCATCATCCATCATACTGGAATACACGGGGATGAGCAGGGCTGCCCAGATGGCCTTCGGCGACCGGCATGCTGACCCTGCGGCCGTTGACAGGATCATCTCCGCCGCCGGAAGAGCCGCTGAGGGTGAACCGCTTCAGTATATCCTGGGCTACACGGAATTCTGCGGACACCGTATCGGGGTGGAGCCCGGCGTACTAATCCCCAGGCCGGAGACGGAAGAGATGGTTGGGCAGATAATCCGGGAGAATCCGGGTTTTTCAGGTACTGCCACCGACCTGTGCACCGGCTCAGCCTGCATAGCCATAGCACTTTCACTTGCCTTTCCTTCTGCCACCGTGACGGCCACGGAAAACTCCCCTGCAGCACTGCGCGTGGCTGCACGCAACATTGCCACCACCGGCGCCTCAGTAACCCTTATTGAAGCTGACATATTCAGTCCCGGCATGTTGTATCATTCCGGCAGCGGGCTTATCGTCAGTAATCCACCCTATGTTACAGAAAGTGAGAAAAAGGCTATGCACGTCAATGTGCTTGAACACGAACCCCATGAGGCGCTGTTCGTCCCTGACGAAGACCCTCTGCTCTATTACCGCAGGATAGCCCAGATAGCCGGGACAGGACTGACACCGGGAGGCACACTTTGGCTGGAGGTAAATGAGAACCTCGCCTCCGCTACTGCCCGGCTGTTAAGCCCTGACATCTACCGGCAGGTCAGCATTATTGAAGATATCAGGGGAAAACAAAGGTTTATAAAAGCAGAGAGACATGGCTGACAACAGGGAACGGGAAGAGCTCCTGCAGAGAGCAATGAAAGTTTGTTCAGGCAGGGAATACTGCATCAGTGATATAGTCTCACTCCTTGACAGGTGGGGGGCAAAGGACGGTGAGACAACAGAGTGGATCATCAACAGGCTTGGCACAGAGAAATTCATTGACGAGCATCGCTACAGCCGTGCCTTCGCCCTTGATCACTTCAGGCACAGCCACTGGGGAAGGGTTAAGATTTCGATGATGCTGAAGAGCAAGAAGGTTGATCCGGAGGCCATTGCTTCAGGCCTCGGAGCAATAGATGATGAGGAGTATCATGCCCTGCTCCGGAAGATCCTTGAAGAACAGAAGAAAAAAATAAAGTCGAAGAACCGGCTGGATCTGAAGGGCAAGCTCTTAAGACATGCCCTGGGTAAAGGGTTTGAGAGCCACCTCGTCTATGATGCCGTCAACAGGGTGACCGGCGACCGGGCATCAGAAGAATGACGTGCAAGCCAAAGTCAGTCCGGAGGTCAGAAGAGTGCAAGCCGGAATAAGCCCGGCACTCAGAAAAGAACAAGCCGCCATCAGCCGGAGGTCAGAACAGTGACAGCCACATAGCCCTCAGGAAAGGATAGAAGGCCACCAGTCCCATGGCGGAGGATACCACGGCATCTGCGACAGTAACCCGTTTCAGATTTCTGACTGTCTCAAGCGAAACCGCTCCCAATACTATACGCATCACAAGTTGCAGTGCGAAGAAGATAAAGACCCGCACCGACTGGCTGTTCCACTCAAGCGCCTCATCAATCCTGCCCCTTACTATCAGGGAGAAGGCATGTGACAGTCCGCATGACGGACACTGCTCTCCGGTGATCTTTTCATGAACGCAGGGAACAGGGTATCTCTCTTCATCAGGGGAATAAAAAAAGGAGTAACCCAATATTAAAAGGATTACTCCGGCGAATATGATATTGAGTACTAAATAGGGTCTGCCTGAGGGATTCAGTCTTACCACTGCCCTGAAGTAGAGTTCTTTACAGTATCTTTCTTAACGGTGTCTGCGGTACCTTCCAGCTCGTCAAGCCTGTCCTTAAGCTCATCACGCTTGGTTGAAGCCTTGATCTCCACTGTCTCGTCATTATTGTTGATGCGTATTGTAACCTCATTGTCACCAAACTCCTTCTCGATGTCATCGGTCACATCCTTAATCACACTTTCGATATCCGTAGCCCAGCTGCCTGACTTATTGGCAATCTTGCCGATGACGAAGCTCTGCGACACTGAGATCATCAGGGCGATGATGGCAACGACGAGTCCGCCGACGAGCATTCCCTGGTTGCTGTGTGATCTTGACAGACCTATTATAGCCAGCACGATTGCTATCACGGCCGGGATGACGGCTATAAGGCCGATGCAGGGCACTACTGCGATCAGAAAAGCGATGATGGCTGTCACAAGAGCTCCGACACCCACGCCTGATTGCTGATTGCTGCTTTTTATTTCTTCCATTGGTTCAAGTATTAAATGTTCCTTATTTTCCTTTAAGGATATTTCTCGTATCCTGTTCTAAAGACGTAACAGGAACCTCAATGATGCGTCCCTTCTCTATATTATTTTCATAAAAGATAAATGTCGGGACCCTTTCAATGGCCAGCTGCGGGTAATCAGCCAGGGGAGCGATCTTATTGATATCGACACCAATGAATCTTATCTTCTCCTTCGGGAAGCCCCACAGGTCAATTATCTTCATGAACCTGGGCACCTCTCTCCTGCTGTCGGGGCACCATGTACCAAGGACTATTGTGATTGTGAGATTATCAGTCTCCTGCAGCACTAATTCAGCCATGAATGCCATATCCGGCTGATATTCACTGTAACCGTCCAGATACCATTCCGAGTGTGGCTGGTTAAGGAACATTCCCGGGTTAATATCACCCAGAAGCCATGTGGTTGCATCGCGAAAATCCCATACGTGGGCGGCGGCTTCCTCCTCGCCGGGTTTTCCGGCAAGAGCGGCATTGCCGAACGGCGCCACCTCAGGAATTGAATCTGCCGGCGCCGGCGCATCTGGCGCTGCTGCGGGAGCAGGCTCCGGTGCTGCGTTACGGGTTTTCCGGGAACTGCTGCATCCGGCCATGAGGGCCATGACGGCAATTACGGTTATAATTGTGAATATTCTCATACTGTCTGCAGCAGCAAAGATAATATCTGTTTTGCCGTTTTCGACACAGAGGTCCCCGGGCCGAATATTGCAGCCACCCCTGCATCATACAGGAACTGGTAGTCCTGCGCTGGAATTACTCCCCCGGCAATCACGAGGATATCCTCGCGACCCAGCTTCTTCAGTTCACCAATTACCTGCGGAATGAGTGTCTTATGTCCTGCCGCCAGGCTTGATACACCCAGGAGGTGCACGTCGTTCTCCACAGCCTGACGGGCTGCTTCTGCCGGTGTCTGGAACAGCGGCCCGATGTCAACGTCAAAGCCTATGTCGGCATATCCGGTAGATATTACCTTGGCTCCGCGGTCATGACCGTCCTGTCCCATCTTTGCAATCATTATCCGGGGTTGTCTGCCGGCTCTTGCGGCGAACTCTGCCGCCAGGGCCTTAGCCTCCTCGAAGTCTGAATCTGACTTATATTCTGATGAATATACTCCTGAAATTGTTCTTATCACAGCTTTATATCTCCCTGCTATTTTTTCACATGCATATGATATCTCGCCAAGGGTGGCTCTCTTCGAGGCGGCATCCACAGCCAGTTCAAGGAGATTACCTTCTCCTGATTCTGCGGCACGTGTGATTGCATCGAGGGCCTTTTGGCACTCTTCTTCATTGCGTCCGGCCCTCAGCTGCTCCAGCCTTCTGATCTGGGAGTCGCGTACGGCGCTGTTGTCAACGGTAAGTATCTCCAGCGGATCCTCTTTTTCAAGCCTGTATTTGTTGATTCCCACTATAGTCTGTGCTGCTGAGTCGATCCTGGCCTGGGCCCTGGCAGCGGCCTCTTCTATCCTCATCTTGGGTATGCCTGACTCGATGGCTTTGGCCATCCCGCCGAGGCTCTCCACCTCCTGTATCAGCTCCCATGCCTTGTGTGCCAGTTCATTGGTCAGGGTCTCCACATAGTATGAACCAGCCCATGGGTCAACGGCCTTGACTATACCGGTCTCCTCCTGGAGGAAGATCTGTGTATTGCGTGCTATCCTCGCCGACGAATCGGTTGGCAGCGCTATGGCCTCATCGAGGGCATTGGTATGCAGGCTCTGTGTATGTCCCAGGACTGCCGCCATCGCCTCAATGCATGTACGCCCCACATTGTTGAAGGGGTCCTGTTCGGTGAGACTCCACCCCGAGGTCTGGGTGTGGGTGCGGAGTGCAAGCGACTTTGGATTTTTCGGATTGAATTCGCTGACGATCTTTGCCCAGAGCATACGTGCTGCCCTCATCTTGGCTATCTCCATGAAGAAGTTCATTCCGCTGGCCCAGAAGAATGACAGGCGCGGGGCAAAATCATCAATGTTAAGCCCGGAGTTCACCCCTGTGCGCAGGTACTCCAGCCCGTCGGCAAGAGTGTATGCCAGCTCCAGGTCAGCGGTGGCACCGGCCTCCTGCATGTGATAGCCGGAGATGGAGATGCTGTTGAACTTCGGCATGCGCTCGGAGGTGTACCTGAAAATGTCTGCAATGATGCGCATTGAGAAGGCAGGAGGATAGATGTATGTGTTTCGCACCATGAACTCCTTGAGGATGTCATTCTGTATGGTCCCCTGCAGCTCCTCGAGTTTTGCGCCCTGCTCCAGTCCGGCCACTATATAAAAGGCCATGACAGGCAGCACCGCGCCGTTCATTGTCATTGAGACCGACATCTGGTTCAGGGGAATCTGATCGAAGAGAATCTTCATGTCAAGCACCGAATCTACGGCCACACCCGCTTTTCCCACGTCGCCCTGTACCCGCTCATGATCGGAGTCATAGCCGCGGTGTGTGGCAAGGTCAAAGGCCACGGAGAGACCTTTCTGTCCTGCCGCCAGGTTCCTGCGGTAGAATGCATTGGATTCCTCCGCCGTTGAGAACCCGGCATACTGCCTGATTGTCCATGGCAGCATGGCGTACATTGCCGAATAGGGTCCACGCAGATAAGGGGGCAGTCCTGCCGCATAGTTCAGGTGCTCCAGGCCCTGCAGATCATCATGCGAATAGACGCTCTTGAGACGGATACGTTCCGGCGTCTCCCATGCAGGGCTGACACCATTATCCCTCTCCCACTTATGTATATTCCTTGAGGGTGCGGCAGCCCTGTCGGGGTCATGCTCTGCGAATTTTGGTCTTTTGCTCATCTCTGATCAGTTTATTCCCAGTATCCTGTTAAACATCTGCAGTGTCTCGAGCACATTCGAGCGTATGCTGATGAAGTGTTCAATCCCTTCGGCCTTCAGGGCATCAGTGCATGGCGGGTTTCCTGCTACGACAACAGTAGCCCTGCCTGCAGTCATCCTGAAGATCTCGGGTGCAATTGTGGCATATTCATCATCCGAGCTGCAGATGACAATGATATCAGCTTTGGCTTCCAGTGCGGCACTTACGCCTTCGGATACTGTCTCAAAGCCGTTATTGCTTCTCACCTCATAGCCTGCCACGGCGAAGAAGTTGGAGGAGAACTGTGCCCTCGCGCTGCGCATTGCAGGGTTACCGATGGCAAGCATGAATGCCAGGGGTCTGTGCCGGGCCTTTTCGGTTGCCAGCCTCAGCTTCTCGAACTCCTCAGCTCCGCGTGATGGTCTTATCGGGATGACCTGCTCATCCTCCGGGGCAGTGGATGAGGATACTGGTGCAGGTTTGCCTGCGGGGGCGGGGGCGGATTCGGGGAACAGCCTTCCGTGATCATGTGCCGGCGCTGTATGCTCGCCAAAGGCCGGGTACTGGTTTGTGCCCAGAAGGATCTCTTTTCTTTTTGCCACATCGCCTTTGCGCAGGTCGGCTGCAGCTTTTATTTTGTTCTGGATGGTCCCGTTACGCAACGACTGCAGGAATCCGCCCTCCTTCTCGATCTCCAGGAAGAGCTTCCATGCCTCGTGTGCCATCATCGAGGTAAGCTCCTCGATGTAATATGAACCTGCTGCGGGGTCAGCCACCTTGTCCAGGTGCGACTCCTCCGCCAGCAGCAGCTGCTGGTTACGGGCTATCCTCTCCGAGAATTCGTCAGCACTGCGGAAGACAGCGTCGAAGGGTTCGACGGTGATGGAACCGGCGCCACCCAGCACGGCAGACATGGCTTCTGTCTGTGTCCGGAGCATGTTGACGTACGGGTCGTACAATGTCTTGTTCCATCTGCCGGTGACCGAGTGAATATCCATAAGGGTATCCTGCTCCTCTTTCGGGCCCCAGGCCCTGACAATCGTTGCCCACAGCATCCTTGCTGCCCTTAACTTAGCTATCTCCGGAAAGAAGTCCGGGCCGATGCCGAATGTAAATTTCATTGTCCGTGCTGCTGTTCCGGGCTTGATGCCTCTGGCTGTCAGCGCGGCCATGTAGTCATTTCCGAGCGCCAACACGCAGGCAAGTTCTGCAACAGGTCCTGCACCGGCGTTGCTGAAGACGGTCCCGGAGGGCTCGAGGCACTTCATCCCCGGTACTGTGGCCGAATCTTTTACAAGGTCGGCAAGGTAATCGAGGCCCTGTTCAACAGGTACGCACAGCCTGCCGTTTGCAGCCAGCCGGCCGAGAGGATCGGCGGCGATTGTCATCCTTACCTTGCCGGTGTCTGCACCGGCCAGCAGGACGAATGACTCAACAGCGGCAAAGAGCTCCTTTGCCATGCCCGGGGTGATGAAGTTCACCTCCACGCTCTCAAGATGGATGCCCTTGAGCAGCCGTGTTATATTACCGGCAGTGACTGACTGCGGATCTGTTATCACAAATCCAAGCGAGGAGACCCCTCTCATCAGTATGGTGAGTGCTAAGGCGTTGGCGGCGTCATAGTCAGTGACGGTGATATCCTGCCTCACGAGCCAGCTATTGTCAGCGATGCGGGCTCCCCTGACATATGGGTAGTCGCCCGGGAGAAATCCCTTATGATGCAGCCTGTCAAGGTCCTCCTGCCTGTAGAATGGCATTACCTCCAGGCCGTCGCGTGTTTTCCACACGAGCTTCTTCCTGAAGTCGGCACCCTTGAGATCAGCCGTTATCTTTTCCATCCATTTCTCTGTGGTGACGGGTGGAAACTTCTCAAATAACCTTTCTTTCTTGTCCATTGAGTATGCTGTTCCTGAAAGTGTAAATAAAAGGATTATCAGGTGATTAAACCATGCTTTTTATCATGAGGTGCCATGCGTCCCGCCGAACTCCATGAGGTATGACTTGATGAATTCATCCAGATCTCCGTCGAGGACAGCCTGGGCGTTCCCGACCTCGTATCCTGTGCGCAGGTCTTTCACCAGCTTATAAGGGTGAAGGGTATAGGATCTGATCTGCGAGCCCCACTCTATCTTTTTCTTTGCTCCCTCAATCCTGGCAATCTCTTCCTGTCTCTTTCGCAGTTCCATCTCATAGAGGTGCGATCTGAGCAGGCGCAGTGCGTTCTCCTTGTTCTGTCCCTGTGAGCGCGACTCCTGGTTCTCTATGACAAGTCCTGTGGGTGCGTGTCTGAGGCGCACTGCCGTCTCCACCTTATTGACGTTCTGTCCGCCGGCGCCCGATGAGCGGAATGTCTCCCAGGTGATGTCGGCCGGGTTGATCTCTATCTTTATATCGTCATTTACAAGCGGTGCCACGTAGACAGATGCGAATGTCGTCTGTCTCTTGCCCTGGGAGTTGAACGGAGAGATGCGCACCAGGCGGTGCACGCCGTTCTCGCTCTTGAGGTAGCCGTAGGCATTCTCTCCCTCGAACTCGAGGGTGACGGTCTTTATGCCGGCCTCATCGCCTGGCTGGTAGTAAGCTTCTGTGATCTTGTATCCGTTGCTCTCGCCCCACATGAGGTACATCCGCATGAGCATCTGCGCCCAGTCGTTGCTCTCGGTGCCGCCGGCACCGGCGTTGATCTTCAGGACGGCTCCCAGCTGATCCTCCTCGCGCCGGAGCATATTGCGGACCTCGAGTTTCTCGATGGCGGCAAGTGTCTTGTCAAACTGCTGAACCAGCTCGGTTTCGGTGGCCTCCCCCTCGCGGAAGAAGTCGTTGAGGACTACCAGGTCATCTACGGCGGTGTCTACGGTAGTGAAGGCTGTTGTCCAGCTCTTTACGGCGGAGATCTCCTTCATGAGTTCCTCGGCTTTTTTGGGGTCATTCCAGAAGCCCGGAACATGGGTTATCTCCTCTTTCTCCTTTATCTCTTTAAGTCGGTTATCGACGTCAAAGATACCTCCTTAACGCATCCCGGCGCTCAATGAGGTCTTTTATCTGGTCATTGGTTATCATGGCATGTTTGTTTGCGGCAAATATACAAAAAAGGCAGTAGGCAATAGGCAATAGGCAGTAGTGAAGGTTAAAGGTTAAAGGTTAAAGGTTAAAGGACAGAGCCAGCTTGCAGGGAGGGCCTAGTGGAGTCTTCAGTCCTCAATCCTCAGTCTCCAGTCATGACTGTGGACTGCTGACTGCCGATTGCAGACTGAAAAGGGACCTTCAGATTGAGTCACCGCCGGAAGGCGGAGACTTAATCCCGATAACGAAGTGCGTCGGGACCTTAAGACATCAGACCTTTCGACTTTTGACTTTCGACTTTAAAGACATTACAGACTTGTCCGGTTATCCTACCTTATACCCTGCGAATGACCCCGTGCCGGTCTGTGTGGCTGTGCCTGTATAGATATTGACACTGACTGTATTGCCCCGGGTGAGCCTGATAGTAACAGATTTGACAGGTACGGTAGTACCGGCGCTAATGTCAATAGCGAGCTTCTCATAAGGTGCTGAGTTGACATATATTGCCAGCTCCCTGCCACTGCCCTGTGTTCCGTCCGCGAAATAAGCTACATTGAACGTATATATCCCGTCTGCCGGTGCTGTAAAAATTCCTGTACCTGCATTGAACCCCCCTCCGATACTAAGATCGGGCTCATCATAGATCATCGTCATGTAAGTAACCTGCGGAGCTATGTCAGAGATCAGGTTCCTTGCCCTGAATGCTATTATCGTGTCGAGCCGGACAGAGTTGCCGGATTCGATCTGTAGGACTTTTGTGTCGTGGTTATAAATGAGCTTCTGGTCGTCGGTATCCGTTGCCGGGTCACCCGGGTCACCCTTGGGCCCGGGAGGTCCCTGCGGGCCCGGTTCCAGGGACTTGGCTGCATACAGCGCATAGGGAACTGCCATGAACTGCATTGTGCCCATATCCATGAAGATATTCTCGAACTTGACCTCAACCTGAAGATAATGGTTAGTTGTGGACCAGTCTATCTCACCAAAAGTCCCAAGTACCGGATCACCCTTCCCGATGGTGAGTGAAAAAACACCGTACCGGGAAGTTGTTACGGTTGTAAATACTTCCTGGTATACATCAGGACCGGTAGGAGAACCGGTTTTAATTGAAAACCGAACCTCAATATCCGTGTTGACCAGCTCATCCCCGTTATTGTCGCGGGCTACCGCCTGGTAATTGATACCTCCGGGAACGGTACTCTGTGCGCCGGCAGTTTGTGTCCCGGCAATAATCAGCGCCAGCAATGTCAGAATAAAAGTGCAGACTCTTCTCATACCTTTCGCTTTACAGTTTATCAATCTTAAATGACCTGTTTATAACACCGTCTGAACTTATTACAGTTGCAATATAAATTCCGTTTGAGAAATGGGCCATGTTTATATCTATAATGTAATCATGATCGGGCGAGAGATCGAGATCCTTTGAATATAAAAGGGAACCGATCAGATTGATGACGGTGATCTTGTAGTGCCTGCCAAGAATGCCGTACATCCTGATGTATAAAATGCGGCTATTGTGTTCGGTGAGCGGATTCGGGAAGAAATCGACCCCGTTGCCCTGACGTGGCGGAAAGGATTTTTCCGGGATAAACCTCGGCTGCTGAAATCCCTGCGATATATTGTAGAAAGAAGGTAATGAAACCTCGACGGCTGTCTCGCCAACCGTCTGCTGGTATGTTTTCCCGGTCAGGGTCACAAGGTTGCCCGCCGGCACAAGAACCTGGTGCGACAGGTTAAAGGCCTTCTGTGAAAACACAAGCGAGCACGTAAGTGCAAGGAAAATACCTGTTAACAATCCCTTCATACCACAGAACATTGTATAATCCGTGCCAAAAATAGCATTTTTTAAATAGAATCGGGCCTTTCGAAGATCAGTTTCAGGCTTTTAAGAGGCTCAATCATCCTGAAGGTAAGGGCGACAACCATGCCGGTGAGAAACTGCAATACCGCTGCTGCCATCCATGGCATGCCGGTAAGTCTTAATAACCGGCCTGCCATAAAGGTTAATACAAGCATGAGAAGATAGAGGAACACGCTTTTCAGGGCCACGGTCCTGAACATGGTCTTTTCTGTTGCCAGAACACATGCAATCGCAACGGCAGCCTGGGTGACCAGGGCTGAAAAGGCTGCCCCGACAGCCTGGTGGGATGGAATTGCAACAAGGTTAAGCGTGATGTTAAGCACCATCCCCCCCATTGTTATCAGTCCCAGCAGCCTGAAGCTGCCGGCGGCCGTAAGCATTGTGCTGAAGATATAAATTATGGACACCGGTATGAGCGCCAGCATCAGGAATATGAAGGCTTGTGTGGCGCCTGCGGCCGGTGCAACATACAGAAGATCAAGAATCTCGCCGGGGAAGCAGGCAAGGGTTACTGCCCCGATGCCCAGCGGGACCAGCAGCATCCTGCCGGCTGTGGTGGCCAGAGGCCTTATGTTATTGCCTGCAGAAAGCTCCTTTGACATAATCGGCAGGAGCAGTCCGCCGAACATCACCGGGATCATTGCAAAGGCGTCAAAGAGCCTGAATGCCTGGGCATAGACGCCTGCCTCCTGTGCGCCGTCGGGCAGGAGCCTCTCGAGCAGCACCGTGTCGATGCGCCAGTAGAGTGTCATTGCAAACACCACGACAGCATAGGGCAGCCCGGCAGTGATGATGCTCTTCAGGATACGTGCATCAGGCCTGACCCCGGAGACACCTCCCCTTCGTATCACTATCACCAGGGCTATGCACATAACAATGAAACAGGCTGCTGTCTGCGACCACACGAACCACTCTATCCTGAAGGGATCCTGTGATACCCCTCCCCAGAGAAGAAACGAACAGATGATTATCATCACCAGCCTGTCTGCCACAGAGAGCAGGCTGTCGAGGAACAGGAACTGCATGCCGCTTATGTTTGACCGGAGCCAGAGGATCATTGAGACCATCACCTGGTTCGCCATCAGCACCAGAAGCAGGGAGATCTGCCTCCCTGAATAGCCGAGAGCCATTGCCACGGTCAAAGTGACAAGGAAATATGCTGCAGTAAGAAGTAGCCTGAGAAGAAGCACATTGCCGAACCATAGCTTCACCCTGGTCGGATCAGCCGAGACAGCCCTGTTATTGAACCCTGACAGTCCCATGTCAAGCAACAGCGTAAAGAGTACCGAGAAGCTGAACAGGGAGAAATAGCCACCGTAGGCAGCCTCACCCACAACATTCTGAACGGTACGGTCTATGCCAAGCACCCAGAATGCCTTGACAAGGACACTTACCGTCAGAAGGAAAGCAATATTTATAAGGAATTTTCGCCTCAAGGTGATCTCCGTCTCACTTTATCCAAAAGGATGACAATTTATAAATTAATTGCCACATTTGTAGCTCAGAAGCGGCAGTGGAAAAATGATTATCGCAATCAACGCACGTACTCTCAGAGCTGTTCCTCACGACGGAATCGGGTGGTTCACCCATGAGGTTGTAAGGGGTATCGTCAGGGACCATCCCGAACATCGTTTTGTGCTTATAGGCGACAGGAGGTATGATGTTTTCCCTGTTGAAGGCGACAACGTTGAATATGTCACCATCCCCATGCGCACGGTTCACCCGCTGTTGTGGCATGCATGGCATGAGTATCTGCTTCCGGGAGTACTGAAGAGTTACGGTGCCGATCTGTTTGTTGCCCCTGATGGGATCATGCCGCTGCGGACTGATGTTCCGTGCATTCCGGTAATTCACGATCTGAATCATGAGCATCGTCCGGGTGATATCCCGGGGCGGGAACGCATATTCTACCGTCGCTATTTTCCGCTTTTTGCCTGCAAGGCGAAACGGGTAGCTACCGTCTCTGAGTTCTCTGCGGATGACATCTCGGCCACTTACGGGATCAGTCGCAATAAAATTGACGTTGTACCGAACGGTGTGGCAGATATCTTTTCACCACCCCTTCCCGGGGAAGCAGAGGAGACGCGCAGGGAGTTCACCGGAGGGAGGCCTTACTTCCTGTTTGTCAGCAACTTCTCGCCACGAAAGAACATTGAGGCGGTTATCAGGGCGTTTAATATGTTCCGGAGCAGGAGTAACAGTGATCATGTGTTGCTTCTTGCGGGCCGGCGGCTCTATCTCACGCGTGAGATAGACCGGGAGCTGGAGGCATCGGCTTACGGCAGTGACATTTTATTCACCGGGTCTGTCACGCGCGATGTATTGCGCCGGCTCTACGGCGGGGCTGTGGCGCTGACGCTGGTGCCGTGGTTTGAGGGCTTCGGGATACCTGTTGTTGAGGCGCAGCGATGCGGTACTCCGTGCATCCTGTCTGACAGCTCGTCGCTGCCCGAGGTGAGCGGCGGCGCGGCGCTCTGCGTCAGCCCCGCTGACGCAGGTGCCATAGCCGGGGCTATGGCACGACTCGTCTCTGACGAGGCGCTGCGCCGCCGCCTCGCCCAAGAGGGAAGACAAAATTCACTCCGGTATACCTGGGATAACGCGGCCGCGGAGATGTGGAACAGCATCACAAAAGCTATAAACCCCATAAGCTGATGCTCAAACCCTATTTTCTCGACGGCATCAGGGAGGCAGGCTGCGACGAGGCCGGACGGGGCTGCCTGGCAGGACCGGTATACGCGGCCGCCGTGGTGCTGCCAAAGAAATACCGCAACAGGGAACTGAACGACTCCAAACAGCTGACACGCCGGCAGCGCGAGCGTCTGCGCGAGGAGATCACCTCCAGGGCCGTCGCATGGAGCATAGCCTCATGCTCAAACACCGAGATAGATACGATGAACATCCTCCGGGCATCAATAACTGCCATGCACAGAGCTATCAGCGGCCTGAAGGAGAAACCGCTCCTGCTGCTTATAGACGGCAACAGGTTCTATACCTACGGAGACATCCCCCACCAGACAATCATCCGCGGCGACGCCACCTACCTCTCCATAGCTGCAGCATCCATCCTTGCCAAGACCGAACGTGACCGCTTCATGGAGGAGCTCGACGCACTCTTTCCCCAATACGGATGGTGCCATAACATGGGATACCCCACCCGCGAACACCGCCGGGCAATTGCTGAGTACGGATCCACTCCATGGCACCGGCTCTCGTTCAATCTCCTCGACACACAGCAGGAACTCCCTTTCTTATAAAATGTTAAAAACGGATTTTCTCAGTTTTCCCCATGGGGTATTTTGATATCTTTGGCCTTTCGCAAAAATTAATACCAAAATTACTCATGAGAAAATTCTTATCCGTTATCATCATCCTTGTTACATTCTCAGCCTCACAGGCAAGAGCTGACGAAGGAATGTGGCTCCTGCCACTGATTGAAAAGCTTAATATCGGCACCATGACAGAGATGGGCCTGAAGCTGACAGCAGAAGATATCTACAGCATCAACGAAGCCAGCCTGAAAGACGCAATAGTAATTTTCGGTGGCGGTTGCACCGGTGAGATCGTTTCACCTCACGGCCTCCTTCTCACCAACCATCACTGCGGTTACGGCCAGATACAGAACCACAGCACCGTGGAGCATGATTACCTGAACAACGGCTTCTGGGCCATGTCAAACGCAGAGGAACTACCCAACCCGGGCCTCAGCGTCACCTTCCTGGTGCGTATCGAAGACGTCACTGAAAGGGTGCTGGGCAAGACCGGCGCAGAGATGACTGAAGCTGCACGCCGCGAGGTCATTATGGCCGAGAGCACTGCAATCACCGCCGAAGCAACCAAAGGAACCAACTATAACGCCCGCGTGGCACCGTTCTACAGCGGAAACCAGTATTTCCTGCTTGTCTATGAGGTCTACTCAGACGTCAGACTGGTCGGCACACCTCCCAACTCAATTGGTAAATTCGGCCATGACACAGACAACTGGATGTGGCCCCGTCATACAGGCGACTTCAGCGTATTCAGGGTATATATGAGTCCTGACGGCAAACCGGCACAGTACTCGAAGGACAATGTTCCTCTTAAGCCGAAGCATTATCTCCCCGTATCAATCAAGAACCTGCAGAAGAACGACTTCGCCATGGTGATGGGATACCCCGGAGGTACCACCCGCTACATGACCTCCTACGAGGTGGATGAGGCAATGAAGATGACAAATGCCAACAGGATAAAAATACGCGGTGAGCGCCAGGCAATATGGATGAAAGACATGATGGCCGATCCGAAGGTGAACATACAGTATGCATCAAAATATGCAGGCTCATCCAACTACTGGAAATTCTCAATCGGGCAGAACGAAGGACTTACACGGCTTCGCACCGCTGAAAAGAAGGCTGCTTTTGAAGCCGACTTCATGAAATGGGTCAACGCTGACACTGACCGCAAAGCGAAATACGGAAATGCACTCTCTCTCATTGAAAATGCCGTTAAAGGCAGGGAGGAAAAATACAATGCCCTTCAGTACATGACAGAGGTCTTCAGGAGCTCAACCGAACTGGTTGGCTTCGCAAGCCAGATGATAATGCTCGAGGAACTCCTCGCCGGCAAGGATGCAGACAAGATTGCAGGGATGATCGACAGGATTAAGAGGAACCTCGACAGTTTCTACGGCGATTATAATTATCCCACTGACCGGAAGATGACGAAAACAATGATAAACCTCTATAAGGAGGAGATCGATCCCAAATACTGGCCGGATTTCTATGCCCTTATCGACAAGAAATTCAAGGGTAACGTGGATGCCTTCGTTGAGAATATGTTTGCAAACTCGATCTTTACCTCAGCTGATAAGTTCAATGCATTCCTCTCAGCTCCGAATCTTAAAACTCTTCAGAAGGATCCGGCACTTATAGTCGCCAAATCGGTGAATGATGTACGGACAGTCCTCCAGAAAGATCTCGAAGGATTCAATGCCGACATGTCAAAGGGACAACGTACCTACCTGGCCGGAGTCATGGAATACATGCCTGACAAGACACAGTATCCCGATGCCAACTCGACAATGAGGCTCACTTACGGTAAAGTGCAGGATTACTACCCGTATGATGCCGTTCATTACAACTGGTACACAACGCTTGACGGCGTAGTGCAGAAGTATCAGCCGGGCGATTATGAGTTTGACCTGCCGGAGCGTCTGATAGAGCTGAACAGCAAGAAGGAATATGGCCGTTATGCAGCGCCCGAGGGGCACCTGCCGGTCTGCTTCATAACAGACAATGACATCACCGGCGGCAACTCCGGCAGTCCTGTCATCAACGGTAACGGCGAACTAATCGGCCTGGCCTTCGACGGCAACTGGGAAGCCATGACTGGCAACATTGCCTTTGAGCCCGATCTGCAGAGGTGTATCAATGTTGACATACGATACGTGCTCTGGGTGATTGACATCTACTCAGGCGCCGGCCACCTCCTGAAGGAGATGGATATCAGGGAATAGCCCACAGTCTTCAGTCTTCAGTCTTCAGTCCTCAGTCCTCAGTCCTCAGTCTTCAGTCCTCAGTCCTCAGATAATCAGTAATTTGGAGACTGTGGACTGCCGACTGTTGACTGCTGACTGGTTTTGACTATCTTTGCAAAAATTTCAAAGATGCAGTTTGATCTCCTTGAGACAGTAGCCAGCTTCATGGTCCTCTTTGCCATCATCGACATTCCGGGGTCTATTCCTATCATCCTGGATATCAAGGCCAAGGCAGGCAAGGTCAATGCCGGCAAGGCAACAGTGGTCTCGCTGTTGATATTCCTGGCATTCCTGATCTTCGGCGAGAAGCTTCTCGGTATTTTCGGCATTGATGCCGGATCATTTGCCATCGCGGGCTCATTCATCATCTTCCTTCTGGGGATGGAGATGGTTCTCGGCGCCGAGTTCTTCAAGCATGACTCACCCGGAGGCGGTACTATTATCCCAATCGCCTTCCCGTTGATTGCAGGAGCAGGATCCATCACCACAATCCTTTCACTGAGAGCAGAGTACGAAACGATCAACATACTGATTGCACTCCTGCTGAATATGGTTATCGTTTATTTCGCTCTGCGGCTTACCACCAGGATTGAACGCCTGCTGGGAGTCACAGGACTGCACATCCTCAAGAAGTTCTTCGGCATCATTCTGATAGCAATTGCCGTGAGGCTCTTCATCAACAATACCGGCATTACATTGCCCAATGGCTGATGAGGTAGTAATCTATACCGACGGAGCCTGCAGCGGTAATCCCGGACCCGGTGGTTACGGAGCTGTGCTCATCTCGGGCAGCCACCGCAAGGAGCTGTCAGGCGGGTTCCGGCTCACCACCAACAACCGGATGGAACTCCTTGCGGCCATCATCGCGCTTGAAGCCCTTAAACACAACGGTACGGTGGTGAGGCTGCACACCGACTCCCAATACCTGGTAAACGCCGTCAACAACGGGTGGCTTTTTACCTGGGAGATGAAAAGATTTGCAAAGAAGAAGAACCCGGATCTCTGGATCCGGTTTCTCGAGGTGTACCGTCGCCATCATGTCACTTTCAGATGGGTTAAGGGACATAATAATGACCCTGAGAATGAGAGATGTGACATGCTGGCCGTTACAGCGGCAAAAGGACCTAACCTGCAGGAAGACAATGGTTATATCCCGGACAGTGAAGAGATGGGCCTCATCTGATAAAAAAACAGTTTTGACTATTTGAAAAAAAATGCAATTTTTGCATAAAATGGGGATTAATGAAAAGCTTCTTACATAAAGCAACTGATCTTACTCCGGAGATTATTCTTTCACCGGAAGAGAATAAATTCGTAATCTCAGGCAAATCAGCCCCTGAAGATGTACGCGGACTATACTATCCTGTCCTGGAGTGGCTGGAGGAGTTCGCTGCCGGGGTTCGGAAGAGCAGTCCTTATACCGACAGCAAGCCACTTCGTTTAATGCTTGACCTGGAGTATTTCAATTCGTCATCGGCTAAATTTCTCTTTGATATATTTACCCAGTTAAAGCAGATGAACTCTGACGGTGTACCCGTTGACATCGAGTGGTATTACGATGAGGAGGACATTGATCTGCGCGAGGCGGGGGAAGACCTGGCACTTCTCTGTGAGCTCCCGTTTAAATACTGTGCCAAATCCAGGGACGCCAGATGAGAGGTCCGGCAGAACTGTACGCTCTGCTGGATAGTCTTCAGATACAATATGAGTATATTGAACATCCTCCGGTGCCTACCGTGGAGGAGGCAATGAAGTATTGGGCTGGCATCGAGTCGGGACACTGTAAAAACATCTTCTTCCGCAATCATAAGGGCGACAGGCATTACCTGGTTATTCTCTATTACAATTCACAGCTCAACATCAGGGAGCTTGAACAGAAACTGCACCAGGGAAAGCTCTCCTTTGCATCTGACAGGAGGCTGATGCAGTACCTCGGACTCACTCCGGGCTCAGTCTCGCCGTTTGGTCTCATCAATGACCAGTCTCACCATGTACACCTCTTCATTGACAAGACGCTCTTCAGCCATGAGAGGCTGTCGTTTCATCCAAACACCAACACCGCGTCGCTCATCATCCCACGGGAAGGGCTTTTTAAATTCCTGGCCCACACAGGCAACAGCTACGAAATGTTCTAGTCTGAAGGTCTCAAGGTCTGAAGTCTGAAGGTCCCAAGGATTTGCGATTTGCGATTTGCGATTTGCAATTAAATCGACAATCGAAAATCTGAAATCGAAAATTCCTACTGCCTATTGCCTACTGCCATTGCCTGACAGGACTGAGGACTGCCAACTGTGGACTGAGGACTGATTATCTGGATTTATTCCAAATAATTCCGCCCAATGCAGCAAACACCACCTGTTGCGGGTCTTTAATTCGGACTTGCATTTTGGACTTTTAACCTTACCGCCATGAGAAGAATTGCTATCACCGCTGCTGTTGCATTGTTATGCTCGCTGGCCAGCGCGCAGGACAACCCGCAGGGTACAACGCAGAACACCCCAAAAGATACGCTGCAAAAAAAGACATGCCCTGCAACCTTTACATCAAACCCTCCTGTTATTGACGGGGCAATTGAAGATGATGCCTGGCAGTCAGGCTCCTGGGAAGGCGACTTCACCCAGTACGAGCCTCATAACGGCGCTGCGCCATCGCAACAGACGGATTTCAGGATACTATTTGACGAGAACAATATTTATGTAGCCATCAAAGCCTATGACACAAGCGTTGACAGCATCGTAAGGCGTATCTCAAGGCGTGATAACGGCGACGGAGACTTCGTTGGCATCTCCTTCGACAGCTATTTTGACCGGCAGACGGGCTTTACCTTCCTCACCAATGCCGCCGGGGTGAAGAACGACTTCATGTGGGCCCGGGGCGGACAGGTGGAGGATGATACATGGGACCCTATCTGGTTTACAGCTGCAAAGATCTATAGCTGGGGTTGGGCCGCCGAGATGAGAATACCACTTACCCAGCTGAGGTTCAGGATCACGGACAATGGCACCTGGGGTCTGGAGGTATTCCGCCGGCTCTTTCGGAGCCAGCAGCTATCTGTATGGCAACATATTGACCGTAACGCATCCGGCCTGGTCCATAACTTCGGCGAACTTACAGGCCTGACAGGGATCAAACCCAGGAAACAGGCAGATATAACCCCGTTTGTGGTAGGCAGCCTGGAGACTTTCGAAAGAGAAGACGGCAATCCCTTTGCCACCGGCAAGGCATGGAAATACAACGGCGGCCTTGATGCCAAGTTCGGTATCACGAACAACATGACGCTTGACCTCACCGTCAACCCCGACTTCGGGCAGGTAGAAGCAGACCCGTCGCAAGTCAACCTTACGGCCTATGAGACATTCTTCGAGGAGAAGAGACCCTTCTTCATCGAAGGAAATAGCATCACCAGTTTCAGGACCGGCATCGGT
>Ga0209467_1001027_pt1 | contig 27835 bp, 22 predicted proteins | sample Higcelwee11metaG_FD_187175 | JGI IMG/M metagenome (GOLD analysis project Ga0209467, IMG submission 187175) | Freshwater pond sediment microbial communities from the University of Edinburgh, under environmental carbon perturbations - High... | ecosystem: Environmental > Aquatic > Freshwater >... | reverse complement strand
ATTATCTTGAAGATCGATTATCCGGCTTGAATGAAATTCCTTATCTTAGTGATCTCATCATCAACAAAGCTCTCAATTTGTCTGTTTAACTGCAATTGAATTTGGCTGACCTTTGTCTTTTTACCCGGACTTATTGAGAAGTTACCACAATAGATGCCAAGTCTTTGATTAATTTAAAAAAATATTTATGAGTGAGTTTTGCGGTACTGCGAAATATGATTTATAGCGTTTTCTTAATATTAACAGGAAAGGATTAACGGCCATGACCGCACAACCGCAGGATAAAAATAAGATGACACCAGGAGAATATCTTGCACTTGAAAAAAGCGCCCTTGATATTAAATATGAATTTTTTGATGGTGAAGCGTTTGCCATGGTTGGCGCCGGAAGAAATCATAACCGTATCAATGTTAATCTTACAGTAGAGTTAGGGGGCAAATTCAAAGCTGATAAATCCACTTGTAACCTGTTTTCCAATGACATGCGGGTTAAAATTGCGGAGAACTATGTTTATCCCGATATTGTAATTTATTGCGGTAATCCAGAATTTGAGGATGATGAATTTGACACATTGACTAACCCGGTTGTCATCATGGAGATTCTTTCAGATTCAACAGAGGCCTTTGATCGAGGGAAAAAATTTGCTTATTACCAAACAATCCCCACGCTTCAAGAATATATCCTTGTTTCCCAAAAAGAGTGTCGTGTTGAACAATATACACGCAGTGATGATGCCTGGCTATACCGTTCATACAAAGGTACAGACCGGATTCTAAAAATGGAGTCAGTTAATTGTGAATTGCCATTGTCTGAAATTTATTGGGATGTTGGGTTTGACTCAAGATATTAATGGGGTCAGGCTTAATATTTTGATATTTGAGCCAGCTTCTGCAATCGACTATATGAGATACCATGGCCATCGGATGTCGAGCCGGAGAATCGGGAAGGAATCCAGCCTGTATGTTAATTCTTGAATTGGCCATGTGTATAAAATTAGACATTTTCGGAAATAAAGAATTTGGCAAAAACAGAAATGTATTTTCAGGCAGTTATCACCAGAATATAGATGGAAAACCTTATTTCCGAAAATGTCTATTTTATACATTGAGTCTATAAAACCACTAAAATTTGTCGGTAATAGTTTAAACGACTTGAAATCTTTTCCCAAGCCGGCACAGAAAGAGGCTGGATAAGCTCAACCATTACCGATAGTAACTGAGGAGGGCGTTTGTCACTCCAAGTGCGTGTTCAGACCCTCAAATGCGATTACCCCGCCTCCGATATCCTATCCATTGACTTTTTGCTCTGGTCCGCTGTAATAACAGCCATGGGCTGACCTGGACTATCAACACCCAGGCTCAACCCACAACAAAACATGATAGTCATTTAACAACTTACTGGAACTTTTAAATAAAAACTGCATGAATATCAAAATGACGATAAGCCGGGATACCGGCCTGAAAGAAAATCAGGTGGCAGCAGTTCTGGATCTACTGGACCAGGGGGCCACAGTCCCTTTTATAGCAAGATACAGAAAAGAGCGCACAGGCAGCCTGGATGAGGTGGCCATATCTGATATTCGGGACAGGGCAACGGCGTTGAAAGCGCTGGAAGCCAGAAAACAGGCAATTATCAAATCTTTGGAGGAACGGCAGCTTTATACCGAAGAGCTGGGGCGGCAGATTGAGAATGCAGACGCCATGACCCGGCTGGAGGATGTGTACGAAAAGTACCGGCCCAAAAAGCGGACCCGTGCCACAATTGCCCGGGAAAATGGGCTGGAACCCCTCGCCATGATGATTTTGGAACCTAAAACCGGCATCAACCTTCAAAAAGAAGCAAGCAAAGTTATCGGGCCTGATGTGGCAAACCCGGAAGAGGCATGGGCCGGTGCCAGGGATATCATTGCCGAAATCATTAACGAAGATGCGACAATCCGGTCAGAAATCAGGGATCTGTTTATCAAAACCGCCATGATCCACGCGACTGTTATCAAGGGCAAAGATGAAGACGGGGCCAAGTTCAAGGACTATTTTGACTGGGAGGAGCCGGCATTTAAAGCACCGTCCCACCGTATACTTGCGATGCTCAGGGGAGCCGGGGAAAAAATTCTGCGTGTTCATGTTCTGCCCGATGAAGAAAAAGCTTTGAATATCATCCATGGCATTTACCCGGGCAAAAGAAAGATTTGCCCCGGCAGCCGAGAGCAGATCCTTGCGGCCGCCGAAGACGCATACAAACGCCTGCTGTCCAAATCCATTGAAAATGAGGCATTGCGGATGCTCAAACAAAAGGCCGATGAAAAGGCAGTCGCCGTTTTCTCGGACAATCTGCGACAGGTGCTCCTCTCCCCTCCCCTTGGCGGCAGACCCGTACTCGCGATTGATCCGGGGTTCCGCACCGGGTGCAAAATCGCCTGCCTGGATGCCACGGGAAAGCTGGTTCACCATGATGTGATCCACCCCCACACCCCAAACGGAAAACAAACCGCTTCACAGCTTATCCCCGAACTTGTCAACCGGTACAAAATCCGGGCCATCGCCGTGGGCAACGGCACGGCAGGCAGGGAAACCGAAAGCTTCATCAGGGAGCTGACTCTGCCCGAAGATGTGGATGTGATCATGGTGGATGAAAGCGGGGCGTCCATTTATTCCGCTTCCGAAACCGCCAGGGACGAGTTCCCGGACCACGACATCACGGTCAGGGGAGCTGTTTCAATCGGCAGACGGCTCATGGACCCCTTGGCAGAACTGGTCAAGGTGGAGCCCAAATCCATCGGGGTCGGACAGTATCAGCACGATGTGGACCAGAACATGCTCCAGACAGCCCTGGACGATGTGGTGGTGTCATGTGTCAACCAGGTGGGTGTGGAAGCCAACACAGCCTCAAAGCAGCTTTTATCCCGGGTATCCGGCCTGAATGCCGGCATCGCCGCCAACATGGTCAAACACAGGGACGAAAACGGCGCATTTACATCCAGAACCGATTTTCTCAAGGTGCCCCGCCTGGGCAAAAAAGCATTTGAACAGGCCGCAGGATTTTTAAGAATCCAAAACGGAAAAAATCCCCTGGATCGCAGCGGCATTCATCCCGAGTCCTACCCCGTTGTCAAACAGATGGCCAAGGACCTTGGCTGCCGTGTGGAAGATATGATGACAACAAAAGCCCCGGGACAAAGCATCGACCTTTCCCTCTATGTAACGGCGACCATAGGCATTCCCACGCTAAAGGACATCCTTGCCGAACTGGCAGCCCCGGGCCGGGACCCGAGACAGCGGCTCCAGGCATTCTCCTTCGACAAAAATATCCATGAAATCAAAGACCTGGTGCAGGACATGGTTGTCCCGGGCATTGTAACCAATGTCACGGCGTTCGGGGCTTTTGTGGATATCGGGGTGCACCAGGACGGCCTTGTTCATATCAGCCAGCTGGCTGACCGGTTTGTCAAAGATCCCAATGAGGTTGTCAAAGTACGGCAACAGGTCAACGTTCGTGTTCTTGAGGTGGATATCCCCAGAAAAAGGATATCTCTTTCCATGAAGGGATTACATAGTTAACCCCATGGAGGAAAACGTCAAGCTCCGGAAGCAGTCCACGAAGGTCTTTGTTCACATCACGGCTTTGTTAAGGACAAGATGACACAGGATACTTAAAACATACCCCAGGGCGATGAGAGGGGTCCATTTCAAATGCGCCTCAAAAGTATAGGTTCCTCTGGCTGTTCCCATAAGGGCCACGCCTGCCGCAGATCCAATGGCCCGCATACTGCCGCCGGTACCGGCTGTAAGAGTGACCAGCAGCCACTGACCGTGGGACATGGTCGGATCCAAAGATTACGGCTGTAATCATATCAAAGAAAAATTTTACGCAAGCTGCGTGGAACGGATACTCAAGCATCCGGCGGTTGTGGCTATCACTGATACAACCCGCTATTCGATTTTTCACAGCAACCGTTAAACAGCAGGGAATTACCCGATGAAAGTTACGCGCCCAAGTAGGCTTTTTTCACCTCCGGATCGTCGAGCAGTTTGTCAGCCCGGCCTTCAAGCACAAGTTTGCCATGTTCAATTACATACCCTCTCTGAGCAAACTTCAGGGCCAACCGGGCATTCTGCTCCACCAGCAGGATGGTGGTGCCGTATTTATTGATCTCTTTCAGGGCATCAAACATTTCAAGCATGAGCAACGGCGCAAGCCCCATGGAGGGCTCATCCAGGATCATGAGTTTTCTGCCGCTCATGTATCCCCTGCCCACGGCAAGCATTTGCTGCTCCCCGCCGGACAGGGTGCCGGCAACCTGATTCTTTCTCTCCTCAAGACGGGGAAAAAGGTCAAATACCCACTTTTTATCCTTTGCAATCTGCTCGGTATCTTTTCTGGCAAAACAGGCCAGGGTCAAGTTTTCCGTTACCGTGAGGTTTCCGAATATCCTCCTGCCTTCGGGCACATGGGATATGCCGAGCCGGCTGACCACCTTGTCGGTATTGTAGGAGAGTACATCTTCTCCTTCAAATTCGATGAAAGAGCCCGGCTCACTGGGCACCATCCGTGAGATGGCACGCAGGGTGGTGCTTTTGCCCGCACCATTGGCCCCGATAATGGTGACGATTTCACCGGTATCAATGCTGAAATTCAACCCGTGAAGCGCCTTGATATTGCCGTAGGATACCTTAAGATTTTTAACATTCAACTGCATCAGGTCAAGTCCTCCTTGCCCAGATAGGCTTCAATCACTTGGGGGTTGTTCTGGATCTCTTCGGGAGGGCCTTCGGCGATCACTTCACCAAACACCAGGGTCTGGATATGCTGGCAAAGTTCCATTACAAATTTCATGCGGTGTTCAATCAAAAAAATAGCCACACCGAAATCCTGGTGCACCTGCCGGATAATCTTTATCATCTGGATCAGCTCATCAGGGGTCATGCCTGCGGTGGGTTCATCCAGGAAAAGCACCTTGGGGTTCGTGGCCATGGCCCGGGCCATCTCCACCCGCCGCTGGGCCCCGTAGGAAAGGCTTGTCACCAGCTGGTCCGCGTGCCGCTTAATATCAAACAGTTCCAGAAGCCGGTAGGCGTTTTCTTCGGCTTTGGCTTCCTGCTTGCGGCATTTGCCGGTATTGAAGAATGCATCGAACAGGCCGTAGGAGAGCTGGGAATAGTGAGCCATTTTAATATGATCAAGCACATTCATATGTCGCCAAAGCGCCAGGTTTTGAAAGGTTCTGCCAAGGCCCTTGGCCGCAATCTCGTTAGTCTCAAGTCCTAGGATATTTTCATTTTCAAGGGTAATACGCCCTTCGGTGGGGGTGTACACCCCGGTGATCAGGTTGAAAACGGTTGTTTTGCCTGCTCCGTTGGGGCCGATCAGCCCTACAATCTGATTTGGGCAGACCGAAAGATTATAGTTGTGAACCGCCCGTAATCCCCCGAAATAGTGGGTCATTTTATCTACATGAAGCAAAGGCGTCATGGTATACTCCTTATTTGTTCTTTTTGGCCGCAAGAAGTTTTCCGGCGTTGATCTCCTTAAAAGAGATCAGTCCATAGGGCCTGAAGATCATGACAAAAATAAGTATCAGCGGAATAATGATCCACTTGAACAGTTCCAGGGGGCGCAACGCCTCACCGAGAATATTGATGGAAACAGCCCCCACAATGGAGCCTACAATGGAATTCAGGCCGCCGAAATAAACCATGGCAAGGATTTCGGCCAGCCGGTTGATGCTGAACATCCCCGGGTTTATATAGGTCAGCACATGGGCAAAAAGGCCGCCTGCGATGCCTGCCCAGAATGCGCCGAACATGAAGGCTGTCATCTTGGTTTTCCGGGTTTTTACGGTCATGGATTCTGAAGCGGCCTCATCATCGCGCACGGCATTAAGGGCCTTGCCCATGATGGAGGTGACAAAATTATGGACCACCCAGATGCATAGCATGGTCCAGATAAAAATCACATGAAGCGGCGCCAGATCGGGCTGTCCGCCCATGCCCCGGGCACCGCCGATGACATTAATATTTTCCACGGCACTTTTTACGATGAACATAAAAGCCAGTGAAATAATCGCCAGGTAGTCCCCCCGGGTCCTGAATGAGGGGATTGCCACCAAAAGAGAGGCAACGGCAGCGGCGATTCCGCCGATAACCAAAGCAAAAGGGAAAAGCCACGGCCCCAGGGCAGGCGGCAGCAGGGCAGCCCCAAAAATCTTGTCATTTGCAAACAAAAACAGGGTAATCACGGACGAGACATAGGCGCCCACCGCCATGAATCCTGGATGGGAACAGGAGAACTCACCCTGGTAGCCGTTAATGACATTGATGCTGATGGTCAGAATAATGGATATCAGCGTCAGTTTCACCACAAGCACGCGATAATCATTGATCCCGGCCCAAAGGGACAAAATGCCGTAGAAACAGCACAAATGGATCAACACGGAGATCCATAAAGGCAGCTTCTCCATGGCACCTGCCAGCGGATTTGTAAAAAAAGCGGAGGCCTTTCCCACAATGCAGACGGGCAGGACATAAACAACCAGGTCATAGGCCAGGACCCCGGGAATCATGACCGGATCTTTGAGCATCAAGATGGCACCGAACAGCACCGGGATCTTGGGCAGGCCCAGGTAGTCGGAAATATAGTCATATCCCCAGAAATACTCAATCAACACAGCAGCCAGTATTCCTAAAAGCCAGCCTGCCACGGGTATGTTCGATAGGAATTTTTTTATTGATTGTACAATCTTCATGACAAGGTTTCTTTCTCAAAACGGGTAAAAAAATTACAGCCGAAGCTTGGTGCTGTACTCCATGCCGAAAAATCCCCTTGGCCTGAAGGTCAGTATCAAAAGGATAATGGAATAGGCAATAAGATCCCTGAGGGTGGACGGAAATATGGTGGCGACAAATATCTCAATAAAGCCTAAAAGATAACCGGCCAAAGCCGCCCCCTTGATGGAGCCGCGTCCGCCGAGAATTGCCGCAACAAAGGCTTTCCACCCAATCATCACTCCCATGTAAGGGTCCAGGATGGGATATGCCTGGCCATAAAGGATGCCGGCTACCGCCGCCAACCCCGCACCAATGGCAAAGGTTAAAGGCGCCATGATGTTGATGGAGACCCCCATGAGGGGTACGGCAAGAAAATCATAGGACATGGCGCGCATGGCCATTCCCCATTTTGTTTTCTGGATAAAGGTGTGCAACCCCAGCATAAGCAACAAGCTGATGATGATGATCATCAGTTTGACATTGGTAAAATAAACCCCGCCCACATTGTAGGAGACCGATTCAATGAGCGGTGGAAAGCTTAAGCGTTTGGCGCCCAGAAGAATCAAGATGCCGGTTTCAAAAATAATGCCGATCATAAGACCCGTAATGGCGGCAGAGGCCCTGGGCGCCTGGCGCAAAGGCCGGTAGCCTGCCACTTCCACAAACACCCCGATCCAGGAGGCTAAAAACATGGTCACCACAACGGTGGCCACAAAGATGACAGGCCCCGGTAAAACACCTGCAAACAACGCCAGAAAAAGGGTTGCAATACCAAAACCAATATAGGTGCCCAGCATGAAAATATCACCATGGGCAAAGTTAAAAAGCATCAAAACACCGTATACCATGGAGTACCCGATAGAGATTACGGCGTAAAAACTTCCTCGCTGGAGTGCATTGATAAAGTTCTGAATAAAAAACTGTATCAGATCAGTAAAGGATTCCATGCAGAAATTCCTGTTAAAACAATAAGATCATTTGAAAAAGCAACTGCCGCATTTCATGTTGCGGCAGTTACTTTTTCTAACTTAAAAACATATTAACCAGATCCATCCGCCCATCAGGGGCATACGGATTTATAGAACTCGTATTCACCCTTATCGTTGATTTTTACGATAACCGCACATTTGACCGGATCGCCCTCTTCGGTGAAGGTCATGTTACCGGTGATGCCTGCAAAATTTTTGATTTTTGCCAGGGCGTCCCGGACAGCCAGGCGGTCTGTTTCGATTCTGCCGGTCAGCTTTCCGGTGTCCTGAATGGCCTGTTGGGCCAAGCGGAGGGCATCCCAGGTAAGCGCTGCCACATCATCGGGAATGTAACCGTATGTTTCATTGTAGCGGTCAATGAATTCCTTGGTTGCGCCCTGGGCACCGGCAGCCGCATAATGGGAAGAGAAAAACTGACCGTAACAGGCTTCGCCGCACAGTTCAATGGTCTCGGCAGACCCCCAGGAGTCGGAACCCACAACGGGTCCTTTCCATCCAAGCTCTTTGGCCTGTTTAACGATCAGGGGAACTTCATTGTAGTACTGTGGGGTAAAAAGCACCTGGGCACCGGATTGGATGATTTTGGTCAGCTGGGAAGAAAAATCCGTGTCTTTAGTGGTGAAACTTTCAAACGCAACTATGGATCCTTTACCATGTTTTTTCTCCCACGCTTCCTTGAATACCTCGGCAAGACCTTTAGGATAATCAGAGGCCACATCATAAAGAACAGCAGCCTTGGTGAACCCGAACTCATCGGTGATAAAGTTTGCCACGACAGGACCCTGGAAGGGATCAAGGAAGCAGCCGCGGAATACAAAGGGGCGGTTCATCGTGGTGTCCGGGTTGGTGGACCAGGGGCTGATCATGACGGTTTTGTATTTGTTTGCCACTTCACCGGCCGGCACAGCCTGTTTGGAAGCCTGGGGGCCGACAATGGCCAAAACGTCATCCTGGCTGATCATTTTGGTGTTGGCTTTTACTGCGGACTCGGCTTTGGATTCATTGTCTTCAACAACCAGTTCAACCTTGTACTTCTGGCCGCCGACTTCGAGTCCGCCGGCCTTTTCAATGTCTGACAGCCACATTTCAGCAGCATATTTTGTGCCTTCACCAACCTTTGGAATATCGCCGGTCAGGGGCGCATTGATGCCGATTTTAATAACGGTCTCTCTTTTGCAGAACGCCGATGAAGAAAAAACCATGGTCATTGCAATGACAGCCGCCAGACAACAAGTAATTTTTTTCACTGTTTCCTCCTATGTTTAAATTTATAACAATAAAATTAATGTATAAGAAAATAGAAAAGCGAAGTAAAGCAGAATTTATATGAGAGTTCCAGTAAGTTGTTAAATTACTTTGATGTTTTATTGTGGGTTGAGCCTGACGGAAATTTTATTTGACACTGCGGTTCAGCTCTTCTATAAGAAAATCTTCAGGGACATCAAATTTTCTGAGACGGTTTTTCAATTCAATTGAATATAAAGGACATTAAATCGTGAAAAAATGGTTGCTGTGCGTATTGATCCTCCTGATGATGGCACCTGCGGTTCAGGGCAAAGATACCAAAAAATCAAAAAATACATCCAAAGCTGTGCAGAAAAAAGCTGAAAACGCCTCTCCAGCCCAGGAAAAAGAAACTCCTTTCCAGGCGTTGATTGTTATGGAAGCCGGCACCGGACAGGTGCTCGAAGAGGTGAATCCTCATCTGAAACACCCCCTGGCCAGCGTGACCAAACTCATGACCGCCGCCATCGTCATGGAAAAGCTTGAATCCGGTGCCGCCCAGTTGAATGAGACAATCACGGTATCCGGGGCGGCCTCAAAAATGGGCGGCAGCCAGGTCTATCTGAAAGAGGGCGAAGTCTTTACCCTGGAAGAGTTGATGAAGGCCATCATGGTGGCCTCGGGAAATGATGCCGCCTATGCAGTGGCGGAACATCTTTCGGGAACAACGGACGCCTTTGTGGAAGAAATGAACAAGAAGGCGAAACGCCTGGGCATGAACGATTCCGAATTCCACAGCGTACACGGCCTGCCCCCGTCTTCGGAGGATCAGGCAGATGTCAGCTCCTGCCATGACCTGATGATTCTGGCCCGTGACCTGCTCAAATATCCCAAGCTGCTGGAATGGACAGCCCTCCAGACCGAGCCTTTCCGGGGCGGCGCATTCATCATGCGCAACCACAACAAGATCATCGGCAAGCTTCCGGGTACGGACGGATTCAAAACCGGGTATTATGCCAAGGCCGGGTTCAACATTGTTGCAACCGCAAAAAAAGACGGTCTCAGGCTTATTGTAGCAGTTCTCGGAAGCTCCAGGGCCAAAACCAGGGATGCCGTGGCCATTGCACGGTTCAAGAAATATCTGGCCCAATACCAGATGGCAGTCCTATCCAAGAAGGATCAGGCTTTCGGGGAGGCGCTTCAGGTCCCTGACGGCATGGTCACGACAGTTCAGGCCGTAGCAGCAGCTGATTTTTCCTATCCGTTACCCAGAGAGAAAAAAGCGGCAGTGAAAAATGAAATCCGCCTGGCCAAAGAGATCAGCGGCGGCATAGAACAGGGCCAGACACTGGGTGAAGTGGAATTTTTCCTGGATAACCAGTCCATTGGCAAGGTAAACTTGATCTCTCCGGTTACGATCGAAAAAGCCGGATTTTTCAAACGCCTGTTCAGGTGAGTCAACTACCCCTCCTGAATCACATATTCAGAAGGGGCTTGTAAAAGCCCAAGTTGTCTAGCCTAAGTCTTAACTGACTACGTTCGGCAGGATGTAGACACCTTTGGATCTATTCGCGAAAACCAGGGACACCGTACATAAGGCCCTGATAAAACATACCCAGATCGTGTTTCAGGATCCTGTCCAAACGTTGAGCCCGTTCAGGACCCTGGGCCAGTCCATTGAAGAACCCCTGGCAGCCCGGGGTATCGACCTGGAAACATGAAACGCAAACAAGAGACAAGAGGATGAACTGTTCATGCCCATTACCGACAGGTTTCTGGCCTTTCCTGAAATGATGGCAGCCATTTCCCTGGCCGGCATCATGGGGCCGGGGAACCTGAAACTGATCTTTGTCATCAGCTGCATCTCCTGAACAAGAGATGCACGTCTCTCCAGAAGCAAGGAAAAGATTATCTGTTCACCGCCCCCCATCTCTCCATTTTCCCGGGACTTTGCATTATGGCTTCGATTCTTGGGTTTAACCTCGTAGGGCGCCGGTTTGAAGAGATAAAGACACACTCTTTTTCATTTTTCAAAAACATCATGAAATAATCGTACAGCTATCAGTCAGTTCTGAGAGAGGGATTGAACGGACATTATGCCATTCCTGACATCATTAAAGTGAAGAACATTTCCGGGATTGGATGACGATTGAATCCTATTGAGTGATCTCAATTTCTCCATATCCGTAGGTGGCAAATTTTCCCAGATGCATGATGGCGGCAAACTCCATGAGTTGCATCGTGTATGGGTGAAGATTGGTAAGGCAGATGGTTCCGGTGAAGCCGTCACAATGTTTCCATTTTCCACTTTTGGGATGAACTCGTAACACGTTGATCGACTTCAGATTATTTGTCACCAAGCGGGTAGTATCATCGACATATAGTTTGATGATTTCAAGAGGATGGCCAACGGAAGAATCCGAAGCGTCCGCAGCAAACTGGTCCATCAAAGCCATGTAGCGTGTTTTCAACGACTGGACAAAAATCTCCAGTGAAAACAGTTCCGGCAGTATCAATTTTTTTTTCCCTTTGATACCGGTTCTGGGATCTGGAATTTTTCGCTCCATCCGGCAGGGAGAGATAAATCGAATGGTGGCATTGGGCGACGCAACCGTTTGCAATGAATTAAATACAAAATGTGTCAGCCGGGGAGGCGTTATTTTATTCGTGTCGGAAGAGAAGAGGGAAAGCGGTTGCCCCCCGGAATTGATCTGTTCTATTTTAATCAAGTTCAATCGACCGTGGGGAGCATTGATCTGTCGGACATCGATCTTTCCATAAGTGTGATTGATGCGATTTTCCAGTAGATACTGAAAATTATCGAGTCTCATTTTATCCCATTCGGAGAGGCTGTAAGCAATATAGGGAAAAAGGGTGTTGGCCTTTTCTCCCACCAACACCATATCGAAGAAAAAGGTATCTCCTTTTTTGTAGAACGATGCTACCTCCGGACATGAGATGAGATAGGGTTGAACCGTATCCTCGCCTGTCGATGTCTGATGTCTGGTCAAATAGGGGAAAATGCAGTGATGGTTTAACAGACAATGCTCACATGTCAGACCTCTATCATGACAGCAAACATTGCGAAGTCCGGTAATCAATAAGCTCCGAAGTGTGGATCCGGGAAATTCCGTCAATGTGGTGTCGGTTAACACCCTGAAGTAGCATCGAATTTTAGTATGCGGTAACATATTGGTCACACCACGATCAGTTTTTGTTCAAAGCTTCGAAAAGCGGTCATGCCACACCGTTCACTTTGGCTTCGGCAGTTGAGACAAAGGGGATAGTAAAGGACACTGTCCGACTTCGGATTGATCAGCGCTTCAATTTTTCTCTTCAAAGGAGACAACGCCTTACGCGGGATTTCACATTCAAATACGGAAAAATTGACACGGACACCCCACTCTTCCAGCAATTCAGATATTTTCTTCCTTTTTTTATCACTTTTCACATCGTAGGCAACAACATAAAATATTTTTTTCATGTACGTCTCTTTGGTGATGGTCAGTAGTACCCTATAAAACAACGATAGTTGTCTTCTCCCCTGAGATAGCGGCCAACGCCCCGGACCTGATTTTGAATAATATGTCTCAACAGAACTTTCTCTCCTCTGTATTTAAGGGCCGTTCCTTGCCGCTCCAATAGATCTCCGATCAGCTTATGACGACTTTCATCGGTTAACAAGCCGCTTTTCTGGGATACTTTCAATGCCTCTCCCTTGGTTAACATGCTGAAGACCACTTTGTCCACAGCCTGGGCTCTGAATTCCTCGATCAGATCAAATACCAGCACCGGTTTTTCCCCGCTTGGTACATGTAAAAATCCGATCTTGGGATTCAGTTTGGCCAACAGCACCTCCCGCCAGATCTGTCGATACAAAAATCCATATCCGTAATTGATCAGCGAATTGACCAGATCAACAGCCCCTCTGCTGCGTCGTCCCGGAAAACTTGGTACATCGTCGGCCAGAAGCACTTTGACATGTTTCCAGTAGAGTTTGGCGGCTGCCGCTTCATATCCCATGAGGGTATTCCTGGCATCGATGTAGCGCCCCTCTTTGATACGTAATTTTTTAATCTTCGACAACACAGCGTCGAATTCTCCAAATGAGGCGGTCAATCCGGCATTGAACAAGGTCTGGCTTCGACTTCTTCGATAAAATTTCAACACATTGATCTGATTCCTGATCTTACCGGTGACGATCTCCTTGACAAGATGTAATGCAATGCTCCCATCCTGAAGCGCGGAAAGTTGCAGCAGTCCCAGGTCTGAATCTCCAAATTGTGGATCTTGAAGCGCGCAATAGGGCATTCCTGTTGGATCTGAAAAGAAGATGGAGATTTTGTTATGTACGCAATATTCGATCACATCCGACGACAGGGTGACCCCTCTGGACTTGATATCAAGGGTGGAGAGTTGATTCATGGGAACTGAAAGAATGTTCTTGCCTCTTTTTTTCACCGTGAGATTTGTTTTGGTTTTCCCCACAAAGACGCCGAACTCTTTGATGGAAAGCTCTCTGTTGATGCTCTCCAGTTTTTTATATTTTGATTTTTGTCTGGAAACCAGTTGGTCCGCACTTTTTTTATCTGTTTTTTTCTTTGCCTCGGCAGACTGGCCTTGAGTTTCTCGATAACGAGCAATACACTCCCGGGCAGTTTCCTTCACCCAAAGGTATTGATTCTTTCCAAAGCGATCCCCAAATAACCGAACTTCGGACAGTTGCGCCATGATCTCTTTTTCCACCGGCTTCCGGTTTTTTTTTTCACAATCACGGATCAGGCAATCAATGAGGCACTGTCTGAGATGCTTGTTAAATAAGGGGTACATATGCTCCATGCCAAGGGGACCGTAATACGCTTCAAATCCTTCGGTTTTTTCCCGCAACCGTTTGATAAAAAACTTGTGATTATAGATAAAAAGATCGTTGACAAGGCTTTCGATCCCCTTCAGCATGCGATCTTTTCGTTTGTGATCCATAAACAAATTACCGTGTTTGAAAAAGATCCCCATGAACGTGACACCGTTCTCAATTTTGAAAATATATCGATTTTCAATGTTAAAGGTGAGATTCAATCTATTTTTCAAAAAATGTTTGACGGTTTCAAATTCATTTTCAATCTGGTTTTTTTCCTTTGAAAAGAAAATGATGTTATCGGCATAGCGAACGTAGTCTCCCCCTTGTTCCACAATGAATTGATCCAGATCATGCAGGTAAATATTGCTGAGCAAAGGGGAGATAATACCACCCTGAGCAATGCCGTCCGGAGCATCAACATAGTTGCCTTCCGGTTTTATCGCTCCTATTTTAAGCCACATGGTCAGCAGTTTGGTGATTTCAGGCTCGTCAACAACTGTCTTGAATGCCCTTAGTGCAATGTCATGCTTCATGGTATCGAAAAAGCGATCAATGTCGGCGCGGCAGACCCAATGGTTGGGGGCATTGTTGACAATGTGTTTGATTCTGTTGATGGCTTTGACAGAGCCTTTGCCGGGCCTGTATGCATAACTGACATCCAGAAACACTTTGTTGAACAGAGGATCAATAAGGGTTTTCAAGGCTTGTTGGACAATTTTGTCTCTGATGGCAGGCAGGGACAGGGGGCGACGCTCTCCAGGTTTCCCCGGTTTTGAGACATCAATTCGAGCATAGGGTTGCGGCACATAATTTCCGGCTTTCAGTTGCTCGGAAAGGATATCGATCTCTTTGGCATGAATTCTCTCAAAGGACTGAACCGTTTGCCGATCAATGCCGCCGGCACTTTTTTTCCTCTCTATTACTCTCCAAGCGTCTGTCAGTGCCATTTTGCTGGTCAGTTTTTGAAACAAAGACAAATTATTTTTATTCATCGTTGTTCCTTTATTGTTCTGGTTAGTGGTGGATCAAAATCTGTTGAACTCAAAATAATTGTGAGCAATTCGCCCAAGACATCCCGTCAAAGAAGTGTCTCTTCATACGGGCTTGGTTCTAACTTCACCCCCCCTATTAAAATTTGTAGGCCTTCTGGTCGAAATTGGAACCAAGCCCGCTCACACTTTTAAAAAAAACCGGGATTTTTTATTATTTGTCCCACATTGAGCACCCTCAAGTCAAAAAAAATTTATTTATATAGGGGGCAGGGGAACACTACATATACCTGCTCAATGGGGAATTTGTGGCTCCATTGCTGAGATTCAAATAGTGTAACGGGTATTTTTTACCCAGTTTTTCAAAATAGTGTAACGCCTTTGGCTCCTTTCAACAAACACCATGGATGCCACCAAAAGGCAGGATAGGCGGGGTATTTATTGAAATTTTGGGCGGGGTAAGCAGCGGGATATTTGCCCGTTACACTTTTTTGTCACTGATAGAAATTGGGCGTTACACTATTCGATTCTTACCACTCATTACTGCTGTTTAGTTCCCCTTTCCCACTCAAGGGAAGGTCACCTTAGATGGATTCTGGATCCATTTATTAGAGAATCTGTCTCAATTCCCCTTTCCCACTCAAGGGAAGGTCACCTTCTTTTTCCAGCAACTATGCTTATACCCAGACCGTCGAGTCTCAATTCCCCTTTCCCACTCAAGGGAAGGTCACCTCGATTGGATACTTGGATTTCTCTTAAACCTGACGCACTCGTCTCAATTCCCCTTTCCCACTCAAGGGAAGGTCACCAAAAAATATCTTTTTGCACAGACCTGTCAAAAACTGCGTCTCAATTCCCCTTTCCCACTCAAGGGAAGGTCACCTTTTCTCATTGAATTTCCAAGCCTTCCCAGATCTTATGGTCTCAATTCCCCTTTCCCACTCAAGGGAAGGTCACCAAGTAATAAACAAAGGGATTAAATCGTGAACGAAGAAGTCTCAATTCCCCTTTCCCACTCAAGGGAAGGTCACCCGTCAGACAGGGGGTCACCAATGAAGTTATCCTAGATGTGTCTCAATTCCCCTTTCCCACTCAAGGGAAGGTCACCATCGCTGGTCTTCATGCTCCAATCAAAGATACTGACAAGTCTCAATTCCCCTTTCCCACTCAAGGGAAGGTCACCAATTTTAAATCCTTTACACGATAGAATAATTCTGGCTAATGTCTCAATTCCCCTTTCCCACTCAAGGGAAGGTCACCGCTTTTTACAACAACACTTGCTGTGATGACTGTGATGGTCTCAATTCCCCTTTCCCACTCAAGGGAAGGTCACCAATTGTGGTATCTCTTACCCCGTTTCCCGTAACAATTGGGTCTCAATTCCCCTTTCCCACTCAAGGGAAGGTCACCTGGGAAGAAAAATGATACTACCGAAATTATTTTTGTCTCAATTCCCCTTTCCCACTCAAGGGAAGGTCACCATTTTTTTTGGAGCAAGTTTTATTGGCGGATGTGCAACAGTCTCAATTCCCCTTTCCCACTCAAGGGAAGGTCACCCCGAAGAAAGATTGGAATCAATGAAATTGTCAGAGTCAGGTCTCAATTCCCCTTTCCCACTCAAGGGAAGGTCACCTGAGCCTCATTGGAGTTTATCGTAAAAACTAGTATAAAAGTCTCAATTCCCCTTTCCCACTCAAGGGAAGGTCACCATCTTGAAAATACAGAAAATTTTCAAGATGTCTATTAACTATTAGGAGACATAATTCTTTCGCAACCGTCTATATTGCTTTAATATATTCATTTTTCTGTGTCAAGGGGGTGTTTTTCTGAAGATTCCCCAGATAATGATGTCGAATTGAGACAAAATCACGGCGAATAAGAACGTATTTATTTGAAATTTATATATTTTATCTATTTTGAGTTTTTTGAAGCACTATCGTTATTTGGTATAAATTGAGAGATCTTCAAAAAACGCCGGTAAAAGTCACCATTAACAACTTACATGTAACCAATTGATAGTATTATTGTTATGGTTAAGTTTTTCTAAATCCGTTCTTTGCTTGTTATGTGTTTTTTTGAAGATCGAAATTGATGCCTTGAAAAATCACCGATCTTCAAAAAAATTTAATGACCACCTGAACAATGTTTATAAGTTCATAACACTATTAACAATTTGAAATTATTAAGTTCTTTCATTTTTTGTTAATCTGTGTCCTTTTCTGAAGATTAATTTAATGACCTCCTAAACAATATAGTTTGGCAATTGCAGGAACTCCCAGTTCTTGGTCGAAGCTGATGAAGCGGCCTGTATCGCATCATAGAGAAATGACGCAGCTACTTCCCAGAATTTTTCATATTGCTCTTTTGAAATGGATTTAAAACCATGGGCAAACAGAGAATAATTCCGAATGCTCAATATCCCTTCGATCCGGTTTGCATTGGTTTGATACAACGGCTGAAGCGTTTTATCCGACAAATCGAATAAAAGTTCGTAGCTACTTTTCAAGCTGATTTGGATCGGGCCGGAGTCATGGGCGCGGAAAACTTCGTACTTTTCCCTGGCTGTATCTGGCAGTTTTGAGAGATCCACATCACCCGTGAGAATGTCATACTCTTTTTTCAAGTAAAGCTGAATCATCAACTCCAGAGCCCTGTATATTCTACCAACGGCATCATCATAACGGGACTGAGTTTCACGTCGTTGCGCATTCTTCAGCAGATCCTCAATCAGTTCGTACCCATGGCCCTGCATACCGGGAGCCTCTGCATAATCAGGATCTATGGCTCTTCTACTCTGGATCACTCGTTTCAGTTGCAGGGCAAAGGGGCGAATGAACGAATCGTCCAATGAATCTTCCAGAAGCTCCCAGGCTTGACGATGGCTGAAGCGGTCCCACAGCTCAAAAGCATTGTTGTATTTGATCAACCTCCTGATTCTCTGCTTTGATTGTTTACTCAATGTCTTGGTTCTGAGTAGATCGCTCAATTGAAAAACGGCACCGGAATAGTCGTGTCTTTTGAGATGCATCTCCCGGATCTGCCTGACGATCTTTTCCACATGAATTTCCGAGGTGTTGACATCTTCGGTATGCTCGCCCCGGCTCACTTTGATCAAATCTTTTCTTATGCCTGTGGTTAGAAAAAGACGGCTGTCTTCATCCAGTGCCGCCATTGCCAATGCGGCACTCATGGTTTTTGTACCGCCAGTATAGTCGGTAAGGATCGTGTAACTTTCGTTTTTCACTTCGATGATTTTTTTGAGAATCTGACTGTAACACGATCCGAGATCATCCATATCTTCGACAATCATGATGTCTCTTTCTGTGTCAAAGGTATCTCCCAGTTTGCAATACTCGGGAATATTGGGCAGTTTTTTCACAAGTTTCCCTTTTTCAGATATCAGGCAGGGGCAACCAGCACCGGTCACTTGATCGACGCTGCTGTTTTTACCGCCGGAACAGATGAAAACCACGCGTTGCGGTGTCAAAGATTCTATGGCGGTGATGATGGGTTGGGGAGAACCGCCGACGGTCACGAACAAAGCTTCGGGCATGGAATAATCCTTTCTATTTTGGCGTTAAGAGCGTGTTTCAAAAATAGTCAAATGAGCTTCATCCAATGTTTCTTTCAACAAAGTTGGCACTCCATTCTCATTGAGTTCTATCAGTAGAGCCCTGGCACCTCGAATTTCCACCAGGCGATCCGTACCAAAGACATACTTTTTAATGCCTGGTACATCCATAAACATAATATATTTCTTTTTCATGAAGCCTCCAATGGTTCGCTTTTCATTTTTAAAGTTTATTTGAAGGTCATAATTTTAGACGCTTTTTTATAGTCCCGATTTTCCAATGCATCATTTGGTGTCCGAAACGCCCCTCTCCCAAGGCGCTGTCAAAATGGTGCTGGAGATCATCCTCGGTATTGCCTTCGAAGTACACTTGATTCATAGGTTTTCTGTCGACGATAGCCTCCATTTTCAGCTCATGCTCATAATCCGACTGCGGTTTGTGAATCTCCCAGCCATGGAGATCGTTCTGTTTCAGCTGTTCGATCCACCCTGCTTTCTTCCGGACGTACGTAATATAAATCTTTTATTCAGCCGGGTGGGAAAACCGCTTTGGCTTTTTTGATGGCGCCTTTGATGGAGTCCGGCGACCAGATTTTCCCCGACATCCTGCCGCGCTTTCACAAACACCTGATCATCCTTGGTGTTACTAAAACCTTGGGTGGGCTCGATCTCATCCTTTGTATCGGCAGGCTCTCTTTTTTTCAACTCTTTTTCCAACGCTTCCTTTTCCAATTTAGTCATGATGCACAATAAGTGATTTGACGCTCCCCTTCAGTTCAGATACATACTAATGATAGGTTAAAACAATTGACGATTGCCTTTGAAAGAAACACAGACAGCATATATATGGATAAATTATTGAAACTCGAATTTCGCCATTTTTTTACAGGGGTTATATTGATCCCGACACTCATTATGGGGTTGTCGTTCACTAATACTGAATATTCCCATGCCCAAAATTCAATGACTAATGCAGCCGCCGGGATTCAGTTAACCCCGGCTGAAAAGACCTGGCTTGACAGACATCCCACGATCACCATTGCAGGCCCCCGATCCTTTCCGCCATTTCACTATTATGAAAAGAATCAATTAAAAGGCATCTCAGCCGATTACATCATCCAGTTAGCGGCCCAATTAGGGCTTAAATTACGCATCCTGGCAGACCTTACCTGGACCCAGGTGTTGGAACGTGTCCAGCAAGGAGAGATTGACCTGATCCCCTGCATTGCAAAAACAACTGAACGGGAAACCTATCTTGATTTTTCTGTGCCCTATCTGACGTTCCCCCTAGTTATCGTCACCCGTGACAACAGCCCCTTTATGGGCGGCATTCAAGACCTTCATGGAAAAACCCTGGCCATGGTACGCCAAACCCTTGCACAAGAATGGCTTTCCAGGGACGGAATTGACTTTTCACCCCTTTATGTGCAATCCCCGCTACAGGGGCTTGAAGCGGTCTCTTTTTCACGGGCAGATGCCGCCATAGAAAACCTTGCAGCCGCCACCTATTTGATTCATCAAACCGGACTGACAAACCTTAAAATCGCAGCACCGACACCATATGACAATTATCAACTGTATATGGCGGTCCCAAAGAGGCATCAGGAGTTTCTCACAATCCTGAACAAAGCGCTTGCGGCCATCTCTCCCGCCAAAAAAAGTGAGATTCGAAACCAGTGGCTGTCCGTCAAATACGACTATGGGGTCAGCCCCGAAGATGTGTTTCGATATATCTTTCTGGTTCTTTTGTTCTCTCTTGGCATTATCTTTATTATACTCTTCCGAAGCCACAGGCTTGCAAAAGAGACCCGGGAAAGAATTGCCACGGAAAAAGCCCTGCGTGAAAGCGAAGCAAAACTTCGAAACATCCTGGAAAACAGCACCAACATGTATTACGCCCATACCCCTGACCATAAAATTACCTATATCAGCCCCCGGTGCAAACAGATTCTGCAATGCGAACCCCAAGAGGCCATGAAACGATGGACTGAATTTGTTACGGACAATCCTATCAATCTCAAAGGTCTTGAATATAATGAAAAGGCCATCAGAACCGGGCAGCGCCAGCCCCCATACGAACTGGAACTAAGAGGAAATAGAGGCCGTAAAGTCATCGTGGAAATTCGTGAAAACCCGGTTGTGGAAAACGACAGGACCGTCGCCATTGTGGGTTCGGCAACCGACATCACAGCGCATAAAAAAGCGGAACAAGAGAGGGAAGCCCTGCAACGCCAACTCATTCAGGCCGGCAAAATGCAGTCCATCGGCACACTGGCAGGCGGCATTGCCCACGATTTTAACAATATTTTGGGAATCATTCTGGGAAATGCCCAACTGGCAATGCTGGACCTGCCCCAAGAAAATCGAGTCCGGTCACGCATTAATGAGATTGAAACCGCCTGCCTGAGGGCCAAGGACGTTGTCCTGCAACTGCTCAGTTTCAGCCGGCAGAGAGAACAGAGGAAACAGCCTTTAAATCCGGCCAAACTGGTGAGCGATACGGTCCGGCTTTTAAGGGCATCCATTCCCTCGTCCATTGAAATCCTCTACCAAAACCATGAACCGATACAGACAATCAATGCCAATCCCACACAGATCCAGCAGGTCATTATCAACCTGTGCAACAATGCAGCTCAGGCCATGGAACCCGGCGGCGGCACCCTGACCATTTGCCTGGAAATGGCAGACGCCCATGATTTAACGATGCCCGAACTCGAGGCGTTCTCTGCAACCGAGGCGGTCCGGCTCACCATTGAAGACACAGGCACAGGAATTGATCCGGCCATCCAGGACAGAATTTTTGATCCCTACTTCACCACCAAGGAGGTCGGCAAAGGATCGGGCATGGGACTGGCCATGGTTCACGGCATTGTTCACAACCATGGCGGTGTCATATCCGTTAAAAGTGAAATGGGATGCGGCACTGTATTCACTGTACTTTTACCGGCAACCCCCATGCCCCCGGCAGACGAGGTAGCCGCTGATAGCGGGTCCGTACCCGGAGGGACAGAAAGCATTCTTATAGTGGACGACGAAAAAGGGCTGACACAGATACTGGAGGCTATGTTGACGAACCTGGGTTACACGGTAAAAACCAATCAGGATCCGGAAGAAGCCCTGACCACATTCACGGCATCACCTTCCCGGTTTGATTTGATCATCACGGATATGACCATGCCGCACATAAACGGCCTTGAACTTTGCGCCGCAATAAAAAAAATCCGCCCGGATATTCCGGTTATTGTCTGCACAGGACACAACAGCCAACCAAATGCTGATTTTCTTAAGCACGCCGACATCGCCGCAGTGGTCATGAAGCCTGTGACAACCACCGAAATTGCACAAACCATTCGAAGGATTCTGGATTAACTGCCCAAAAAAGAGAGGCGCTACCCCAAACAGTTGAGGCAGTTAATGTTCAGATTGGGGCACAACCCTATATCGTAGGTACCGGCACCGCAGGATTGGCAGGCAACCGGGTCCATATCCTTTGTCACGGGATTGTAAATCATGGTAAAATCGGCATGATTTCGGCCGGATATAAGCCTGACAAACACCGTCACACAGGCAGAAGTCAGGTACATGGCTGCCGCCGGTTTAAAATCAATACGGATCCCGTATTTGTTGAGCAGATCTTTTTTCTTGGCGGCAAGTTCGGCTGGAATCATGGCGATTTTTTCTTCCCGTTCCCTGACCAGTTCCTGGGAAAGGCCGCTTCTGCTAAGGTTTTGCCGCATCTCCTTTTCAAGGGCCTGGTAATATGCGTCAAGACTTGCCGTATCCCTTTGAAACCGCCGGTTCATGCTCTCCACAAATGAGGCCAGGCGCTCTTGCACCAGGTCTTGCCCATATCGGGAGACAACCGTCCGGATCGCTTCAATCTCCTTTTCGTTTAACCCCCGGGCTTTTTTGACGCTGAACTCCTTTTGAACATGGGAAAGGCCCTGGGCCATGTCCGGGATAACCACGCCGGTATCCAGGTTGACGCAGATCTCCACAAGGCCTTGTTTTATCTCATCACTTTGGGCAGTATACCGACAGGTCAGTACAAGATACCGGGTTCTTGCCTCTCCGGTCTTGATTACGCGAATCTTGGATTTGTGAAATTGAAACCGGTCTTCGATCAGCCGATCAAACCCCTGGGTTTTGATATAATCAAATTTTAGTTCGGCCCGGGCAAAGGGAGCGGATTCTCCTGCCAGGGTGAGCATCCGGTCAAGCAACGGGGTATGTAGTTGCACGGCATGGACCTTTGACCGATCCTCCGCCGCAACCGCTTCAGGCCCCACCCGGAAAAATTCATCCATGCCAAGGGTTTGGGCTGCCGCTTCAGGCAGCAGGATATCCCGGGTCAGGCCGTGATCTTCCACAACCCCTCCCCGGGCTTTAAAAAACCGGCAGGCAAAATCCATGGCATCAATCTGCTCATGCCCCTCAAAGTTCATAGCTGTCTCCAAAAAGCTTGCCGTCCAGTTCCTTTGTTTTCACATATCCTGTTTTGGCCCGTTTCAGTTTTGTGCCCAATTTGGCAAAGGATTGGTCCCGCTCTTCCGGGGTTTGAGACGCCACCCAGATGTCGCAGACCATATCCGAAAACTCTTTTTCCCCTGTAACCCTGCCCAGGATCATGTCAATCTCTCCGATGACCATCTCAAACATATTGATTTTCCGGTCCAGGATATCCAGGATGTAATCCTCGATGGAGCCTTGGGCACAAAAATTATAGATCTGCACTTCTTTTTCCTGGCCGATGCGGTGGATACGACCGATTCGTTGTTCAATTTTCATGGGATTCCAGGGCAGATCGTAATTGACCATCCGGGAACAAAACTGGATATTGCGTCCCTCCCCACCGATTTCCGTGGTGACCAGCACCTGGACATTCTCCTTAAACGCCTCAATGGCCGCATCCTTTTTCTCATTACTCATGCCGCCGTGGAAAAGAACAAAGGAGACATTATTCCACTCCAGAAATTCAGCCAGATGCTCCAGGGTCGCCGTGTATTTTACAAAGACAATAAGCTTTTCACCGTCCGCTTTGACCAGTTTGAGCAACGCCATGTTCTTAGGGGTATCCACGGTTGTCCGGCACAGGTTTCGAACCGCTTTAATCTCTTGTTCAGTCTCGAGCAACCAGGACCCGTTGTCAATCATCCGTTCCAGGGTGGCTTCCACCGCCTTGGGAGATGATCCGGCCTGGGCCAGCAAATTTTTAATCATCAGTTTGGACCGCCCCTTGTTCTGATCATTAAGCAGGTGCAAAAGGGTCTGAAGGCGTTCATAAAAAGCGGCCTCGTCCTTTGTGGGCGCAATGCGGATAGTGGTGGCAAACCTGGGCGGAATGTGAATCCCTGCCAGGGCCCGGGTATTGCGGATCATCACCTGGCTTAACAGATTTTTGAGCATTTCCCTGTTCTGGGGGTCAGTGGGGTCGCCTCGCTTCATGAACCGCTCCCTGAAGGAAGTGGCCGTCTCAAGCTGCCCCGGCTTGAGCAGGGTGATCAGATTGTACAACTCCATGAGGTTGTTTTCCACAGGCGTGGCTGTCAGTAAAAGGATAAATTTTTTCTTCAGGGCATTGACCAACTTGAAATTCAAGGTGGATTTATTTTTTAGATGATGGGCCTCGTCAACAATCACCATGTCATACTCCCGGCTGGTGATCAAATCCCAGTTTTTCTTTGACTTGGCCTGGTTGATGGACGCCACCACAACCTTTTGTTCCCAAAAATTATTGTCTCCGGATTTGAATTCCGGACTGTCGGTTGACGACACATTGAGGTTGAATTTGGATGCCATTTCCGTCTGCCACTGGGAGACCAGAGGGGTCGGGGTGAGGATCAGCGCGGTTTTCACCATGCCCCGGCGCAAATATTCCGACAGGATGATCAACGCCTCAATGGTTTTACCCAATCCCACTTCATCGGAGAGCAGCGCCCTTCCCCGGAATTGCTTGAGTACTTTTTTGGCGGTCTCCTCCTGGTACCAGAACGATTGGATTTCCGTAAGTCCCGGCAGGCAGATCAGGGTTTCAAAAGATTCTGCAAACCGGATTTTATGACTCATCAGTGCCAGTTCATACAGGTCCGGCCCGGCGGGTTCAGTTACGGCAAGGGCCTTTACAAACGCATCTTTGTCAATGTTCACGGTCACGGGAACCGATGCCGGTTTTTCAGACGCCTTGCTATCAACAGGCGGAACCGTTGATGATTCGGGTGTTGGGGGCGGCGGGTCAGCCATATCTGTCATCTGTTTGGCGCCCGCCTCCGCCAAACCGTCCTGCCGTTTGTAAATTTCCACCCTCCGCCGGATACTTTCCTCACGCTCCCGGGCTTGGGCAATTACATCTTTGCAATAGGCCATGATATCTTTGAGGGCGGCCCTTTTTCGACGCTTATCGTCAATTTTAAGCTGTGTAAAATTTTGAAGCAGATCTTCAGCGCTTTTCAAGCAAAGCTCGTATTTTCCCGAATTTATCAAAAAAATGACCCGTTCATACCGCATGGAATCCGTCATTTTTCCGATTTTCTCAAGGCAGTCCATGGCATCCAGCTGCACCTGCGCGTCGCCTAACTCATGGCCGATCCGCCCCATAAGGTGAATCACCACCTCTTCTTTGGGAAGCAACTTGACTGCGTTTTTTATGGACTTGAGCGCCTGGGAAGGGTCAGCGATCTCATCATAATAAAGGGCTTCTTCATAGTAAAACCAGCCTTTATCAGCGGCTGCCTTTCCGGCCTTGGCCAGCCGGACCTGCACCTGCTTTTGCTTGCGTTTTTGTTTGCGCTTCTCAGCTTTTGATTTTGCCAACACTCCTCCCTGTTTTTTTTGTCCCCCGGTGTTGCTGACCGACAATTTTGAAAGACGTCAGATTGGAAAGGATTCGTCACATTCTGTATTCAATTGGGCGCTACCCTAATTCCCCGGCAAAATTGTCCATACTTAACAGTTCATTCTCATCAGCATCAATAAATTTGTGACAGTGTGGACATGTCATTTTTAACCGTCTTACACCCCCTTTCATCAAAAATTTCCGACAATGAGGACAAAAATATGATTTAAATTTTAAATCACCCTGTATCGTTTCTATTTTATCCAGTTCCAAGTCCAATCCTTTCAATTCAGTTACTTCATTTTTCCAAATGAATTAATATTACGTTGAGTACTTATATCAGAAGACTATTACTGTTTCAAACTATGATGGTAACGTTCCAGTAACTTTTAATTTATGCTTTTATCATAGTGCAGCACAAAGGGGGATGGCTTCCATCAAAACTTGAGTTGCTTGTGTCTATGACAATTGTTCATGTTTTCTTAACATAGCACTAACGCGGGCTTCTTGCGTATTTAAAATTGACAAAAGAATGAAGAATAATATATTTTGGATATTACCTTCTTTAAAGACACAACCAGCTATGCCGCTGTAAACTAAATACATTCTACACCAATACAGCAAAGGAGATGCTGGTGGAAGTGATTCTTTCGATTGCTGGGCTTGGAAAATCTTTTTCCGGCCAGCCTATTCTTCAGGATTTCGACCTCGAAGTAAAAGCAAGTGAGTTTATTACCCTTCTTGGTCCTTCGGGATGCGGCAAAACAACGCTTTTGCGTATCATTGCCGGTTTTGAGAAACCTGACACCGGCACCATCCTTCTTGACGGAAAAAACCTGCTTTCCCTGCCTGCTGAAAAACGCAAAGTCAACACCGTATTTCAAAGCTATGCCCTGTTTCCCCATCTCTCTGTGTTCAATAATGTTGCCTTTGGCCTGAAAATTAAAAAAATCAACGGCAGGGAACTTGAAAACCGGGTGATACAAGCCCTTGAGCAGGTAAAGATGATTGATTTTTCCGCACGGTATCCCCATCAGCTTTCCGGGGGGCAGCAGCAGCGGGTGGCCATGGCCCGTGCCATTGTCAACCAGCCCAGGATTCTTTTGCTGGACGAACCACTTTCTGCTTTGGATGCACGGCTGCGTCGGGAAATGCAGATAGAACTAAAAAAACTGCAACGGGAGCTTGGCATCGCCTTTATCTTTGTCACCCATGACCAGGAAGAAGCCTTGTCCATGTCAGACAGAATATTAGTGATGCAAGAAGGCAAAATTGCCCAGCTTGGCACCCCCCGCCAGGTTTACGAAGAACCTGAAAATCTTTATGTTGCCAGATTCATCGGCGATATCAACTTTTTTCCGGGGGAAATTTGCACAGTTTCTGATTCAGACCAGGTGGAGGTCTGCATTTTCGGCAGGCAGATTACGGCCCATACCCTGCGTCAGTTCCAGCCGGGGGACAAGGTGGTGCTGCTGCTGCGGCCCGAGGACTTAAGGCTTTATGAGCACCCCCCAAAGGAGATAAAGACCTTTGCCGGCAGCATTGTTGAACGCAGTTACCGGGGATCCACCCTGGACACGCTGGTCCGTCTTGATGACGGTCCTTTGTTGACGACCTGCGAGTTTTTTGATGAGGATGACCCGGACTTTGACTACAGTGTAGGCGAACGGGTATATGTTTCCTGGGTTAAGGGCTGGGAGGTTGTTTTGCCTGATGAAGATTATTAGCAAAACCCGGTTCAGTATCATTGTGCTGATCTCAGGATGGTTCATCCTTTTCGGCGTCATTCCGCTTCTGCTGCTTGTCATTACAAGTTTTTTAACCATGGATCCGGCAAATTTGGTTCGTTTTTCTTTCAGTCTGAAAGCGTATTCACAGCTGCTTATTGATCCCAGCTATATGATTATTTTTATTCGTTCCGTTAAACTGGCACTGACAACGACGCTGCTGTGCCTGGCCTTAGGTTCTCCCTTTGCCTGGTACACGGCCAGAATGACGCCGAAATGGCGCACGTCAGTCCTTGTTCTTCTGATGATTCCCTTCTGGACCAACTCCCTTGTCAGGACCTATGCCATGCGCATGGTGCTGGGCACCCAGGGAATACTCAATAAAGCCCTTTTAAGTCTGGGGCTCATTCATACCCCGTTGAAAATGATGTACACTGATTATGCGGTTGTGGCAGGACTTTTTTATCTGATGCTCCCCTTCATGGTGCTGCCCTTGTATGCGACCATTGAAAAGTTAGACTTCCAGCTGGTTGAAGCCGCACGGGATCTGGGCGCAGGCGCGGTCAATGCATTTACCAAGGTTATCTTTCCTCTTACCCTGCCCGGTATTATGGCAGGCTGTATCATGGTATTTGTACCTACTATGGGGCTTTTCTATGTGGCCTCCCTTTTGGGCGGTGCGCGCCAACTGCTTGTGGGCAACCTGATCCAGCAACAGTTTCTCAACGCAAGAAACTGGCCCCTGGGCTCTGCAACTGACTCCTGACAGTCTTTTTAAAAATGGACATTACCGAAATCAGGCAGTAAATTAAGCATGATATTAGGTTTGAATCTTTGCCACATTAAGACGAATTGGTTTCCCTCGACAGTTCAAACTCATC
>Ga0209467_1001025_pt1 | contig 27878 bp, 27 predicted proteins | sample Higcelwee11metaG_FD_187175 | JGI IMG/M metagenome (GOLD analysis project Ga0209467, IMG submission 187175) | Freshwater pond sediment microbial communities from the University of Edinburgh, under environmental carbon perturbations - High... | ecosystem: Environmental > Aquatic > Freshwater >... | reverse complement strand
CACGCTCGTTGTAAGATTCTTCGCTATAAAGGCGCACACAAAATCCGGGTTTCACACGCCCCGCGCGCCCCATGCGCTGCCTTGCACTCGCCTGAGAAATTTCCTCAATGGGAAGCCCCTGAATGCGGGACTGCGGATTGTATCTCGAAACACGCGCGGAACCCGTATCCACCACATAGGCGATCCCTGGAATCGTGAGCGATGTTTCGGCAATATTCGTAGCGAGAACCACACGGGTTTTACCGGTAGCATGGAAAACGCGCCGCTGTTCCGCAGGGCTCATGCGCCCGAAAAGCGGCAAAATGTCAAAAGATTTTTCATCCAGTTCGGGCTTGAGTTCTGCCGCCAAATCCTGAATATCTCTCTCGGTCGGTAAAAAACAAAGGAGATGATCTTTGCCCACCAAGGTCATCAAATCGAGAATCGCATCGCGCGCTTCTTCGACAAGGCCGCTATCCCCCTTGGTTTTAGCAGGGTCCAATTGGGGATCACGATACACCACTTCTACGGGGAACATGCGTCCTTCCGCTTCCAGCACACACGCGTTATCATAAAAGGCTTCAAAGAGTTTAGCGTCGAGTGTCGCTGAGGCAATAATCAAATGGAAATCAGGGCGTTTCGCAACGACATGCTTAAAAATGCCGAGTAGAATATCAATGTTCAACGAGCGCTCATGCGCCTCATCAATCATAATCGCACTGTACTGCTTAAACAGACGATCCCTACGAAATTCTTGCAAAAGAATACCGTCTGTCATCACCTTGATAGGGGCCGTCGCGGGACCTTCCTCCAAAAAACGGATGCGCGTTGCCACGAGAGATTCATCCTTAAGTTCTTCGCGCAAACGGTCAGCAATAGAGAGTGCGGCCAAGCGACGTGGCTGGGTGACGCCAATGCGCCCCTCGGATGCCAAACCTGATTCTAAAAGGAACTTCGGGAGCTGAGTCGATTTACCCGAACCCGTATCCGCTTTGACAATAATCACTTGGTGCGTTTTTAAAAGCCCCAAAAACTCGTCTCGTTTTTGAACCACGGGAAGATCTGGATACTCAATTTTCAATGCGGAATAATCAACAGGGGATGCCATCAGATAGCCACAAAAAGGGAAACAGCGAGAAGCACAAAAATCGCGCCAGAGGCCCAATTGAGATTGCGGTTCGCCCTAGGCGATTTTCCGAGATAATCATTCAAAAAGCCTGCAGCAAAAGCGACCGCACCAAAAACAATCAGGACAGAAAAAATAAAAAGAGCGCCGAGACACACCATTTGCAACGCGGGTGCCATGGAAGATTTCATATCCACTGCCGGCGGGAGAAACGCGAGCAAAAAAAGAACCGCTTTCGGGTTCGTCAAATTCATGATCACCCCGCGCGTATATTGCTGCTTGGGGGAAAGCGATACGGCCCCCGACACTTTCACCGCAGAGGCTCGCACTTGAAAACTCCGAAAGGCCAAATACAAAAGGTAGGTCGCACCACAGCACTGCAAAACAAAAAAGGCAACGGGAGAATTGACGATGATCGCCGAGACGCCAGCCACGAGAAGCGCCACCTGAATGCCGATCCCCGTGCAAAGGCCAAGAATCACACGCAAGCCCGCTTTGCGACCAAACGTTGCACTCTGCGCAAGGACAAAAAGATTATCAGGACCGGGAACTACAGCGACAATCAAGGCCGCCAAAAAGAATTGAAACATGCTACAGGCGCTCAATAAACTCAGAGACGTCTTTGCACGTTTCCAAATCAATAAGGATATCCGTCACATCCGACTTGGTAATCGCCCCCAACGGGGCCTCCTGCATAGCAAGAGGCGCGGACTCCGGCGCGGGAGATTCCGCCTCCGCTTTCATCAACAAAGCTTCCACCACTGGAGCTAATTTCCGACGCAGATTCTGAAATTCTTCGCGGTCCAGTTCAAAAATTTCCCCTTCAAAACACATCAAGGGGGCTTTACATTGGGCACAAACACAGACCACCATTGAAGAAGGTCTTCCGCGAAGTGAGACATCCATCTCGAACCCACAATGGGGGCATATCATGTGAATCGAATCCATAAAAATCAATTTATGTTTTTTGCTTCAAAATGTCCACTTTTAAGGGTTAGGGCACCTCTAAAAATTCCTTTTCTGCAAAATTGGCTGTGGCACATCGCCATAGTTCGTTGCTCAAAAAGGCTAATAACACCATTATTAGCCTCTTTTGTGCTCACGCACTTGTTGATGCAACTCGGCAATGGGCATGCAAGCATGCCCGCTGTACTCGTTTTGGCCAACATTCGCGTCTGCTCTGGCTCGACCTCGCGCAATTTTGCGGTCGCAAACCAATTTTTAGAGGGGCCCTTTATTTTACCATTTCAACCGAGTGTAATCAACAATCCCTTAAGGAAGCTTTTGTTATCTTGCCCATTATGCTTCCTCTTTGGATGACCCTTATCACGTCAAAATCGGTGCAAACGGTTTTACAAACAGCCATTAGAAAAAAAATGGATCTATTACCGCTTTCGACTAAACTCGCAAAAACATACGAACCTAATGACCGCAAAATCATTATGGATTATTTGGCATTGGTGCCCAAGTTTAGAGAAAAATTTGGCACAGAAGATTTCCTCATTTGCGATAAACTCGCTTTAGAGCAATCGACCGCGAAAGACATTGGCCATTGGAAAGCTACGTTATGGCCCATCGGAAGTAAAGTCAATGATCTTTGCTGTGGCATGGGTGGGGACTCTTTTTTTATTCCCTCTACGGTTACAGTTACGGGCGTGGATCTCGACCCTGATCGTATCGCCATGTACGAATACAATACGGCAATTCTAGGAACTCCCCGCAAAGCGGTACTCGCCGATGTGCGCACCTTTGAAAACGGTGCTGATTACTTTTGTATTGATCCTGCGCGAAGAGAAACTGAAGGCGATAATCAGCGAGACTTTCTGCACCTCACTCCCACTCTCGCGGAAGTGCTCCTTCTGAGCGAAAAATATAAGGGTGGTATGGCAAAAATTCCCCCCGGCTACCCCACCGATGAAATTCCAAAAACAGCAGAAATCGTGTATGTAGGAAACCGCACCGATTGTAGGGAATGTTTAGTACTGTTAGGTGCATTGGCAAAAAATCCGGGCAAAGTGCGCGCCGTGATGGTTTCTAAAACGGGTGACGTCATAGAATGGGTCTCCACCGCTTTCCGCACAGATTCACCGCCGGAATTGCCCCTGGGCCCTGTGAAAAAGTTTATCGTAGAACCCATTCCACTTTTGGTGCGAAGCCATCTTTTTACCCAAATAGCTGCGGAAAAAGGCTACCACTTATTTTCTCACGGCATCGCCTACATCACAGCCGATGAACCGCTCACCGAAATAGGCTTTACAAACTACGAAGTCTTAGAGACCTCCGCCATTACGACCTCCGCGGTGCGCAGCATCCTCAAAGCTCATGATGTAGGAAAACTCACCCTCAAAAAACGCGGCGTAGAAATCATCCCCGAGGAAGAAATCAAACGCCTTGCCCCCCGTGGCAAAAAAGAAGGAATTCTTTTCTATACGCGTATCGCGGGTGAAAAAGTGGCAATACTAACCACTCTCTACTCCATTTCTACGCAAGAATAATTCAGGAAAATATTATGGTAAAACTTGATCCGACCTGGCTTGAACTTTTAGGGGACCAATTTGAAGCTCCCTATTTTTTGAACATCAAAAAAGTACTCGTTGAAGAAAAAAAGAAATACACCATTTACCCCCCGGGTTCACAAATTTTTGCAGCCCTAGATCTCTGCCCCGTAGACCACACCAAAGCGGTGATCATCGGCCAAGACCCCTACCACAACGCAGGACAGGCACACGGACTCTGCTTTTCGGTGCAAAAAGGGGTGGAGCCTCCCCCATCCCTCGTAAACATTTTCAAAGAACTCCACGAAGACTTAGGTATCGAAACGCCATCCCATGGTAACTTGGAAAACTGGGCAAGACAAGGAATTCTGCTACTGAACTCGTCCCTCACCGTACGCGCCAATATGGCGGCTTCGCACTCCCAAATCGGATGGCAGGAATTCACCAATACGGTCATCCAACGCCTTTCCCAAAAAAAGGAAAATCTCGTATTTCTCCTCTGGGGAAGCCACGCCATCAAAAAGAAAGAACTCATTGCACAGGGCCGGGGACACCTTATTCTAGAAGCACCACACCCCAGTCCTCTCTCTGCCTACCGTGGATTTTTCGGATGCAAACACTTCAGCAAAGCAAATGAATTTCTGCGTGCTAAAGGGTTACCCGAAATTGACTGGCACGTATAAATTAAGGGGCCGTCGTTCCGTCATCAGTTTCCGCTGGTGTTGCAGACTCCGATCCCGCTGGGTGGATATCACGAAGTCGATTGTACATATCAAAAGAGCAAGCCCCCACAAAACTATGAGACAGAATAATACCATTCTCGTCTAGCACAAAAGTGGCGAGACAATCCGTACCCGCATGAAATTCAGCCGTTTGCACTCCGTTTATATCTTTATATAAGGTCGGTTCACCCCAATGAGAAATCAAAATATCAAACTTTTTTCCATCCCAATAACGAGCCGACATTTTTCCTGACGTCGCATTAGATCCTCTTTTCTTCCCCGAGCCTGCGCATCCCAAAATGAGGATGCAGACCAACAAAACGCAAGTAGCAATGGATATTTTTTTCATGGTAGTGTCCAACCTTTATTTTTATTCCTAATTTCAGAAATATACTTTTTCCTGAGTTCCAGATGAAAAAATTTGCACAACATTATCACTCAAACCACCTCGGCAACTGTGCCCAATCCGTAGGTGCTGCCTGGGCCAATGCCCATAAAAAAGACATCAACGAAGTCACCCCACGTTTTGCCGCTTGTGGTGGAGGCCGCGCCGAAGGGGGCCTTTGCGGTGCTGTTTATGCAGCCATTGCACTCTACCCCGAGCAAAAGGGTAAAATTCTTGAAAATTTCAAAGCAGTGACCGGTGGATTTGTGAACTGTAAAGACGTTCGATCCTTAAAAGTAGTCAGTTGCAATGAGTGTGTAGGTGCCGCTGCGGAGATTGTAGAAAAAATCGAGGGATAATCACTTTTTGGGGAAATCCATTATCGCTTCCTAAAGACGAAAGAAGCCTTTGTCCCATGGAGTGATGCGACCCACAAAGTTCCATGAAGGCCTCTTGGCAATTGCACGCTCACCACACCAGCAGCTACATTTCCACTCCAGACGATTTGTCCTTCTAAATTGCGCAGAACCAATCGTCCCCCTTTAGCGCTATTGAGCACAAGGGACTCCCCCACAATATGATAACTGGGGGCTTCTCCTACCCCATTTTGAAACTCCGACAATAGAGTGGGAACCACAGGAGTCGCAGGCTCCACAAAGCCCAATTCAGAATCAATCCAAGCGATGCGCTCCTTGAACCAAGTTCTCACATGGGTTATTTCCTGTTCCCATGTGGGCTCAGAATAACCGTTAAAGCAAAAATTATAACTGAATCCACCCGTGCCCAAATTGACACAACTTGCAGAACCCAAAATCGGCCAACGATCGAAATTGCGCTCTGAAGCATTTGCAAGTAAAACAGAGAGAGAATCCATGTAGGCGTCAATGTAAGAAGAATGCCAAACAGAAGAGCGGAGCTCCGCCCAACGGGCTTTGAAACGATCTTGGAACGCTGTATCCCCCCACAATTTTAGTAGCCAAGGAGGAACCTTATAACTACCAGCACTAATATTTAGCTCAATCTGCCAACCATTCGTTTCCATGCCTCCACTGTAATTCACAGCACCGAATGCGAGATTAAAATCCCAAGGCGGACCCAAACTGATTTTGCCACCCTCAGAATCGCGTTGTTTGAACATATAAAAGCTACAAATGTAGGCATCCGTATTTTTTGTGATTTCTTCATGCATCACATAATCAACAGCGGCATCCACATCCAAAAGTGTCGAATAACCTGTATTGGGGTCATTCCAGTGAGAGGCATCCATCAGGTTTTCAAACTTATTGACTGCCCCCTGCAAGTAAGTTTCTTGCTGTGGCATCATATCTTCTTTTTTGGGGTAATGATAAACGATCTGCAAATTATCAGAAGAGAGGAAGCCTTCTGCATGGATATTATCAGACTTATCGATACGGAAAATATAGCTCCCCGTAAGAGCATCCCCGGTCGTGTCGGCCTTCGTTAATTTTGTCAAATTTTGACGATTTTTGCTGCGTTTGATCTTTTCCAATAACAGATACACGCCCTGGTATTCGTTATTCAGGAACACTTCTACAAAACGGCTTCGAGGACTATAACGACCTGTGGACTGATACAAAAAATGCGCAAGAGCATTACGAATCAATGTTTTATCGATAAACGGCCCATGTAACACCCAGTCATCGCCTTCTGGCAAACCAACGAGTGCCACATCCATACTGCCACCGATAGAATCACGGGTTTCGATGCCATAACTCTTCTTATCGAAATTCGCCGAAGTTTGCCCACGAATCTCAATGCCTATTTTGGTAGAGAAGCCATTCACAGAATCCGCGGGGGAATTTACGCCCTGATCAACGACATGTAAAACCGCATCCACCTTAGGATCTTGCGGGATACTCCCTCCTTTTGTATTAATCAGGAAAAGCGGCAGATCATAAGTCTCTGCAAAAGACAACGATTGCCATAGCAAAATAGCAACGAAATATTTCAAGAACAAATGCATAAGCATCCTCTGTTTGATGAAATATCCGTCCCATAACCACTAAAATATAGTGCAAAGAAAGGCCATTTAAATGTTGAGTTTTGTAAAATCAGGAAACGAAAAAAAACGACGGTGAATTTACGATCGTTTTTCTGAAATAACGAGGAAATGATAGATTATGACTACTTTTTTAATCTCACCATAGTTCCGCGAACTGCCATATTAGCAACAGTAGAACCTACATTGCATTCTAGTTTGGTGCTATCCGCAGAGACTTGGTCTCTCGAATAACTTTCAATATCAATAACGGCGTCAGCACCTAAGGACTTCGCTTTCTTCTCAATAGCAATCAAAGTACTCAGCAAAGCAACTTCACAAGCTTCATCATCCTCACGCCCAAAACTCCGTGTTTTTTTGGAAGAATGAACGTCGCCCATGTTTACCGCCACTTCTGGGTGAGCTGCTCCCTTCATAAAAAACTGAACTCCTCGCAATTTCTGTTTCCCCTGTTCCCCACTAGTGACCTTCGAGAGATCTACTGGCAAAAAATCGCTCCTCGCAAAAGCCATACAAACTAAAACCATCAGGGACAGTGTCACGATCTTCTTCATCATAAGTGTAGCTCCTTCAAATTAAGATCACGTCTAGAATAATTATACAAATTTTCATTCACTTCTAGCCACAGAGAAAATATTTCACCTATTCGATATCTACTTCTATTCACGCCATCATTACTCTGACAAAAACAGTCAAGAATCGTCTCATCTCTCTTTTTTCTTATTACCTTTCGTACAGGTAAAAGTGAAGAGGAGTTATCATGCCAATACTACAAAAGTTAGGTTCAACCGTAGAGACCACCAATAAATATTTGTTGACTCCTGCTATTTTTCTTTTAACAGCTTCAGTCAGTGTTTACACCGCCATCACCAAAAATCAAATGGATAAGCAAAATGCGATAATTACCGAAGAAACGGCAAAAATTCAAAATGCGGCAAAATCCATTGAATCCGAACTTGCCGAAAAAGAATTCGAAAATAACTTGAAATTCCAGATGTATACCGAAGTTAAAGAGGCCATCTCCGATACCAATTCCAAAAAGCAAAAAGTAGTTCTCTCCTTGGTGAACGAGATGCTTGCCGACGATTCTACCTTCCGTGAAAAATTAATTACCATCCTTCTTGCGTCCTCTCAGGTAAATGCCTCGGTTAAAGAAGAACAAAACCGAATTGAACTCCGAAAAGAACGTTTTGAGAGTGCCTTCCAGGACAGTTTCCCTGTGTTCACTATCGACATTCTCTATTCCGATGATTTGGCAAAAAAAGTCTCTGTAAAAGCAGAGAGTGTTTCTAAACTACTCCAGGAAAAATACCCGAGCTACAATATCCGGTTACGCTGTCTTCCACGCGAAATTAACGCGAGAAAAGCATTCCGTTTTGGTAGAAATGAAATTCGTTACAATAAAACCGATAGTACCCTTGCCTACACCATTCAAAAAGAGCTTCTCGCAGCAAACTTGATTACCGAAGATACCGTGAAGCTCAAGGAAGGGATTGGTCCCCGAAATTCTGAGGGACCCAAGAACTATATGACCCTGTTTATCAAAACTGTATCGCAAAATTAAGGCATAAAGTCCACAATATTCTACTTAGTGCAGATCACATAGTTGCTATCTTGTAGTTATGGTTTTGAATGTTATATGGTTGCTCTTCTTTTTCGGTGCATTTATCGCCTGTGTGGTGCAATGTTTTGTTTTTGGCAATACGGGCATTTTTAATGACACCATTCAAGCGGCCTTTACCATGTCCAAGACAGCCTTTGAGATCGCACTGGGGTTGACCGGTATCCTTTCCCTGTGGCTTGGCATTTTAAAAGTCGGTGAAAAAGCGGGGGCTATCCAAATTCTCGCCAAACTCATTGATCCCCTCTTCTGTAGACTATTTCCCAGTATTCCTAAAGGGCACCCGGTCAAGGGCACCATGCTCATGAATATGAGCGCCAATATGCTGGGTTTGGATAACGCGGCAACTCCTATGGGCCTTAAGGCCATGAAGGAATTGCAAGAACTCAATCCTAATAAAGAAGTGGCGAGCGACGCCCAAATTCTTTTCCTGGTGCTCAATGCGAGTGGCCTTACGCTCATCCCGGTGAGCATTATGACCTACCGCGCTCAACTCGGTGCAGCGAACCCCGCTGATATTTTCCTTCCTATTTTACTTGCGACATTTTTCAGCACTCTCGGTGGCATTCTCATCACCAGCTTTTTCCAAAAAATTGAATTGAAGAACCCTGTGACCATTGCCTGGCTTTTTGGGCTCACGGTGGCAGTTATGGGAACCCTTTTCTACTTCTCGCGCCTCAGTGCAGAGCAACTCGGTGTGAACAGTATTTTTGTGAGTGGTTTAGTTCTTTTCAGCATTATCATCGCCTTTTTCAGCTTAGCCGTTTATAAAAAAATACGCGCTTACGAAGCCTTTGTAGAAGGCGCCAAAGAGGGGTTCCAAACCGCAGTCATGGTGATTCCATACCTTGTTGCTATTCTCGTAGGCGTTGCTGTATTCCGCGCGAGTGGAGCGATGGATCTGTTGATGAGTGGCATCTCTTCTCTGCTGTCTTTGGTGGGCGTCCCCAGCGATGTTGTCCCCGCCCTTCCCACTGCGATTATGAAACCCCTTTCTGGGAGTGGTGCACGCGGTATGATGATCGATGCCATGACGACCTATGGCCCGGATAGCTTCGTGGGACATCTAAGTTGCATTTTCCAAGGGGCTACAGACACGACCTTTTATATTATCGCTGTATATTTTGGTTCTGTAGGAATCCGCAAAACCCGCCATTCTGTTGTGTGTGCTCTCTTTGCCGATTTGGTAGGCATTGTTGCCGCAATTATTATCGCTTATATATTTTTCCCCCCCATTGTTCCCACAGTCGTATAAGGCAGTTGTAAAAAACCTGTTGTTATTATGAAAAGAATTTTTCTTTTTTTTGTTGGAGCAGCCCTCATTTTTCTCAATGCCTGCAACGCAAGTCACCCCCAATCAGATGACAAATCTTCTAGTTCTACCAAAAAGAATTTCAAGAAAAAATCGGTACAAGTCCTATCCTCAAATAGTCCGAGCGTAGAAACCGGTTCTTTTACTTACAACGCTTATAGACACTACCGCATTGCGATTGATACCGCACAAGGGGCTTTTCAAACGTTTACCAACTTCTGCGATTTCAATGAAGTTTCAGGGAAAACGGAATTCCGAACAGAAAGTGAACGTTTCGATTTCGCTATGGGGACGGACTCTCTATTCCTTACCCGCAACAATTCTACCGAAGTTTATTACAACAAAAACGCAACCCTGAATGGCCGCTGGGAATATGTATTCACATGCGAAAATAATGAATGTGTTGGGCTCCCGCAAGGAACGTCCATGTCCCGTATTTTTTCCTCGGATTCTATGATTTTTATTGTAACATGGGATAATTATTGCTTTATGGATGCGTATGAAAGTTTTGATGTGCACCCCACCACCGATGTAATCACAAAGATCAACTGCCGCGAAGGGACAATCCAAGCAGATTCCACCCATGTAATCAAGTTCCGCTTAGAATCTCTTACAGAAGAAGGCCTTGTTTATTCCTACTCTCTGGAATCCAAAACATGCAAATTCCACCTCCAATTCGGAAACTGGACTGAAGCTCTCTGCAACGAAGCAAACAGCGACTCTGAATTTCTCGGTGTCGGGTATCGTTATTCGACGAATACAGAAGAATTTAATCAGTGCATGAGAGAAATGTACTCAGAGGCAGGACTTTCTACTCCGCAGCTTTAAGAATCAGGGCAATTGATTTCTCTATGCCAAGCCCATCGCTGTTGAGGCATAAATCGTAATTTTTTGCCTCTCCCCACTTCTGGAAAGTGCATTTGTTATAATGCTCGGCACGAATTTTATCGCGGTGGTGAATTTTACTCTCTACCTTATCACTTGAAACCCCATATTCCGCAATGGCGCGCTTCACTCTGCTGTTCATATCTGAATAAATGAAGATACTGAGGCAGTCAGTTCTATCGCGAAGTACAAAGTCGGCCCCTGTACCAATGATAACGCACGGACCTTTCTCTACCAAATTTTTAATAATCTTCTCTTGCATCAAAAACATGGTATCTGGAGGAGGAATCATAATATTCCCCCAGAAAGGCTCAGCATAAGATCCGTTCACGGCGAGTTTGAATAACAGCGCTTCGTTGAGTTTTTCCTCAATCTCTCGCATGGATTCTGCCGAAAGTTTATCCTGCTGAATAGAAAGATCAATAAGCGTACGATCATAAAAAGCATAACCCAATGTTTCGGCTACCTTTTTTCCGATATCACGGCCACCGCTTCCAAACTCGCGACTGATTGTTATGATACTCTTACTCATAATATTATCTCCCTAGTAATAAACTCCTGTCATTCAAACTACTAAAAAAAACAGGAAATCGAAAAGATCTTATTTTTTTTGCATAAAAAAGACCCACATTTAAGCAGGTCTTTTTTTATAAATTCCGATTCTCTTACTTTTTCTTAAGCAAAGCGGCAATATCAGAGCGCATTTGTGGAAGGTCCTTCGTAAAATCTTTATAGAGAATGTAAGAGCCGTCAGGCTTTACAACATAGATTTTGGGAACATAACCATCACCATACAATTGACCAAACTGGCGAGATTCATCAAAAAGCATCACCATATTTTCAATCTTAAATTCTTCTGCAAAAGCGCGGATATCTCGTTTGTTGTTTCCGCCAGAAGCAATCGCCAACGTGGTAAGACCAAGAGCACTAAATTCGCTCGCAATTTTTTGAATTTCCGGAGTTGCATGGCGACAGTGACCACAGGTGGTTGAGAAGTAGAAAATGAAAAGAGGCTTACCGGCATACGCTTGAAGGTCAGAAGACTCCACAGAAACGCCTGTCACCTTTACTCGAAAATTAATCTTGGTAGGAAGGCCATCGGGAAGGGTATCGCCCCGGAGTGGAGCGACTTCTGTTTCAATTTCCTTTTGTTCTTCCATCGCTTTTTTCTGAGCTTCCGCACGCAGTTCTTGAGCCTTTTTCTGGTAACGAGTGCTCACAGCGCGGAGAGTATCTTCTGAAAGTTGCATGTGCTGAGTCGAATCCGCACGCATCACACGCGCATCACGAATGCCTTGAATAAAGAACTTTTCATCGAGTGTGGCCTTGAATTCTTTCCCCAACAAAACAAACTGGGTCCCAAATTGAACGCCTAGCATATACGCAAATTTATCATTATCGCTAGAAGTTAAACTGATGGCTGCAGGATATTTGTTCAGTGCAGGAATTTCTGGTTTTACTGGCGGAGGAGTCGGACTCGTTTTTGCAATCTCTTGAAGCTTACGAGCGTTCTCCTGGAAACGTTGTCCCACCAGACGGAGTGTGTCGTCTGGAAGTTGAAGATGAAAAGAAGTATCGGTCATCATTTTCTGCGCTTCGGAAGAACCCAAAATGAAAAGTTCTTCTTCTGCGGGAGCCTCAAACTGTTTCGCAATCATCGCGAACTGCGCCCCAAACTGCGCCCCCAACATATAAGCAAATTTTTGATCGTCTGTAGCATTGGGACCAACCACTGTTTTTTCAACAGCCGTTTTGTCAGTATCACACGCACCCAAAACAAGTGTTATCACTAAAAGTGAAAATATCCTGAATCGCATTATTGCCTCCTTGGCATGCATTCTTTTGAATGCCGATAATCTAGCAATTTTCTATGTTTTGCACCATTATGAAGCTCTCTAAGTTTTTCTATACCACCCTCCGGGAAATTCCCAGCGATGCCACCATGCCAAGTCACGTGTTTTTAATGCGCGGCGGCTATATTAAACCTCTTTCTACTGGAATTTACAGTATGTTGCCGATGGGTTTCAGAGTGTTGAAAAACATCGAAAAACTTATTCGTGAAGAAATGAACTCCATTGGCGGATTGGAAGTCGATCTCCCCGTGGTGCAGACAGCCGAACTTTGGGGAGAATCCGGTCGCTATACGGCCATTGGCGAAGAATTATTGCGTTTCAAAGATCGCAATAATCATCCCATGGTCTTAGCAATGACGCACGAAGAAGCGATGACCGACATGGCTCGTTACGTGCTTTCTAGCTATAAACAATTGCCGTTTATGCTTTACCAGTTTAAGACCAAGTACCGTGATGAAGCGCGCGCTCGTGGAGGGTTGATTCGCGTTCGCGAGTTTTTGATGAAGGATGCTTATAGCTTCCACGCATCTTCCGAAGATTTGGACTCGCATTACGAAAAAGAATATCAAGCTTACCTTCGCATTTTCCGTCGCGTGGGTATTGAGCCTATCGTGGTGCAATCCGATACAGGGATCATGGGCGGTAAGGTCGCACATGAATTTATGCTTGATACTCCCAATGGTGAAGATTACTTGATTCTCTGCAAATCTTGCGGCTACCAAGCGAATCGCGAAATTGCAAAGTTCGAACGCGAACCTTACCAAGGTGATGTGAGCACCACACCAGAAAAGGTGGCAACCCCTCAGATGGAAAGCATTGAAGACGTATCCAAGTTCTTGAATGTACCTCCCCAATCTACTGCCAAGTGTGTATTCTTCAATGTTGATAACAAACTAATTACCGTTGTTGTCCCTGGCAATTTGGAAGTTTCTGAAATCAAACTTCACAATCTGTTGAAAGCAAAGGATTTGGTTCCTGCGGACGAAGCCATGATTCTCGCAGCGGGCATGGAACCTGGTTTCGCAAGTCCTATGGGAGCAAAAAACACCCGTGTCATTATGGATGAGGGATTAGAATTTGCAAGCGATTTGGTGATGGGGGCAAACGAAGCGGGCTTCCACATGAAGCATTGCACCCCTAAACGCGACATTGCCTCTTTTGAAGTCGCTGACATCGCCGAAGCAAGTGAACGTTGCAAATGCCCGAACTGTGGCAACAGACTCAAAGAAACCCGCGGCATCGAACTCGGCAATATTTTCAAACTTGGCACCAAATTTTCCGAAAGCATGGGAGCCACCTACCTTTCTGCAGACGGCAAAAGTGAGCCCGCAATCATGGGTTGCTACGGAATCGGTGTGGGTCGTTTGATGGCGAGCGTTGTGGAAAATAGCCACGATGACTTTGGCCCAATTTGGCCAAAAAGTATCGCTCCTTTCCATGTAGAAATTGTGACTATCGCGAAGGATGCAGAACTTTTAGAAGTTGCAGAAAAATTAGAAAGTGATCTTACTCTTGCCGGTTTTGAAGTCCTCGTCGATGACCGCGAAGAACGCCCGGGTGTCAAGTTCAAAGACGCTGACCTTTGGGGCATTCCGCTCCGTATTTCTGTTGGCAAGAAAGGCCTCGTGAATGGCGAAATCGAATGGAAACTCCGCACAGAGAAGAATTTCGAAATGGTCGCTATCAATGCGGTTCTCGAAAAGGTAAAGCTTTTCTACGCGAAATAATTCGCAAGGATAGTCATGGACACCAAAGGTAAACCAGTTCAGTTTTCCCGCATTGAAACACATGACATTGTCCACCCCTCGGATGCGAATGCCTACGGGAATGTCTTTGGTGGACATTTAGTCGCACTCATGGATAAAGCGGCTTGTATGGTCGCTTACCGCCATTCCGAAGCCAAAGTGGTCACGGTTTCCGTCGATGGAATTTATTTTCAGCATCCCGCCCCTGTGGGAACCATGCTCACGTTACTCGCGTCACTAAATCGCGCATTCCACTCTTCCATGGAAATTGGAATTAAAGTTATTGGCTGGCGCCCGAATGAACCTGATGTGGAAATTTGCAAAGCTTACATGACATTTGTCGCTATTGATGAAGACAGTAAGCCCATGGCAATTCCGCCCGTAATCCCTGAGACAGAAGAGGATAAACGGAGATACAACAACGCGATGATTCGACGTGAAGCACGCCTCGCCCTACGCGACAAACTTGTAGAAAAAGGTCCTCGTTCATTATGAAACCTCGTTTTTTTTGGCTGGGGTATTTTTTTGCTGTTTGGGGAGGCCGCGCCCTACTCCTCGCCTCTCTTTATTTTTTACCATCTGCCAGTGGCATGCCCTTCGTGGATTATTGGTATCGCTTTCTCCCTCATGCCCTTGTCGCTGAAGCGGGTGTTGTCGCTACTTTCACATTTCTTTTCGCGCTTATCGATAGTTTTGTTTCTAAAAGAAAACCACGATTGCTCCCCATTATTGGCTGCATTATGGCCTTTGTTTACCTTGCGACAAGCGGCGGCGACGATGAACTCATGCGCTGGATGGGTCAACACCTCTCCCTTTCTTTTCTGTTAACTTATACGCACGCAAGTTCGGATCTTTCTTTGGTGGGGCGCGTATTTTTCGGAGGGTTATTCCATTTTTGCGTTACGGCATTGCTTATCATTGCAACTACAGGACTTGCTTCCTGGATTGCAATCCGTTTTGGAAAAAGAAGCGTATCTACCCCAAAAGCAGGCGTTATTGCGCTTTGCATTTTGCTCATTCTCTGCATGGGGGGCCTTACTTCAAGAGAGTGGTTCGCGCCGAGTAAAATGCGCTGGAAACGAATACAGCCTGTAGCGTGGAGTTTTTACGACGAATGGCATTACCGTTTCGAGTACAACGAAAAACCTAGCGATTATGCCACAGGTATTGCCATGCTTCACGGAAACGTCCAAGCAGAATACCCTTTCTGGCACCCAGTAGCAAACGAAAAAGAACTGATGAAAGCATTCCGGAATAGACCTTTAGAAGAAAAGCCGGATGTTATTTTGATGACGGTGGAAAGTCTCCGCGGGTGGACCGCCGATACACGCATTGAAAAATCTTGCAAACTTCTCCCCAACCTTTGCAAATTGCGTCAAACGGGAGCTTTCTTTCCCAACACACAAAGCGTCAGCTTCCCCTCTATTGAAGGGATGCTCGGCATTCAACTGAGCATGTGGAGTCACCCAGAAAAGGTACTTCTCTCTGACCGCGCCAACATCCAAACCCGCTCCCTCCCCGACATTCTAGGAGATGCTGGTTATTATCGTGTCGTTCTCACCGCATCGGAACCTAGCTTTGATAATCTGACCCCTTGGTTCGCAAAATGGTATGATTATGCCGAGTATAAGCCAGAGAACGATCAAGATGTTCCTTTGGCCAATCGATTTGCCGAAATTTATGCGGAGCGCCCCAAAGATAAGCCCCTTTACCTCAATTGGATGAGTTCGACCATGCATGTGCCTTTCACCATGCCCGAGAGCTTGGGTCCAAACCCGGATGACATGGGAAAACGTTATGAACGCACCTTCGCTTATACGGATAGCGCCATCGGCATTGTGCTTGACGTAATCGCTAAATCGCCTCGCGCAAAGAATACAATCATTATCGTCACTGGGGATCACGCGTTCACCACAAAATCACAATCATCTCTTGCCGAAACACAAGGAATTCATGCGGGTTACACTTGGGTAACGCTCCTTTTTACAGGCCCAGGAATCCCCCAAATGATGCAAGATCGTGAGGTTTCTCATGTGGATATCGCTCCTACACTCCTTCCTCTTATAGGAATCCAGGCAAGCAATCACTTTGTAGGCCAGAACCTTTTTGTGCTACCTCAAAAGAATTCCAATTTTTCTTTCCGTAACAATGATATCGCCTTTCAAGATAGCGCCTTTCGCACCCATGCAAGCCTCGATGATACCACTTTTGTCTTACAAACAAAAACGTTCCTTGAACCTACCTGGGATACCACCAATATCGTAGATGGCTTTACGAGCGGAAAGGTGCAGCCAAAAACGGAGGCTGCCGAAGCGATGGCAACTAAAATCAGAGCTGCCGCCAAAGCATGGAGATACGTTGTGGATAACAACCTCATCATGCCTCCGGTTACGAAAGAAAACTAAATTCCTCATTTTTCCCATTCCCTTACCAAATAAGCTTTACTAGCTTCAGTCCCATGAAACCAAAAAGTGCAGTCAAAGATCGCTCACTCATTAGCCTCTCTTGGCCTCTTATTCTCACATTTGGTATTGGTGTTTTACAACCCATGATGGATAGCTGGTTTTTATCCCGCACTTCTGAAACAGCAGCGGCAGGGGTGGGTGCCCTCATGCCCGTTTTGGGCACCGTTTTCATGGCCATTCAAGCTTTTTCCCAAGCGGGGGCAAGTATCGCGTCCCAGTATATCGGGGGCAATTTCAATAGGCATGCGCGGGTCACTCAAACAATGGTACTTTTGGGAAGTTTTCTCTTAGGCCTTGCGATGACCTGCCTCATTTATCCGAGTTCCGGCCTCATTATTTCCCTCATGGGACTTAACGGCGAAACCGCAAAATATGGCGGAGAATTTTTGATGGTTGTCTGCGCGGGCTTTGCTTTTCGCGCGGTTCAAACCACGCTCACAGCATTGATTGCAACCCATGGCCTCACGATTTGGAATTTATTTGGTAACATCGTTACCATCATTTTTAACGCCATTCTGAATATCATTTTTTTAGAGGGTTTGTTCGGATTTCCCAAAATGGGAGTCACCGGCGTGGCCCTCGCCACTGCGTTCTCTTGGCTTCTTTCCGCGATCATCCTCTGGTTTGTGCTCCGCTACAAAGTAGGTCACCACACCCTCCGTAGCGACCTTAAGCGCACCCGTGTAATTCTCCCGGATTGGATTCGCATTGGGCTCCCCGCGGCCGCAGAACCGATCAGCTTTCAGCTTTTTCAAGTGTTCATCACAGCGATGGTCGTACACCTCGGCACTCTTGCCGTCACCGCCCGCGTCTTCAGCGCGAACTTCGCCATGTTTTCGGTGATTTTGAGTGTGGGTCTTGGTAACGGAAATCAGATTCTGGTCGCCCATTTAGTGGGGGCCCACGATTTTAAAAAAGCCGACCGGAGACTTCACCAGACACTCATTTCAAGTTGTATCGGAGCCTTTGTGGTGGCAATCATTGTGGCCCTCACAGGTTCCCATCTCATGACCATTTTCACCTCGAACCCAGAAGTCATTAAACTCGGTGCCATGTGCCTTTGGTGCGATGCCATTTTGCAGCCCTTTAAGGCCGGTAACATTGTGCTCACGAGTGCGCTCCGTGCGGCAGGCGATTCTAAATTTCCTGCGATTGTGGGGAGTAGCATGATGTGGACACTGGGCCTAGGCACGGCCCTTTTCCTCTGCTTTGGGCTTGAGCTCGGAATTATCGGACTTTGGCTCGGTATGGCAGCCGATGAATTCTACCGTTCCGTGGTGAATTACTTCCGTTGGCGCGGCGGCAAATGGCAAAAGTACGCCGTAGTCTGATCAAAAAGCTATCTTTGCCTTAATGGCTTTTTATTCCGACGATCTTCTCCAGCAACTGAAAGCGCACGCGGATATTTCTGCGGTGATTCAGCGTTTTTTGCCACTTAAAAAGTCTGGAGCAGGGCGTTATGTCGGTCGTTGCCCTTTTCACGATGATCATTCTCCTTCCATGAGTGTAAATCCACAACTGGGTATTTACAAGTGCTTTGCTTGTGGCGCTGGTGGCGACGTTTTTAAATTTGTGATGGAGCATGAAAAACTCGATTTTAAAGCGGCTGTCGAATGGGTTGCAAACGATTCTGGATTTGCCTTACCTGCTTTGGGAGCTCCAGAAAAGCAGGAAGTTCTCGAAGAACGCGCGTTGGTGCGCACTCTCAATGAACTTGCCGCCACTTGGTTTGAAGAACAACTCAGTCAGAGCGAAACCGCTTGTAGTTACCTTGCAGGCCGGGGTATCACCGAAGAAACGCGCAAACTTTTTCGCATTGGTTTTGCTCCCGAAGGCCGCGAAGGCTTTTTGTCTTTTGCCTCGCGCAAAGGATTTTCCCCACGACAGTTAGTAACGGCAGGGCTTGCCGTCGAACGTGAAACCGGTGGCATCGCCGATAAATTCCGCGGGCGATTGATGTTTGCCATTCAAAACCTCACAGGATCAGTTGTCGCTTTTGGCGGGCGCATTCTCGATACGAATTCTAAAGCCCCCAAATACCTCAATAGCCCAGAAACGATTCTTTATTCCAAAAGCGATATTCTCTACGGGCTCACGCACAGCAAACAAGAAATTGCCAAAATGGAAACGGTAATCTTGGTCGAGGGTTATTTTGATCTCATTAGCCTTTTCCAGGCAGGGATTCACAATGTGGTGGCGGTCTCAGGCACAGCCCTCACCGATACCCACGCCAACATCCTTTCCCGTTACGCAAAAACGGCCTACCTCGTTTTTGATAGCGATGCCGCAGGGAAAAAGGCGACGCTGCGTTCTTTGGAAATCGTGCTTCCCCACGCCATCGCACCGCGCATCTTTTCGCTTTCTCGCCCGAACGGAGAGAAAATAGACCCGGACAATTTCATTCGCGAAAAAGGCGCCGATGCCTTCCTTGAAGAACTCAAGAATGCAGAAGACTGGTTGTCGTATCTCGCTCATGAAAAGCCCACGACCACCCTTGAAGATCGTGCCGCCTTTATTAACTACACCAAGTCTCTCATCAAGAGTATCCGCGACATAGAACTCCGCGAGCAATACTTGCGTCTTTTAAGTGAACGCTTTAATACAAAAGCAAATCTCACCAATGTACAAGCCCTCAATAAAGGGCACACGCACAAACACGCAGCCTCTACCACACCCACTTCCGATGCAGAACCAGCTCCACCTCAAGTGCCGTGGCAATCAATACCCTCACTGGAACTCCGCTTTGTAACCCTCGTTCTCAAAAGCCCCATCGTTTGGGGACCCGCAAGCATTTTCTTTGATTTGGAATTTGCCACTGCCGAAGTTCCCTTCTTTGACGCCCCGCTTATGGGAGAGCTTCTAGAAAATGGGCTCGCCCTTTATGCAGAAACAGGGGCCATCCACCCGCAAATTCTGCACTCTAAACTCACTCCGCTTCTCCTCGAAATTCTTGAAAATCTCCCCGATGAAACCTGGGATGAAACCTGTGCACAAAAAGAATTTTTGGAAAGTTTAATATCCTTGGAAAATCGAACCTGCGAAAGACTTCGCAATGCCCTCAAACAAGGAGAAAGTACAGACTCCAACATGCAGCTCCGTATGGATATTCACGCCCTTTCCAAACACTTACTTTTGTTACAACAAAAAAGTCAAAAAGGGCTTATGGACCCGAGTACATTGTTCCATGAAATACTAGAAACGCGTCAAAGCCTCATGAACACTAACGAAAAAATCTAAATTTACCCTATGTTATCAATTCAAAATCTTAAAGCCAGCCTCAATGATGGAACCCAAATTCTCAAAGGGATTAACTTGGAAGTTAAACCCGGTGAAATTCACGCCATTATGGGTTTGAACGGTTCCGGCAAAAGTACACTATCGAAAGTGATCAGTGGACACCCCGCTTACCATGTCGATGGGGGTTCTGTTTTCCTCAACGGCAAAGATTTGCTAGGCATGGATGTCAGCGCCCGCGCCAATGAAGGCTTCTTTATCAGCATGCAATATCCCATCGAAATTCCTGGAGTTCCTAATGTGGAATTCTTGCGTATGGCAATGGATTCCCAAAGGGCTTATCGCAAAGAGCCTAAAATTTCTGATGAAGAATTTAAAACGCGTCTTAACTCCAGCATGAAACTATTGGAAATGGATGAGCGTTACCGTGAACGCGGCTTGAACGATGGCTTCTCTGGTGGCGAAAAAAAACGCAACGAAATTTTGCAGATGGCAATGCTCGAACCCCGCATTTCTTTCTTAGATGAAACAGACTCCGGTTTGGATATTGATGCGCTCCGCATTGTAGCAAACGGAATCAATCATATTATGAACCCTTCCCGCGCAGTCATTCTGGTGACTCATTATCAACGTCTTTTAGATTATGTGAAGCCCCATTTTGTACATGTACTCCACCGTGGCAAAATCGTCCTTTCTGGCGGCCCAGAACTCGCATTAAAGTTGGAAGCGCTTGGCTACGATTGGATTACTGAGGAAGCTTAATGCAGCGAGAAGCGATTCAAAAAATTTTAGCTCTGGGAATTCCAAAACAGCACGATGAAGCTTGGACCTTTTTCCCCGTTTCCAAATTGCGCCCATTAGAGGCTCAGTGGCAAGCCCTCGAAATTCCAGCGACAACAACACCTCCAACACCATCTGCAGAAACATCTGTTCCTTCTCCATTTTCATTAGACATTGCAAACGAAACCGATATTGCAGCCCTTTTGCCCATCGCTTTTGGTGCTAAAACGCTTTCTAAAACGGTTGCTAAGAATGCAGTCGAACAAGGGATTCTCAAACCGCGCGATGAAAATGCCCACACCGTTTTTGAAATTGGTCAAGGAGCCAAAGTTTCTTTGGAGCTTTTAGAAAACATCAGTGATAGGGACTTTGCTTCTGAACGTTTGGATATTTTTGTAGGGAAAGACGCGGAATTGGAACTATTTTCCGCAGAAAAAGGTCACGAAGGAGCACTCCGTTTTCGTCATTTCGAAATTCACCAGGCAGAAGGCTCCACTGTTCGCATCCTTGATCTCAACGAAACCAGTGCTACGATGCGCCTCTCCGGGGTTGTCAAACTCGAAGGTCAAAACAGTCATTTTGAATACCGTTCCCTAAACTTGAATAAGGGTATGGCAAGCACGCATGTTCATTTGCGTATTGAGCACAAAGCGCCCCATTGCACCAGTTCGCAATTTGTGAGAAATCTTTTAGGGGGTAGTGCCTACGCCAGTTACGATGGTGCAGTCATTGTGGGTGAACTCTGCACAGGGTCATTATCTTCTCAACTCGTCAACACAATTCTTATCAGTGAAGACGCTAAAATATCAGTAAAACCCGTGCTCAAAATTTATCACGATGACGTGGAATGTACTCACGGCAATACCTGCGGAACTCTCGATCCGGAATCACTCTACTATTTGCAATCGCGCGGCATTTCTTTCACAGATGCACATCGGATTCTCATGCGTGCCTTTGCGGAAGAAGTACTACTCGCTCATCCTATTGCCACAGGAAGAGAACGTCTACAAAAAATTCTTCAAGAATCACTCAACGGTCTCTCTAAAAATTAATTTGTAACCATCACCACAGGCGAAAGTAGTCACGAGAAAAAGGGACTATGGCGTGCATCACCCCGTTTTCAAATTTTAAAAGCGACCTAGAAAGGCCGCTTTTTTATTCATTTAAACCGAGTTTCAAATCTATTTTGAACTATCATCATAATCTTTAACTTCATCTTTAATCGTCTGCATATTCATCTCGGTGACGCGTTCCACAATCACTTCCGGGGATTCCTCCGCTACAATACCATTTGCATTTTCAGGAATCCAAGGCTTTTCAATATTCTTCTCCCAAGCGACCGAAGGCACAAATGGAACGTGGGATTCCACCAATGGAAGACCCAGAATTTCACGAGAACGGTTCAACGCCGCATTGATATTGCCGAGAACATTCTCTTCCCCTAGTTCCGTCATCACACCAGCACGAGTCAAAGCAAGAATCGGTTGGGCATGCACACCCGAAAGCAAAAGTGTCGTTCCATCCTTTTTACTGCGGATCAACAAGGCTTCAATCATTTCGATACCAGCCGCATCAATAGAGGGCACCTGTCGCATCTGCAAAATTAGCACTTTCGGATTCCCGGAAACCTCTTCCAAAACAGCCTTAAATTTATCAATGGCCCCAAAAAAGAGGGAACCCGCAATTTCGTACACAATCACACCTTTTGGCACCTGGCGAGCGGCGAAGTTATTCGGATCTGCCACTTCTTCATCGTCTTCACGAAGTTCACTCGTGACGGTACCCACTTCTGCCACTTCTGCCATACGGCGAATGAACAATACAGCCGCGAGCAGGACGCCCACTTCAATAGCCACAGTCAAGTCAATAATAACAGTCAGTGCGAAAGTAATCAGAAGAACAGTAATATCACTCTTCGGTGCCTTGAATAGTTTAATAAAGGTACGGTAACCAGACATATTATAGGCAACTTGAAAAAGAATAGCCGCCAAAGCTGCCATTGGAATCATTTCCGCATACTTTCCAAAAACGAGCATAATCAGGAGGAGCACAAGGGCATGAACCACACCAGAAACAGGGCTGGTGCCCCCATTACGAATGTTCGTTGCAGTACGGGCAATTGCACCTGTCGCAGGAATCCCACCAAAAATAGGGGTAATAATATTAGCAATCCCCTGACCCACCAATTCTGTATTGGAACGATGCTTAGTGCCAGTCATTCCATCTGCCACCACGGCACTCAAAAGCGATTCAATAGCACCCAACAAAGCAATCGTGAGCGCCGGCTGAAACACTTTTTGCATCATTTCAATGCTAATGTTCGGCATTGCAGGAACAGGGAAACCGCTCGGAATATGATTTTTAGCGCCAATAGTCATCACCTCATGGAGAGAATCCCAACCTAAAAATTTCACAAAAGCGGTTGTCACGAGAATGGCAATCAACGAGCCCGGAACCTTTTTCGAAACGCGGGGCCAATAGATACAAATCAAAAGAGCCACAATACCAATGATCACAGAATAAACGTTGATAGACTCTAAAGAGGTTGCATACAACTTAATTTTTCCAATCGCATCTGCAGGTTCTTTAATCCCCGGAGCAAACTGAAGACCGAAAAAATTGGGAACCTGCCCCAACAGGATAATAACGGCAATGCCAGCAGTAAACCCCACAGTGACAGGGAGTGGAACAAACTTAATAATGGAACCAAACTTAGCGATACCGAAAATGACAAGCATAACGCCCGCCATCAAAGTCGCTGTTGCCAACCCATCATAACCATACTCACGGACAATACCAAAAACAATAACAATGAAAGCACCCGTAGGGCCACCAATCTGAAATCGGCTGCCCCCCAGGCAAGCAATCAAAAAGCCCGCAATGATTGCCGTATAAAGACCCCTTTCCGGTCCCACGCCAGAAGCAATTGCAAAAGCAATCGCCAAGGGGAGAGCCAGTATGCCCACAATCACGCCAGACATAAGATCTTTGGAAAAGTCCGCTTTGGTATATCCCCGACGGAACGACTTTACAAGCTCCGGGGTTAATATTGATAATGTACTCTTCAAGGCGGAACGAATTTGGGCCGTCATAATTACTCCATTCGTAACAAGAGACCCCAATTTAAAATGAACAAGCGCCCCCGTGAAGGGCACGCTTGATTTTTAAACAAATAAATTGGAAATAAATTACGATCTAATTCGAAAGAACCGTTATCTAGAATAAACCTTTTTTGGCTCCCTTCAACAAGTTTTTCACTTGTTTAGCGGAAGGAGGTGGCGGTGTATTCTGGTCTTTTTTGCTTTTCGGAAAGCACTTCTCACAATAGTTCTTAACGACGGAACCAAAACTTGCGGCCCCATCGGTGCGATCCGTTTGCCTGGAACGATGAGGGCGCACGAGTGCCTCTTGTTTGCAAACATCACAAATACCCATCTTAGGTTCCGCAGGCTTGTATTCCTTCTTTTCTTCTTTTTTCTTATCGCCCGTCATTTCCCAAGCACGGCCCATAGCTGCATTTTTAGCTGAAAATCGATCAAAATCGTTCATGGGATCTCCTTATTAGTGTTAAAAATCTGCTTCTGAATGAAAAGACCTAGCAACATATGACAAAGGGATGTTGACTGGTCTGACTCATCATAAAGACTACGGGCAAATTTGCCCCTTTCCAACTGCAATTCATTGTACTTTGCAACACAAGTCGCAAAATCAAGCAAATGAATTCGATCATTATCATCTAAAGCGGCCAACTTCGCATTTAAAGCCTTCACTTCGGAAGCCCATTCCGGCAATGATTCTTGAGGAATTGTCACTAAATAAAGGACTGATGTTGTTTTTGAAAGGATCTCCTGAATCAAAGCGTGGTATGCCTCAAAAGCTTTTTCTGCATTCATCTGCGTCTTCAGCTCATGTAAGCCGACTCCAAGCAAAATACGTCCCGCCTTTTTACCCAAAATATCCGCAGGAGCCCGTGAAAGCAACGCCGATAAGGTTAATTTTACAGGAGCATAAATGGCAAACTGAATGGGCCTCGTAGGATTTTCAGAGAGAAGCAACTCAGAAAACAGGGTAGCAGCTTGGCCTTCCTGTCCAAAAAGTTCATCTCCTATAATAAGAATCCTATTTTTCATGCACCTAATCTACTTTGTATTCACTCGTTTGCGTACTCGCAAAAGCCAATAATCACCTTTTTTTTCGCGTAACAAGACCGAATGCCCTTCTGCAACAAGCGCCTGGGGCACATTTTCAATAGGAGCCCCATCGTCTAAGAGTATTTCCAGCTCCTCATCAGGTGAAAGTCCTTGCAAAACCACTTTTGCTCGCATTGCATTCAATGGACAACGCACCCCCCGTAGATTCAAAGAATTTTTTTCAACTGCTGAGGATAGTAAAAAAGAAGAAACATTCACAAATTCTGAATTTTCACAAAAAGAAACAATAGCCTCTGCATAAAGATGCGGTTCAGAAACCCAATCAGAAAAGCCCTCTGGCAACACCTCCTTAGGAAGCTGCATAGCCATCGAAATGGCTTTTTCAGCGGAAAACGGAGGATTTTTTGGTAATGCGCGACGAAAAATCCCTACCCAAGCGTGCCCTAAAAGTGTTCGTAACGCCTCTCCGAGATTTGGAGAAGTGCTATTCACAGCAAGCCATTTTTGCAAGGGGGTTTTTGACGAATAATTTTTACGCATAAAATGTAAAATCAATGTAGCAAAGTTGAAAAGCCCTTTCTATATTTGGCGCCAAGCATACAATAATGCAAAGGCTTTTTTCACGATGGTCAACCAAATTTTACTCGATATCATGTTCGTTGTCTACGTCATTGCAGGCATTGGACTTGTCGCCTACGGTTTTAACTGCTACGCCAGCATTTATCTGTTTTTGAAAAACAGCCGCCGAGTTCGACTTAAGGATCGAAAGGATCTTCTTCAGTTCTATCGCGAACACACTATGGATGATCTTCCCATGGTGACAACTCAGCTGCCTGTCTACAACGAAGCCAACTGCGTAGAGCGTCTTATCGAAGCCGTTTGCGCCATTGACTACCCAAAAGACAAACACGAAATTCAGGTTTTGGATGACTCTACTGATGAGTGCTATGAAGTAACGACGCGTAAAGTTGCAGAAATGCAGGCTAGAGGTTTTGACATCGTTCTCATTCATCGCACCAATCGCAAAGATTACAAGGCTGGCGCTCTTAAAGATGGAATGGAAATCGCGAAGGGTGAATATTTAGCCATTTTTGATGCCGACTTTGTTCCAGAAAAAGACTTCCTCCTCAAGACAGTTCCCTATATGGTTCTGGATTCTCAAGTTGGCTTGATTCAAGGCCGTTGGGGTCACTTAAACCGCACCGAATCGGGTCTTACTCTCGCTCAGTCCATTGGTATTGATGGTCACTTTGTTGTAGAACAGTCCGCACGTAGCTGGGGTGACTTGTTCATGAACTTTAACGGTACAGCAGGTGTTTGGCGCAAGCAAGCAATTATTGATGCTGGTGGTTGGGAAGGCGATACGCTTACGGAAGATATGGATCTTTCCTATCGCAGTCAGCTCGCTGGTTGGCGGATGAAATTTGTTTTTGATGTCATCGTCCCTGCGGAACTCCCGAATGATATTAACGCATTCAAAGCGCAGCAATATCGTTGGGCCAAGGGTTCTATTCAAACGGCAATGAAGATTCTTCCTAAGGTATTCAAAGCAGATATTCCTTTCCGTGTCAAGTTGGGCGCATTTATGCATACGACCCACTACTCCATTCATCCTTGCATGCTTTTCACAGCTCTTTGTGCTTTCCCTCTCCTCGCTTGGTTTGAACCTGTGCGCGGCATTCCTAGTTGGCTGTTCGCCATTGGTTTTGGTTTTATTTTCCTCGCTGCTATTGCCCCTTCTACACTTTACTTTGTCGCTCAACGTTGTTCCGGATACACAGGTTGGAAAGTACGTTTGCTTTCAATGCCTATATTAATGGCGTTGGGTGTCGGCATCGCCGTAAGCAATTCTCGTGCTGTTTTTTCCGCTGTCATGGGTCATAAAGGTTCTTTCGTTCGCACACCAAAGAAGGGAGCTAAGTCCCTCACCCATTACGCTCAAAAGTTCCCAGTCATTGCCACTCTTGAACTCATCGTTGGTTGCTACTGTATCTTTGGTCTCTTGGAATACATTGGGGCCCAAAAATTGATCATTGGGCCGTTCCTTGCTCTTTACGCAGTCGGCTTCCTCGCCGTTGGCGTTTTGAGTTTTATGCAATACTTTGGTAACGTCATTGAGTTGCACCGAGCTCATCGTTTAGAAATGGAAGCACAAGCTCAAGTTCATAGTGCTTAATCGCAAAAACCCACCAGCTTGGCCGGTGGGTTTTTCATATATACACGGGCAGTTCTTATACTCTATCTATGTGTCAAGTCGCGTAGGTCAGTCTGCCATCTGCGATATATCCTTACGTGCCACCCGTAAACGGGTCAGAGTTTGCCCATCATTGTCAATTGTTCACCCGCCTTGTCCTCGACAAGCTGATTTCGAATGTAAGCCGTTATTCTTGCTGCATTCTTACCTGCCGTGTCGATATAGTAACCTCGACACCAAAATTTCCGATTACGATATTTCAATTTTAGTTCGGGAAACCGTTCATACAAAAGTAGGCTACTCTTCCCTTTTAAAAAACCGACAAAACTTGACACGGAAACCTTCGGCGGAATTTCGAGGAGCATATGAACATGGTCCGGACATACTTCTGCCTCAATAATGTGAATCTGTTTCCATTCGCAAAGCTGTCGTAGAATACTGCCGATATCCTTCCGTTCTTCCCCATAAAACACTTTGCGCCTATATTTAGGAGCGAACACAATAGGATACTTACCATGTTCCCGTCAAGGCGAATGTCGCGGAAACGCTTCGGTTTCCATGACCGAGCCATAGGAACATGTTCGAAGAACCATTCCAGCTCGTGTGAGCTAATTTCTTTATATCTTCCATTTTGAAATTCCTTTGAGTCGTGATGCAGTTGGCAGACCGCATTCCGAATTTACTCGAAGGAATTTCTTGTGTCACTAAGGATCGCCAAAAGGCTTATACGGAACCACCCGCCTAGCGGGTGGTTTTCGAATACACACAAAAAAGCCCCGAGGAATCGGAGCTTTTATATTCGTAGCTTTTTATTAACGCTCTGGACGAGAGTAGCCCCAGGATTTCAGAATGTCATCCGAAACCACTCTTCTCGAACCAATTTTCGCATCCGGGAGTTGACACTGGAGCAC
>Ga0209467_1001024_pt1 | contig 27880 bp, 18 predicted proteins | sample Higcelwee11metaG_FD_187175 | JGI IMG/M metagenome (GOLD analysis project Ga0209467, IMG submission 187175) | Freshwater pond sediment microbial communities from the University of Edinburgh, under environmental carbon perturbations - High... | ecosystem: Environmental > Aquatic > Freshwater >... | reverse complement strand
TCTGGTTTTACTTCTGGTTTTACTTCTGGTTTTACTTCTGGTTTTACTTCTGGTTTTACTTCTGGTTTTACTTCTGGTTTTACTTCTGGTTTTACTTCAGGTTTTACTTCAGGTTTTACTTCAGGTTTTACTTTAATGATGTCGGAATAATCTGTCAATTTGGCTTTATCTTCGGCCGCTTTCGACTCGGTAATAAAGCTCTTTGTCAAAGAATCGAGGCTTTCTGTAATGTCTTCCGAGAAACTTTTTTCTTTGTTAAGAACCTCTTCACTGAATTTGTGCTTTTTCAAATTTTCTTCGGCAGTTTCAAATGAAATATCAGGCACCTGAATGTCATCTGATGAATTTATCTTGCTGAAATACTCGTCAGGATCAAAAGCTTCTACTACCTTCTTCGGCTCGGGAGAGGCGGTACGGACTTCCTTTACGGGGGTTTCAGGTATTATTTCCGGAGCAGCTTTTACCGGCGCATTCATTCTGATAAAATTCTTTGCGTCCTGATCGAATGGATCGTACTTGAGCAGTTCGTTCAAAATATCGATCTGAATAGCTTTATTCCCTTTTGCTTCTTCAAGGACTGAAAGATATTTCATGGCCTTTACGCATGTTTTATCTTTTTTTAATGCGCCTTTAAAAAGCATCTCCGCCTGATCGAATTTTCTCTGGTTGAAGAACATTTCTCCAAGGACCAGCTCACCGGTATAATAGTCTGTGAACAGGTTTATGTTGTCTTTCAGCACTTTTAATGCTTTGTCCTGATTCCCGGACTCTCTGATCAAATCCGCATAAAAAACGAAAAATCTTTTATCTTCCTTAAAAAGTTTTTCGATCTTGCCCGCTGTGTCTTTCATTGAGCTGTTCATTATAGTTCTCTTTAATTTACTTATTAAAATTCTTCAGCTACATTAACAAGTTTATGCCTTTCGATTATAAAAATATGGCCTTCTTTTTCTGAAATTATTTTAAGTTTTTTGAATTTGCTCATAACCCGTATAGCTGTTTCTATCGTTGTGCCGGTCAGATTCGCAATTTCCTGTCTAGAAAGTTTTACTCCGAGTTTTATTCCCTCATCAGTTTTTTCGCCCGTATTTTTTGCGAACTGAATTAAATGGCGGGCGATCCTTCTTTCAACTTTTTCGAAAGCCATGTTCTTAAGGCTCTGATACGCTTCCAGAAGATGAGCGTCTATGATCTCTGCATAGCTTTTGAAGAGTTCAGGTTTTTTATCAAGAAATGATAAAAAATCGTTTGTAGAGATTTTCGCGACGACTGAACTTTCAAGCGCTTTTGCGCTGTATGCGCATTCAGGGTCTCTTCTGAAAATAAGATTATTATCAGAGATCAGATCGTTGGAAGACACTATCCTTAAGATGAAATCCTTACCTGCCGATGAATGGGCAAGTAGTTTTACTCTGCCTGAACAGACAAAATAAACCCAGATACAGGAATTTCCCTCTTCGAACACAAATTTATTCTTCGACACATTCTCGACATGAAATTTATCTTCCAGCTTGTTTAATTCTTCAGATTTAAGCAGTTTGATAATCGGAAGTTCTTTGAGATATTCGGTTTTTTCTTTCATTATCTTCGTCCCGCGGCTTTACTTTTTTATAAACTCTTTCTGCTGTTTTTTGAGTCCTGATATTTCGTTCAGGATCTGATTCTGCCTATCAGTATCAGCAGTGTACTTAAGCTCAGAGTTAAGATTTTTAATCTTCTCCCCGATCTTTCTTGCCTTCATCTTGAAAAGATTATCAGAGAAAGCTTTTTCCATTTTCTTTCTTTGGGTTTCGCTTTCCGTACTATCAGTGTCACCGGAGAACGCCCTGTCCTGCTCGATAACGAAACCTATCATAAAATCCTTGAATTTTTCATCAAAGTCAAATAAAATATTATTTAATTTTATCTGTTCACCTTCTTCAAACAGTTCGTAAATTCTACTGAACAATCTTGATATGTCTTCGTTCTTAAAATCCTCTTCGCTTAATTCAGTCAGAAATTTCTTTCTTGATATCTCGTCAGAGAGCATAAGATATGCAATGCTGAATTCTATCATATCATCATTTCTGGCCGTATATTCCTGCTTTTTTTCATGTTTTGTTCTATTTTTCTCGGTATAGTTATTACCGGTATGGGTCAGCTCTTTTTTTAGAATGGCAAGGTCAATGCCGAGTTTTAATGCTGCTTCCTTCATGAACAGATCAAGCGTGATCATGTCATTAATCTTTTTTAGGGTACCTATAACAGCTTTTGCCGATGAAACTTTGCTGTTCGGATCTTCAGGATCATCTCCTCTGTGAAGCAGTATGCTCAGCTCAACTATGTTCATCGGGTAACCCATAAGATTTTTAAGCTCAGTTGATCCTCTCTCGTTAAGAAAGCTGTCGGGGTCGGAATCTTCCGGGAGGATAACTATTGACGGTATGACCCCGCATGAAATAAGTATCTCCGAAGTTCTCAGCGCTGATTTTCTGCCGGGTTCATCTCCGTCAAGAAGAACTGTGATCTTATCTGAATTTCTTTTGATTAGAAGCGCATGACTTTCCGTGAAAGCCGTGCCGCATATAGCCACAGTATTGGTGAATCCGAATTTGTGCATGGAAATAAGATCTATGTTACCTTCGACCAGTATTATCTCCTTTGATTTTCTAATTGTGTCCATGGCCTGATAAAGCCCGTACAGAACATTGGTCTTTTTATAGAGAGAAGTTTCCGGGGAATTTAGATATTTTGGCGGAATTTCATCGTCGAGAGTTCTTCCGCTGAAAGCGACAACATTACCCATCTGGTCATAGATCGGAAAAACGAGCCTGTTCCTGAACTGATCGTAAACATTTCCCTTCTCATTCTTTTTTCTTAATCCCGCTTCTACAAGTACATCGTCATTATAGACGCTGAATCTCCGGTCGGAGACAAGAAACTGCCAGTCATCGGGAGCATAACCGAGCATGAACTTATCGGCATATTCCCTGTCTATCTTTCTTTCGTTAAGATATTTTATAACGCCTGAATTTTCTTTTCCGTATTCTCTGATCAGATTTTCATGGAAAAAATCGCATGCATTTTTATTTAAAATCCTCAGAAGCTCTTTTTTGTCGTCAGAGGAGGGGTCCTTTACCCGGTCTCCGTAAGTTTCGACTAACTCTATTCCGTATTTTGAAGCTATATGTCTGATCGCGTCGGGATAAGAAACATTATCGTACATCATTACGAATTTTATGGAATCTCCTGAAGCTCCGCAGCCGAAACACTTGAATATCTGCTTTGAGGAAGATATCATGAACGAGGGTGTTTTTTCGTCATGGAAAGGACATCTGGCTTTAAAATTCGATCCGGCTCTTTTTACATCGATCCTTTCGCCGATGATATCTACTATATCAGCTGTATTCTGTACTTTTTCTATCTGTTCGCGGGAGATCATCTATGCCTTGAGATGTAATTATTTAATATTTTTGAATTTCGTCATTTATGATAACGAGTTCCACACAGGCCTGCCTGAACATATCCTCGGATTCCTGGCCGCGCTGATATTTCCTTTCGACCACTACCCTTTTTATACCGCTGTTGATTATAAGCATCGCGCAAGTTCTGCACGGTGTCATTCTGCAGTAAAGAGTCGCGCCTTCGATCGAAATTCCGAGTTTAGCCGCCTGACAGATAGCGTTCTGCTCTGCGTGGACTGTTCTTACGCAGTGCTCAGAAATGCTTCCGTCCTCGTGGAGCATTTTTTTGAACTGATGGCCGGCCTCGTCGCAGTGCGGAAGACCTATCGGAGAACCCACATAACCAGTCGTCAGAATCTGTCCCTTACGGGCTATAACGCATCCGCTTCTTCCTCTGTCGCAGGTCGCTCTTTTTGAAACAGCATTCATGACTTCCATGAAATACTGGTCCCATGTCGGCCTGATATATTTTTCTTCGCTCATTTTTACTCCGCTGATCCTTTTATTCTCCAAGTTTCTCAACAGCCGCTTTTAATCTTGCTGCTGTCTCAGTTTTACCTATAATATCCGCGATTTCGCTCGCGCCTCCGGGGGTTGATAATTTTCCGGAAAGAGCTATTCTTACGGGCCACAGAACGGCTCCGCTCTTGCATCCCTCTTTCTGAATAAGTTCATTCATTGCCGAGAAAACGGTTTCATTGTTCCATTCAGTTATCGTATCAAAAACCGGAATTATCTTTTCAAGCATGATCTTTGCGGTTGCGGGATCGGATTTCATCTTTTTGTTTTCATACAATGAAATATCGTACTCCGGAACTTTGAGAAAAAAATCGGTTTTGTCTTTGATCTGATCAAATGTTTCCAGCCTTTCATGTATAAGCCTGCCGATCTTATCTATATCATAAATTGATGAAAGGTCTTTCGGGTAATATTCCGAAGCTTTTTTCTGAAATTCTTCAAAAGGCATTTTTTTTATGTGTATATTATTTAGCCATGTCAATTTCGCCATCGAGAAGATCGCGTTCGATCTGTTTATCCTTTCAGGAGAAAATTTTACTATCAGATCTTCTAAGTTAAAATACTCCTCCTCGGTACCCGGATTCCAGCCCAGCATGGCAATATAGTTAATTATCGCCGAAGGCAGATATCCCAGGTCGAGAAGATCCTGAAAAGAAGCGTCGCCTTCCCTTTTGCTCAGTTTTTTTCCGTCCTCCCTCATAATATGAGGAAGATGTATATACTGCGGGATCTTCCAGCCGAAGCTTTCATAAAGTAAATTATATTTGGGTGCGGACGAAAGATATTCATAGCCTCTGACTACATGTGATATTTCCATCAAATGATCGTCTATTACATTCGCAAAGTTGTAGGTCGGAAGACCGTCGGCTTTCATTAAAACCTGTTCGTCAAGCGTATTATTTTCCACCGTTATTGCGCCAAAAACTATATCGTTGAAAGTTGTGGTCCCCGTTTCCGGTATTCTCTGCCGCACAACATAGCTTGCCATCTGATCAGTTTTAGCTTTGATCTCCGATCCTGTAAGGTCTCTGCACTTATCCCTGAACGGTTTATCCGGATATCTTTTTGAAAATTCATCCCGATCCCGATCAAGCTCTTCTTTCGTACAGAAACATCTGTAAGCTTTGCCCATTGATATAAGTTCTTCAATATGCTTTTTATAGATCTCTCTTCTTTCACTCTGAATATAAGGTCCGTAACCGCCGTCCTTATCGGGCCCCTCATCATAGGAAATCCCCGCGAGAGAAAGACTTGAATAGATAACTTCCACTGAATCTTCCACTGTCCTTTTCTGGTCAGTGTCCTCTATCCTCAGCAAAAATTTGCCGTTGTTCTTTTTTGCGATAAGATATGCATATAATGCTGTTCTTAAATTCCCGATGTGCATGTAACCCGTCGGACTCGGGGCAAATCTGGTTCTAACCATTTTTCATCCTGATTGATTTAGCCTGTTCTTACAACCGATAAGATATGATTTCGCAACTCAATAATCAAGCTTATTATATCTGACATCGAAAAAAACAATTACTTTTTCTTTTGTATTTACTGAATATTATTATTATTTTATTTGTGACGGCAATCACAGCAAATCTGTTGCGATCCGTTTATTTTTGTTGCAGATTGTATAAAAGGAGATGGAAAATGAAAAATCAAATCAGTGCCCTTATAATTCTTATCACAGCGGTTTTTTCAAGCATATATTCTGCTGATGAGTGGAGCGGTTATGTCAATATTGAATCAGACTATGTTGTAGGGAGCGGTAATCTTCTTGTCGTTTATCCGGGAACGGTAGTAAGGTTTGCCCACGATGCCAGACTGATAGTAGAAGGTCAGCTGCTCGCTGTCGGAACGGCAGAGGCTATGATAAAATTCACTTCATATGATCCAGAATTTTCCGAATTTGATTACTGGGGCGGTATAGAATTTCTGGGTGCTGCTCAGGACACTTCGAGAATTGAGTACTGCATAATCGAAAATATTGACAGAAGGGACGGAAAAGGAAGTATGTTCTTGGAATACTCACTTGTAAATATCACAAACTCGCAGATACGCAATAATAAAGCAGATACAGGCGGAGCGATATCTGTGAACAGCTCTTCGGTCAATATCACTCATAACAGGATCGAGAATAACGCAGCATCATACGGCGGCGGAGCTATTTACATAAGTAACAATATTGACGAAAGATTCACTGATTCATTCATCTATAAAAATGTAATCATAAATAATAAAGTAACAGGCATTGAATCACCGACCACCGGCGGAGGGGGAATATTTGTAGATGAAATTGAATCATACAACTCGCTTATCAGGATTCAGGAAAACGATATAGTGTCCAATTCACTCTATAACATTGAGGGTGTCAGCGGAAGCGGAGGCGGAATTCTTGTAAGAACAAAAATGAAGTATTCGGTACAAATTCTTGGCAATAAGATCATGTATAACAAATCTTATTACGGAGCAGGGATGACTGTTCTCCACAAATCAACTTCAGATATCCCGCCGGTTGTGATAACGAATAACATCATATCGAATAATACCGCATCTGATTATTCAGGTGGTGTTTATTATAATACGGATCAGATCACCAACCCTTCCTCTATTAAATTTGAGAATAACGATATAGTTAACAACCTGAACTTAAATTCAAAAACAGGATCCGGCGGATTTTATGTAAGATACAGCGCAACAATCGGCAATTACTTTTTGATAAAAAACTGTATTCTCTGGAATAACAGCATGGCAGGAATAACGAACGATGCAGCGGCATATCCTTCAATTTATCCTGGCGCATTTGTCATGTATTCTAATTCTACGAATTACATTGAGGGTACAGGCAACATTTCCGAGAATTCGCTTTATCAGAGAAGTGTGAATTATTACGGCTGCGAGCCATATGAGAACTATTTGAGAGGCGACTATCACATATCTCTTGAATCGCCATGCGTAGATGCCGGCGATCCGAAAACGATATCGGTCGAACCGGACGGCACTACTGTAAATATCGGAGCGTGGGGGAACACATTCGAAGCCACAACTTCAAAATATGAAACGATAATTTACACTGACCCTATCAGCATTTCTGTCAAAACGGGCGAAACAATAAAACTGGACTGCAGAAATTCTTCAAAAGATATACGATTAAACGATGTGATCGTAGAGGACGGCGGACAGATATTCGTAGCTCCAAGTATGTATGACCCGAACATCTATATTACAACTCTTGAAACTTATGGTAGAAAAATCGGAGATCAATATACAACAAGAATTCAGAGAATGACAACCTTAGAACAGAGCGAAGTTAATATCCTGAATATCACAAATATCAATTGTACCGGCGTGAAATTTAATGAAATGGCCGTTGCCGTGACTTCAAGCAATACTTCATATCTGAACGACTCCCATATATATGTTTCCGATTACGATTCTTCCCTTACGGGATTAAACATTCAGTCTCCCGATGCTCAGATCTTAAATAACACGATCGACAATTTCGGAATAGGGATTTATTACGGATACCCAAAAAAATCAGATAAAGCGACAAAGGGAAGAATATCTAACAACACGATCAGTTTCGATGTGGATACAGCTACTAAGGGAGAAACAAAAGCGAAGGGAATAAAAGTCGAAAACTGTGACAGTACCAAGGTTACAGGAAATACTATCAACAACCCAAATGAAGGTGTCGAAGCCTCTGCTTCTTCGGGAAGGATCTCAAATAATACAGTAAGTTTTGATGCGGACACAGCCACGAAAGGAGTGGTTTTGAAGAGAGCCGTTAATCTTTTCGGAGGGGCTTATTACGAAGTTGACCATAATAAAATAAACTGCGATGACGGAACGACTCCTGAGTTCCGCGCCATTGATGTCACAGATTCCTACATAAACGCGTACTATAATATTATAAGTTTCAGCGCAGCATATGATCCTAAACTTCTCAGGTACGGTTTCTATACATACAACCTTCTTGACAACTCCATCTTTATAAACAACACTGTTTTCAATTCAAACTACGGTATTGTGGATAATTATACTCCGTACAATATCAAACTTTACAATAATATTTTTTACGGTCCGTATGAAACTAATATTACCGGAAACAGAACCAATCTGGTGCTCTACAATAACGACATTGCCGGATATATCAACTGGGAAGCTGTAAAAGATGAATACGGAACAATAGCCGAGAATCCTCAATTCCAGTCTTCAAAGATCAACGACTACTACTTATGGCGGGATTCAAAATGTATAGATGCGGGAAGGTACGAACCTGACTATCACTCTTACAATGTGAATTTTTATGGCTCCGCTCCTGACATCGGCGCTGTTGAGTTCTATGTAATGTCCGGTCTTAGTTCACCTTTGAATGTCTCGATCAGCGCAAACGCGAGCACAGCTTATTTGACATGGGACCCGGTAAATTATGCCGTTTCATATAATATATACAGATCGACTAATCCTTATTCGGGTTTTGTGCTTCTGGGTTCAACAGCCGGAACTGATTTTTCAACTTCCGTTACAGGCGCTTCAAGATACTTCTACTACATTCAGGCAAGCGACGGAGTTAAAGCTGAGCCTGTGATCGAAGATGACAATGAAAATGAAATAACAAACACCGGCACAACTAAAAGGAAGATCAGCATTAAGAAAAATGATAGTTTAAAATAACAAACTGGGGAGTGTGTTATGAAAAAATTTATTCTGACAGCCGTTCTGCTAAGTATAGCATACGCTTTTTCCGCGGACATAATCTGGCGGAAGTATAAAGAGATTCAGAACGATGTTTTCATCAGTTCGACCGACAACTTAATTATCGAAGCCGGAACTACTGTCAGGTTCGCGCCGGGCGTATCGCTTAATGTTTACGGTCAGATATCTTCGAACGGTACAGAAGCCGAACCCGTGATACTCGCCGCACTCGACAGAGTCTCGACCGAATGGGACGGGATCGTTATCAATTCAATGTCAGGGAACAATGTGTTCAATTACACCTCCTTTAACTTCATGACCGCTCCTATCGGATCAGGAAACGGCGGACTTTCCATTTTCCAGTCGAACGCCAGTTTGAACTACTGTAAGTTCATAAACTGCCACGGCGAGGCTGGGGGAGCTATAAAGATCACAGGCGGAAATGTAACGGTTCAGAATACTTATTTTACGCTTAACGGCTCTCCGAATGGAGGAGCTATACATATTTATAACGATTCGAATGTGCCGTCACTGATAAATATCAATTCCTGCCGGTTTCAGAATAATGACGGATGGAGTAACGGCGGAGCTATTTATATAAAGGATAATCCGGTGTCTCCAAGTCTTATGGTTTTGAACATAACACGATGTCTGATGTTCGATAATCACAGCGGCTTGGGCGGAGCTGTATTCTATCAGAATGAGGGAATGATAGACGCAGAAATTTCCAAATGCAGGATATTAAGGAACACTTCGGACTGGGGTTCGGCTATATATGCCAGATTCCAGCCTTTCACGCCAGGCATAATGCCTCCTCAGAAATTCGCGAACCTGCTCGTTTACAAAAATGCCGGTATGATGCAGTCTGGAATATATATAGATATGGGCCAAACATTAAATCCCACGGATTTTAAGTTCACAAATGCAACAATAGCTTTCAATTCTATATTACCTATTCATAAAGTCGAACAAATATTTACATCAGGAGTATATATAAAATCAAATGGCAACCCTGCAAAAATAGAAAACTCTACCCTATGGGGAAACACTGATAATGTCGGTATTTGCAACTACTGGATAGATGATGACTCTAATCCACCGGTATCCAATATATTCTGGTATTGCGACATTCAGAATTTTGAAGGCGGCAATAATATCAGCGCTCCGCCAGTGTTCATCAGACCGCCTCAGAACTCACTTCTGGAAGTGTTCGATGTTGACAGGTACGACATGCATGAAGCACTTGGCTCCCTGGTTGTTAATGCGGGCGATCCGACATTAACCGATCCTGACGGCACAAGGCTTAATATCGGCGCTTACGGCGGAACTGCCGAAGCTACAAAGGCCAATTACTCGCAGTTTCCGCCTGTTGCAAATACAGATGTATCTGTTGCAGCCGGCGCAGCAGTGGTCCTTGACTTTCAGGGTAAAGTCGGAGAATTTCTCATTGAAAACATAACTATGGGTCAGAATTCTCAACTTTTTCTTAAATCAGCAGAAAATGTGAACATATTAACAAAATCCCTGACCACTCAAGTGACAACTCATTCGGAATTTGAAGGATATGTTTCGATCGAGGCTTCAAGAGACGCAAATACCGGAGATCTTACAGTTGCTCAGGGACTTACAGTTAGCGGTCAATCTCTAATAAGCAACGCGAATTTTTATAATATTATGCTTAACATAGACAAAGCTTCGCTTCCATCTAATCTAGTTATTAAAGATGCCAAATTCTTCTCCGAAGCACAAACGATTTCCCCTTATGCAGTAAATATAGTCGAAACAGATATGATAACAATTCAGGATTCAAAGTTCGTAGATTATGAAAGCGGAATATGTGTCGGTCTCGCATGGTCAGGTACTACAGGAGGAAAAAGTAAAGAATCAATAAACAAAATAAAGAACAACACCATAAGCTTTAATCCTAATTTAGCTTCAAAAAGTTCAAAAGCAGCAAAAAGAGTTGGTATTGAAATCACTAATGCCAATATTGACATTGAAGACAATGATATTGAAGGCGGAGACGAAGGGATAGTTATGAAATCCAACTCCAGCGGAAGAATATCGAACAACACTGTTTCATTTGATGTTGATACGGCTTCAAAAAAAGGTTTGTTCCCTAAAATAGGTATTCTTCTTTCGGAGTCTATGTCATCCGATATCTCCAATAATTTAATTATTAATGAAGATGATACATTAGACAGCGTCACGGGTATCGAGATAAATCTTTCAGAGGCTACTGTCATGTACAATACTCTGGGCTTTGAGAGTTCAACAACCGGCACTACAAGAACAGGGATCAAAGTAGTCAGCCCGACTAACCCGATTAATGTATATAACAACACGATTTATAATACTCTTCTGTGCTTTGACACCTCTGCATCGAGCGGAGTTATAAATATTACCAACAATATTTTCTGGGGAGAAGGATCGACTCACACAACAATCAATAATCCTTCAAACGCCAGTTTCTCCAACAACTGTTTTATAGACAGCACTAACGTTACAGGTTCTTCAAATATTTACACCGATCCGCAAATCAATGCGCCTTCATCGCAGGATTTTACGCTCGATTCGGAATCGCCGTGTATAAATGCCGGTATAGTAATTGACGGCGTACATGTTTTTGACGCCGGCAAAGTGGTTTATTATTACGGCTCCGCACCTGATATAGGATCAGAAGAGCTTTATCAGGAACTGACTACTCCGCCGAATATTACTACTTCGGTATCAGGAACGAACTTTACATTCAGCTGGGATCCTGTCCCGGGATTTTTCTACGAAATATACGCATCGGACAAGCCATACAGCGAATTCAATTCAATCGGCACAACTACCAACACTTCCTATACTGTTCCGATATCTACTTCGAAAAAATTCTACTATGTTCTTGCCACTACTGATCCTTCTAAATCGGGTTCGATTATACAGCCTGAAGTGACAGTAACCGATAAAAATACGGAAATCAAACCTGACGAACCTTCAAAAAAGAAGATCAGAATTGATCGGAATTCTGACAGGTAATAAATGAGCTTCTTTCGAAAAAAGCCTCTTATTTAAGGGGCTTTTTTATTTGAATAAATCTTTTGATTAATGTATATTTCAAAAATATGTGAATTTCTGCAAACGGAGCCCGTTATGAAAAAAATTATCGTTACCGCACTTATTTCTGTTGTTTTTATATCATATTCAGCCACGGTTACATGGAAAGGCTACAAAGAGATTTTGTCAGACTATACAGTAAATGCATCAGATATTCTGATCATCGAACCCGGAGCATTAATAAAGTTCGCATCTTCAGCCAAACTTATAGTTAACGGTGAAATTAAATCTAACGGAACGGCTGATAATCCCGCCACATTTACTTATCTGTACAGCGGGGAGCCTCAGTGGGGAGGAATTATTATAAGCTCCTCATTATCAAATAACGAATTTATTTACACGAACTTCAGTTTTATGTACCCGGACTATCTTTCAAACAATGCAGGGATAACGGTTACTGAATCTAATCTGAACATATCTTTCTGCCGTTTTACAGACTGCACAGGTGAATCGGGAGGAGCATTAAAGATCGACGGCGGCAGCGTGACTGTAAGCAACTCCTATTTTTACTACAACAGCGCAAATCAGGGAGGCGCGGTTTCCATACTCAACAATTCTTTAAGCCCGAGTTCAGTAACAATTGACAAATGTATTTTTGACCAGAACACCAGTACTTCTGACGGCGGCGCGATATACATCATGGATAACTATAATTCCGGGAACCTGACCATGAACATAACCGGTTCGGATTTTATGTATAATAACGGAAGCAACGGCGGCGCGATATTCTATCAGAATGAAAGTAAAATAACCGGAAAAATATCAAAATGCAGGTTTTTCGGGAATACTTCAGGCTGGGGCAGCGCAATTTACAGCACGTTCATGACCTCTACTCCGGACAATATTCCATTTCAGGAATTTTCAAATCTCTTAGTATATAAAAACACATCTTACATTCAGTCCAGCGTCCATATCGACATGGGTCTTACTCAAAATCCTATTAACCTGAGGTTCACCAACGCTACAATCGCTTACAATATTATAATGATGGCCAAATCAAAACAGGGCAATACATCAGGCATTTACATAAGATCGACAGGAAATTTCCCGGCGATCGAAAACACGATACTCTGGAATAATCTCGATGATACTCTGGCTCCGAGCAATTACTTTATTGACGACATATCATCTCCCCTTCCGGGTGAAATATTCAGCTACTGCGACATACAGGATTACAGCGATGGCGGAACGAATTTCAGCCTGGGTCCACTATTTATAAATCCGCCCGTTGTTTCCGAGTCATTCGATTACGATCTTGAAAAATACGACCTGCATGAATCTGTTTTTTCCCCCTGCGTAGATTCGGGACATCCTTATCTTTACGATCCCGACGGCACAAGGCTGAATATCGGAGCTTACGGAGGCACCCCGGAAGCCGCAAAAACTTATTTTTATCTTACGGATGACTATACAGTTCCCGACAACAGGGCCGCGATACTTGTAGCTGACAAAGGTAATTTCTACATGGACACTTTGACGCTGGGAGTTAATTCTCAGCTGTTCATCAAAGCTGTAGGAAGTACCGAATTTTATATCAGATCCCTCACAACACCGACAGGAAAATTTGACGGTTTCTGCTCGATTGAACCTCTAAGAGAAAGGGAACAGAGCTCTTTACCGGCACACAATTTTAATGTATCGGAAAATCTGACTCTCCACAATACTAAATTATATAATATTACAGTAAAGGCTCAGAAATTAGTTAATCCATCAGCGGTCTCAATTAATAACTTAAACCTTTACACCGATACTCTGGGCACCGGGACTTTCGGCCTTGAATTAATAGACCAGGATTATGCCGAAGTCGATAATTCGAGATTTTCGGGCACGATAAAGGGCGGGATTAAGATCAGCAGTACATTTAAAAGAGATAATGGCAAGGCGTCATCAGGCAGGATCTCAAACAATACTATAAGTTTTGATGCCGATACCGCTACAAAAAAATCAGGAACCGCAAACAGAATAGGCATCGATGTTACAAATGTTTCAGCTGATATTGAAGGGAATAATATTGACGGCGGAGACGCGGGCATCATGATGAAAAACGGTTCGGGAGGCAGATTATCGAACAATACGATCAGCTTCGACACCGACACTGCTACAAAGGAAGATATTCTATATAAGACCGGAATTCTGATAACTGACAACTCTGATCCGGGCGAGATCTCAGGCAACAAAATTGTCAGCCATGACGGACAGAGCAATTCCGTTACAGGTATTGAGATCAACGGTTCAAAAGCGGATATTATGTACAACACGATCAGTTTTGAAAATATGATTCCCGCTGCCGTAAGGGCCGGAATCAAGATCGTGAACGCCGCCGACACGGTTAATGTTTACAACAACACAATATATAACACTCTGCAGGGATTTTTTATTCTGCACGGGACAGGTTATAAGCCGGTAAACATTATAAATAATATCTACTGGTCGGATCAGCCGACAAACCTGACCATTAACGATACGCTTGGAGTTCAATTCTTTAATAACTGTTTTATTGACGGCACTAATATCACGGGAGCAGGAAACATTTTCGTTAATCCTGAATTCACTTTGCCGTGGCACAGCGATTACACTCTCAGTTCAACCTCGCCATGCATAAATGCCGGAATGATCATTGACGGAGTTCATGCATTTTCGGCTGGAAAAACAGTTTACTATTACGGAACGGCTCCGGAAATGGGCGCTTATGAATTCTATCAGGATATGTTTGCCGGACCCGTTGTTACGACCTCGGTCACCGGTACTGATTTTACATTCAGCTGGGATCCGTACCCCGGATTCGGGTATTATAAAGTCTATGCCTCTGACGATCCCTTCGGAACATTTATTGTGATTTCGCACACGGCTGACCTTTTTTACACGGCCCCTTTAAGCTCAGCAAAAAAATTCTATTATGTCACTGCCACAAATGATGCCCCGTTCAAAACCGGCGCGGTAAAATGACATTGTGATTATTTTATACTTGAATTTATTAACCTTTTATATTATTTTCAGGACTTAATTTAACAGGAGCATTTATGTATGTTGAAGACAGGCCGTGGGGAAGTTTTTTAGTAATGGAAGAAGGCCCAAGCTACAAAGTAAAGCGTATCGTAGTAAATGCGGGACAGAGATTAAGTTATCAGTCGCATAAACGAAGAGATGAATTATGGATGGTCGTGAAAGGCAAAGCGTTAGTTACCATAGACGGTTCTGAAAAGGAATTGACATACGGAAAAAGCGTTAAAATAAAAAGAAACCGCAAGCACAGGGTTGAGAACAGGGAAAATGAGCCGCTGGTGTTCATCGAGATCCAGACCGGAGAATATTTCGGTGAAGATGACATCATCCGTTATCAGGATGATTATAAAAGAAACTGAAACGCTTGAAAAATATTAAGTTAATTTTCTTGACTATACTTCGTATTATAATTATTTTTACCGCGCAATTTTATTGATATTAAAGATATTAATATAAACTAATGGAGGAACAATGAAGGCATATCACGCCAGGGAGATAAGAAATATCGCACTTGTCGGGCACAACTCGGTCGGGAAAACGATATTGGCTGAGAGCATAGCTTTCCACACAGGCAAGATAACCCGTATGGGTTCTATTGAGGACGGCACCACAATATCGGACTATTCCGTGAATGAGATCGATAAAAAATATTCTATCCGGTCGTCGCTGATCGCGATAGACAACAAAGAAATCAAGTACAATTTAATAGACTGCCCCGGTTATGTTGATTTTATCGGCGAAACCTACAGCGCGGTCAAAGTGGCGGACACCGTCGTGGTAACCGTTTCAGCAGCAAGCACACAGGGTACTGAGGTCGGAACGGAAATGGGCTTCGAAATAGCGCGTCACAATCATAAACCTACCGCGTTTTTCATCAACAAATGCGACTACGAGAACGCGGATTATGATAAAGTGATCTCCGATCTTCAGTCAGCTTTCTCTTCTTCCGTTACTGAAGTCCAGTTCCCCATAGGAAAGGGCGAAACTTTCCACGGAATAGTGGATATTTTCGACATGAAAATGTATGCAATGGAAAACGGCAAGCCGATCGCAAAAGATATACCTGCTGATGTTAAAGACAAAGCCGAAGAAATAAAAAATGCGCTGGTGGAAAATATAGCTGGTTCTGACGAAGCTCTAATGGAAAAATATCTTGATGCAGGCGAGCTTACTCCCGAAGAATTCAATGCGGGATTTAAAAAAGCGTTCACCGAAGGATCTATCTTCCCTGTTTTCTGCGGAAGCGCCATCAAAGGTGTCGGAGTTCATTCTCTTCTTGATAAATTCAATACTATCTTCCTCTCCCCTGCCGATGTAAAGACAACGGTTACGGAAAAAACTCTGACAGAAGAAATGTCAACGGATGAGACAAAGCCCTTTAGCGCGTTTGTTTTTAAAACAGTCGCAGAGTCTCATGTCGGAGATATGACATTTTTTAAAATTCTTACAGGAAAGCTTTCATCGGGTACGGACATTAAGAACGGTGATAATGTTGAAAGAGTCGGACTGCTCAATATCGTTACTGGAAAAACCAGGCATGAAGTACCTGAAATATTTGCGGGTGACATCGGAGCTGTAGTAAAGCTGAAATATACAAAAACCAACGACACGCTTACCGACAAATCATTGAACTATGTTATAAACCCGATCGAAATCCCGAAACCGCTTGTATGGGAAGCTGTCCGTACAAAAGATAAAAAAGACGACGCAAGGATCGGTCAGGCTCTGGCGTCACTTTCAAATGAAGATCCGACTTTCGGATATACTATCGAGCCTGAACTGCATCAGACCATAATCCACGGTCAGGGTCAGAAACACATAGAGACCATGATCGAGAAATTAAGGGAAAGGTTCAGTATCGAGATCGAAGTTGCCGAGCCTAAAATACCTTACAGGGAAACTATTACCGCCAACGCTGAAGGCTCATATAGACATAAGAAACAGTCAGGCGGAAAAGGCCAGTTCGGCGAAGTCCACATGAAAGTGCGTCCTAAAGGAAGAGGCGAGGGCTATAATTTCGTTGACGCGATCACAGGCGGATCAATTCCGGCCAGATTTATACCCGCTGTAGAAAAAGGCGTGAACGAGACTCTTGTGACCGGGGTTATTTCCGGTTCTTTGGTAGTCGATCTTGAAGTTGAGCTGTTCTTCGGAAAATTCCATGATGTGGATTCGTCAGAGATGGCTTTCAAGATAGCATCGAGAACATGCTTCAAAGAACTTTTCAAAAAAGCCAATCCTATCCTGCTTGAACCAATTTATGTATTCAGAATATCAGTGCCCGAAGAATATACAGGCGACATCATGGGCGACATATCCACAAAAAGAGGCAGACCGGAAGGTATGGAATCAAAAGCAGGCAAACAGGTGATTACGGCTAAAGTACCTTTAAGCGAAATGTACAGATACGCAACGACTTTAAAAACCATGACGCAGGGAAAAGGATGGTTCGAACAGGAATTCAGCCATTATGAAGTTGTTCCGCGCGAAGTTCAGCAGAAGATCGTTGAGAAATATGAAGCAAGTAAAGGTCAGGAAGAGGAAGAATAAAATGAATATTCAGATGGTTGACATGCGCAAGCAGTACGATGAGATAAAATCACGCGTTGAGCCTAAAGTGATCGAAGTCCTTTCGGGCGGATACTATATCGGCGGACCCGAAGTAAAGGCTTTTGAAGAAAAAACAAAAGCTTATATAGGCGTAAAACATTCTATCGGCTGTGCCAACGGTACCGATGCGCTTCAGATCGCTATGATGGCTCTCGGATTGAAAAAGGGCGATGAGGTTATCACCACTCCCTTCACATTTATAGCCACTGCTGAAACGATCCAGATATTGGGGCTTAAACCTGTATTCGTTGATATTATGCCGGATACCTATAATATCGATCCTGATAAGATCGAATCGGTAATAACGAAAAAATCAAAAGCTATAATCCCGGTCCATCTTTACGGCCAGGCTGCTGATATGGATAAAATAAATAAGATCGCTAAGAAACATAACCTGTTCGTGATCGAGGATAATGCTCAGGGATTCGGAGCAAAATATAAGGACAGAATGCTCGGTTCGATGTCAGATATAGCTACAGTCAGTTTTTATCCCGCTAAAAACCTCGGCGCGGCCGGAGACGGCGGACTGATGCTTACAAATAACGACGAACTCGCAGATAAAGTCAGAATGATAGCCAATCACGGTCAGAATGAGAGATACAAGCATCAGGTGGTAGGCGTTAATTCAAGGCTGGATGCAATCCAGGCTGCCATATTAAGCATCAAACTCGATTTTCTTGACAAATGGAACGAAAAAAGAAGAAAAGTTGCGCTCAGATACAAAAAGAATCTTTCCGGTGTGGCTGTAGTGCCTTTCGAGCATAAAGACAACTTTCACATCTATCATCAGTTCTCGATCCAGGTTAAAAAGAGAGATGCTCTTCAGAAATTTCTGAACGAAAATAAGATCCCGAACGCGATACATTATCCGATACCGTTACATCTTCAGGTCGCTTTTAAAGGTCTTAAGCTTGGAAAAGGCTCATTCCCGATATCTGAGAAAGTGGCGGAAGGCATCATATCTCTGCCGATGCACCCTCATATAACCAACGCGGAGATCGATTACATTTCCGATACGATTAAAAAGTTCTATAAAAAATAATTGAAAAGGGGTCGCGCGACCCCTTTTTTTATTCCATCATTTTATTTTCGAAAGAATCCATCAGCACTCTCAGGCATTCTTCATTTGTAGCAGGTTTTGTTTCTTTAAACTCCTTTGAATGCGAGTTTAAAATGCCCCTCATCGCTATCTCGCCTTTGCTGTTGAGCAGATAGTAATGTATTCCGACGACTCTCGCGTCTTTTCCCCCTCTAAGAAATTCAGCATAAAATACGAATGTTTTCGCGGGAACTCTGTTCATGACGATGAACTGTTTAAACAATTCTATACTGTTGTCAACCATGACAGCCTGGTCACCCTGCCAGTTAATGTTGGGCGGAGGACAAAGTTCTGTCTGACTTGCGTCGGCATATTTTCTTTCATTCATATAATCAACTATTTTCTTTGAAAGGGATCCGTCGTAAATGCTTGATTGCCTGTCCAGCAGGTGAACGGGACATACTATCATTTTATAGCCTCCGGAAATGAATTTATCCCGCAGAAGCTTATTTTCTGAAGGGCATCCTGATATAAATAAAGCCATAATTAAGATCCCCGATACTGAAAGTATTTTTCCGGTTCTCATTAATCCCTCCCTTTTTAATAACATTAATAATTATAAGTAATTAAAGGCGGATAAGTCAAGAATGAAATTAATAGAAATTATCTAAACAGCACATGGAACAGTTTGTTTTTTGGTTCTCATAAATATCCAGCAGAGACCGACAAGAACGATCACAACTACGGCGCTGACGATAAAACCTGCCCTTCCGCCCCAGGCGCTTGTAACTGAACCCGCAAAAAGGTTTCCAATGGGGGTGACCCCTCCGAAAACCATGGTATAGACGCTCATTACCCTTCCCCTGAACTGGGGTTCTGAATTAAGCTGTAGTGTCGAATTTACTGAAGTAAAGAACATTATGTTGGATATTCCGAGAAGGATAAGGAAAGAAGAGGCTATATAGAAATTCGATGAAAAACCGACAAGTATCATTGCAAAGCTGATCGAATAAGGCATTACCGCTATAAGGAATTTCTGATTCAGCTTGTGCGAATATATTGCTACGCTTAAAGCGCCTATGACAGATCCTATACCAAGCGCGGATAAAAGGAACCCGAAACCCTGAGCTTCAGTCTTTAAAACAGTTTTCGCGAAAACAGGTATTATCACATTAAAGTTAATGGCGAAAGTGGAAACTATCGCGACAAAAAGCAGAGGCCGGAACAGGATGGCTTTACTTCTTATGTAGCTGAGACCTTCCTTGATCTCTTTTAGGACAGTCTTTCTTACCACATTATTTTCGTCAGTGCGTACCTTCAGGTTCTTTATCATATATACACTCACTATCACAGCCATAAAAGACAAAGCGTTGAACAAAAAACAGAATGCTATGCCGAAATTGGCGATCAGAATACCGCCGAGCGCAGGGCCTATAATCCTGGCGCCATTGAAAGTTACGGAATTCAAGGCGATCGCGCTTGTAAGATGCGTTTTTCCCACCAGCTCGATCATAAATGACTGCCTTGTGGGCATATCAAGCGTATTGACAAATCCCAGGATCACCACTATGACCGCAATATGCCAGAACTGAACGGCTTCTGTAAATACGAGCACCGTCATAAGCAGTGCAAGCACCATCGATACTGCCTGAGTGACCATAATTATTTTTTTCTTGGGAAATCTGTCCAGATATACTCCCGCTACGAGCGAGAACAGCATTACGGGAGTGAACTGAAGTGCTCCGATTAGCCCGAGAAGGAACGGCGATTTTGTAAGTTCGTAAACCAGCCATGCCTGAGCGGTCGTCTGCATCCATGTGCCTGAAAGAGAAATACCCTGTCCGTACCAGAAAAGCCGGTAGTTCTTATGCCTGAAAGCCGGAAAATATTTTTTTATGGTATATTTAAGATTACGAAAATTTTTTGACATTCTATTTATTATTAAGTTTTTATTTTATACTTCCCCTCGTCTTTCTCTTTTTTTAGCTCAAGACGGAAAGGATTAACCGAATGTATCTATGGGAGGCGCACAACACGAAAGCCGCTGTTGAGGCTCCTTTTGCCGGGGCTGCCGTCGTGGCGGTACGCGACTCCGCAGTCGCTGTCGCCGTTGCGCCACGACCCGCCCCGGAGAACACGGTATTTTCCTTCCGCGTACCAGTCCCAGCACAATTCCCAAACATTTCCACTCATGTCATAAATTCCCAGCTCATTAGACTTTTTTGTTGCAACTTGATGAGTTCCATAATCTGGATGAGTTTTCCCTTTATCATAACTGTTTTTGTCATACCAAGCTACCTCATCAACATTGTTGTTTCCAGAATATTCATAGCCCCTGCTCTGATTTCCGCCTTTAGCAGCATATTCCCATTCTGCTTCCGTAGGCAATCGATAGCCACTAGCTTTGAAATTGCAGCTGATACTGTTTCCGCTTCCGCTATAACATTTTATTAATCCTTCCATTTCACTCAATTTATTGCAATACTCAACGGCATCGTACCAGTTGACAGTTTCGACAGGGAGATTGTCGCCTTTAAAATTGCTCGGATTGCTTCCCATGACTGTTTTCCATTGGGCTTGAGTTACCTCTGTTTTACCGATGTAAAAATCATTGGTCGAGCCACCCTGCACGAAAATAAAGTCACTGCTGACTCCCTCGCTTGAAGAAGCAGATTTCCGGTTCGACTGAACTCCCTTATATGCTGACAGTGCAAGATCGCCGTAAGTTTCATTGTGCAGTTTAGTGTATGGTTTCTGAATTTTGTTATTGTCTATCGCCCAATTTGTTACTTCTTCTTCAACAAAACCTTTCAGCTCTGAAAATGTCACTATACCGTCCTGGGAAATATCAGCTTCGCCTTCAAGGCCTTTTAGTAAATACTTAGTAAAAGCACCGTAGTCGCTCTTATTGTCCTCGTAGCTAAAATTACCCGCTTTTGTAGCGTAGAATGTTGCGGCGACCTCGCTCTGCTCAAATTTTTCCGCTCTGATACCATCGTTTTTTATGCCTTTGCTTTCCTGAAGCTCCTCCCTGCATGCGTCAACGAGAAGCAGCGATTTTTTTACTCCGGTCTGTTTAAAGATATCGGTCACTTCTTTTACTTTTAAACTTGTTGCAAAAATATTCTTCGGATCAGTATCGGTCGTCAGAAGGTAACCGTTTCCGTTTGCATCAGAAACTCCGTGTCCTGAAAACGCGAAGACCACAAGGTCGTTCGGTTCTAAGAAATTCTTGATAAAATTGAGCTGATTCCTCAGCTTTGCAGCAGAAGGGAATTCTTTGCTTCTCGGATCGTTCTTGTCGGTCATCACGAATACTTTGTCGAACTGTCCGAGTGTTTCGAATGCTTCTCCCAATGCGATCGCATCGTTCTGAGCTTTCTTTAATTCCGGAATTCCGTCATAATCGTATTTGTTTATGCCCACGCAGATCGCCCACCGTTTGCCTTCATTCCCGGCTTTGGACTTGATAGAAATCCCTTTCTCCGTCTGTGCTAACACAAGCGATGTCAGGATTAAAAGTAAAAATAATAGTTTTGTTTTCATATATCAATCTCCGGTACTTTTATCATAATTCTGTCAATATAACAAATTTTACCCTTTATGTAAACTTTCAAATAAAAAAAAGCTGCTTTGTACTATGGGAGACGAACGACACGAAAGCCGTAGCCGTCGAGCCTGCCGACTGGGTAGCCGTTGTCGCGGGAGGCGACTTCGCAGAAGTAGGCGAGGCTGCCCCACGACCCGCCCCGGAGAACGCGGTATTTATCTTCCTTGTACCAGTTCCAGCACCACTCCCACGCGTTTCCACTCATGTCATGGATTCCCAACTCATTAGGCTGTTTTGTCGCAACTTGATGCGTTTTACAATCGTATCTTTTTAAATCATCAAAATCCCAATTGTCATCATCAAGCGTTCTGTTACCCGAGTTTTCGAAATACCAACCTACATCAGATAAATTGTTACTGCCTGAATACTCATAACCCTTGCTCTGATTGCCTCCTCTTGCAGCGAATTCCCATTCATCCTCTGTCGGTAAGCGATAACCGTTCGTATAGAGGTTACATGTAATACTGTTCCCACTTCCAGTATAACATTTCTGCAATCCTTCCATTTCACTAAGCTTATTACAGTATTCAATCGCATCGTACCAGCTTACAGTTTCTACAGGCAAGTTATCGCCTTTGAAGTTACTCGGATTATTTCCCATCACGACTTTCCACTGGGCTTGAGTTACCTCTGTTTTACCGATGTAAAAATCATTGGTCGAGCCACCCTGAACGAAAATATAGCCGCCGCCGACATCTGCGCCTTCTTCGAGTTTTATTGACTTTTTCTCAATTGCATCGGCTATTAGTTTTATTTCATCTGTAACGGTTTTAAAGCCTTTTTTTGTAACTTTGAGTTTATATGTGCCGACTGGTACATTTGAAAATGATTTTGCGCCTGTGTTTGTGTATTTCTCACCACCGTCCTCAGACAGTTCGATCTCTGCGTCTGTCGGTATTACGGCTATCTGGATCGTGCCGGTTGAGATTTGCGGAATAAGGTCAATTGTTTTGTTTTCTTTCTTTTTGAGGATGAATCTTTCCTCAAGCGATTTGGCTTTGTTCATTTCTACTTTTACTACGCACTGCTGTGGCTGAAGTTTAATGTTCTTGTAGTTTGTAAGCCGCTCGCCGTTAAGATAAACTTTTGCTTTTTCGTGCGTGTTTATTGTCAAAGTGGCTCTGATGTCAGCGAGTTGATAAGTCTTCTTGGTTTCCGGTCCCTCTATTACTATAGTCTCCTCAATGTCCTCGTAATTGTCGCTTGTAAGTCTTATCTTGTAAGTTCCGGCGGGATAGAAAGTAGATACTGGTGTAGGATCCTGCAGTTTGACTTCGTCAATATAGACCATTGCTCCGCTCGGATTGGAATCAATTACAATGATCGCGTCCTCGACTTTATCAAGCTTGTATTCGAATATTGTTTTACCCGCGCTTACTTCGATGGTCTTTGTTTGCGTCTGATAACCGTCCTTTGATATTTTCAGCTCGTGCTTACCTACAGAGGTCATTACGCTTTTTACTTTCCCTTTTTCGTCTCCGTCAATAAAGATCATAGCTCCTTCGGGCTGCCCGATAATGTTGACAGAAATATCCTCAAGCTTTTTTTCTTCACCTACTCCCGTTATGTCGATCTGATAGACCGAATTGCCTTTTAACTTGAACGGAAAATTGTGGCTTTTGGCTATGTAGCCGTCCTTTTTGAATTTGAGGCTTTTTGTTTCCGGCTGAAGATACACAAGATATATGCCCTCTCCGCGGTAGTCGTGTTTTTCATAGCCGAACCCTTCGAACTGAAGATCTTTAATATCTGTGTGAACCTTTAAAATGGCACACCACTGTCCGTTGACATCCTTGTAGCCGTATTTTGAAGCGGTTATGTCGCCTGGAAGTTCAGTTACATCCTTTACGATATCGAACTGCGCTGAGAATGTTAAAGATACTATAATTAGTAAAAGAAAGATTCTGAAATTTTTCATCTGAACTGCGCCCTCTTGGTTAGAACTTTGAAAAAGTTAAGAAAACAATTGATGTTTAGCAAACTGTAAAATCATTATACTTACTCTGAATCGATCCATTTTTTCCACACTTCGGTCTGATCGCCGGCCGTTACTTTTTTCCCGTTTCTGATCACAGGCAATTTTATCAGCTCCTGATTCGTGAGAAGTTCGGTAAATATATCAAATTTCAGATATGCGTATTTAGCTTTGTAAAGTTTTGAATCCTTATCTATCAGATCCTCTTTATTCTCCAAGCCTGAGAAGATGCTGTCCAGCTCACCTTTGCTCATCTGCTTCTCGTCAAGATCTACAGAATGGAATTTTATCCTGCGTTCAGAGAAAAACCTTTCAGCTTTTTTAGTCGCGCTGCTTTTCTTTCTTCCGAATATCTGGATGTTCATTTATAGCCTCCTGAAAATAAAAAAGTCCCGCCTATAGCGGGACATTTCTTTAAAATGATGTCGTATCCGCGAAGGTGAAATCTTTAATAAGCATCGTCGGTACTTTAGTGCCTGCTGCTATATTGTCTTCCTTACCCAGAAGCAGAATATTTTTTGCGGCGTTATGAAGCACTTCGTTGAATCTGAGGTTGTTGACAGAATGCTTTATCTTTCCGTTCTCGAAGTAATAGATGCCGTCCCTTGTAAGTCCGGTAACTTCGTTTTTCCGCAGGCTTACAGTCCTTATGTACCAGAAATTGTTTATGATAAGACCGTTCTTTACTTTCTTCATCATTTCTTCTTCCGTTGACTTTCCGCCTCTTATAATAACATTAGGTATAAAATTAGGCTGCGCTTTGATCTTTGCGGCATATGATCTGTTCGTGAACAGCTCTTTAACCACACCGTCTTTTATCCAGTCAACATTCCTTGCGGCTATCCCGTCCCCGCTGAAAGCAGACGCGGTCAGGTCTTTTTCATCGAGATTAGAGATGAGAGAGAAATTTTTGCCGAACATATTTTTTCCTATAGAATCATGGAAAGCGGTCACGCCATAGTCAGCGTTCTTTCTGTCCATGAAATAGAGCAGAAAGCTGAAGAAATTTATCACAGCCTGCGGTCTTAATATAACATTGTACTGGCCGGCTTCAATTTTCTTGGGTTCAGTAAGCGCGTCGAACCTTGAATTGAGCTGATCCAGTTCCTTCTTTATTGAATAATCCTTAACATCCTTAACGCTCCTCTCTACTTTGGCTTCCTTCGTTTTATTGTCGGCAAGCGTCATGGAATTTTCAAATGAGGTTGAAGAATCAGATCCCTCAAAACCATTTTTTGTTTTCAGATAAGATTCGCTCACGGTTTTCGTTACAATCCCTGAAACAAAAGCTTTTTTCTTTTCCGCATTATCAACGGTCTTCTTTATTATATCTACCATGCCTTCCATCGAAAATTTAACCGTATTTTCGGACATATTTGCGGTTTTTGGAATTTTAGCTTTAGATGAGCTTGGAACGAATTCAGGGTCAGCTTTGTTGAGCTTAGCTATGTTCTGGGCGGTTTCGATCATCCTTTTCAATTCGGTTTCGTCAAGAGAATTTATCCTTGATGTTCCGGTCTTTGCGCCGTAGGCCACATTGAGCCTGACTCCATACTTAACCCCGGACATATTCTGCGTTATCATATTCTGCGCATATCTTGTAGCTGTTTCGTCCGATCTGTACAGAAAAAGTGAAAAATCATCGGCCGTACAGTTCTTTTCTATGAATTTAGCAGCTTTCTCAAATTGTTTGTTCATCATTTTGAACCTCCGACTCTGATTTTTTTGAACCTTGCGGTTGCGGCTCCGTGCGTCATCCTCGCAGTTTGCGGAGGCTGGCCTTTTCCGCAGTTTGTTACGCCGAAATCCTTCCAGTACCTGTCGTCGCAGATAGCGTCGCATGAATTCCAGAATTCAGGATTACTTGATTTATAAAGCACATCTTTTAAAGGTCTAACTTTCTTTCCGTTCTTTATTTCCCAGAACATGTCTCCGCCGAACTGGAAATTCACCCTGTGCTGATCTATCGAGAACGATCCTCTGCCTTCAATATATATCCCGTCTTCAGTATCGGCTATCAGCTCCTGAGGCGATAAAGGTTTTTTGCCTGGTTCGAGGTATAAATTCGGGATCCTGTTTATCGGAAAATCATAATAATAAGTCGCTCTGCTGCAGCCTCTGCTCATGTTTTCGCCTATGAACGGAGCTGTATCTCTCGTTGTGCCGTATTCGTTCAATATCCCGTCTTTAATAATATACCATTTCTGGCCGGGAACGCCGTCATCGTCATATCCTGCGGTCGCAAGTCCGAAAGAAATCGTGTTGTCGCCAACGAAATTGACTATCTCGGAGCCGTAACGGTATTTTTTTAACTTTTCCGGCGTCGCGAACGAAACTCCCGCGTAATCGGCTTCCCATTTAAGCACTCTGTCAAGCTCGGTCGGATGTCCGACGCTTTCGTGCATGGTCAGTCCCAAGTGGTTCGGATCAAGTATCAGGTCTCTTCTTCTGATCTCGCCCGGCTCATCGGCCTCAAGCTTCATAATAGCTTCTTCAGCTATCTGAACAGCTTTCTGAACAAGGTTCATTTTGAGCACGTGCTCCCATCCGGCGCCGTAGCCGCCTTCGTCGAATGAGCGCGACTGTGAATCTTTTTCATTCACGGCGGTTGCCGAGATCATCGGATTTATGTAATATGTGTTCGAATGTATCACTGATCCGAGAGTTGAAGCGAAATACTTATCGTCGTTATATATGTCGAGCATAAAGAACGCTCTTTTGATCTTAGCGTAGTTCAGAAGCGTCTTGTTGACTTCGAGCATCAGATCGACTTTCTCCGATAACGGAACTTTGAAAGGATCGATCTGTATCTTTGTGGAATATGAATCGATGTAGCCTCTTTCATGCGCAAGAACAAAGCCTTTTCCTTTCTTGATCCTGGCTGACAGTTCGGCAACTTTTACCGCCTTTTCAACGGTTTTTTTGACTTCATCGGCCGCAAAAATATTGGAGTGCGCAAAACCCCATGCGCCGTTCTTCATTACTCTGATCCCGTAGCCGTGTTCGATGTTCATGCTTGTGTTCTTCAGGCTCAGATCCATAAGAAAGATGGTCTCTCTTGTGGTTTTCTGTATCCTGATGTCAGCATATTCGGCTCCCAGACTCTGAGCATGGTTCAAAGCTGTTGAGAGATGATCCATTTATACCTCCGGATGGTTTTATTTCAATTTAAACCTAAAAATACGTCAGGAAATCAGATTTATCAATTGAATTTTGACGAAACGACAAAAACTAAAGATAAAATGAAAAAGCCCGAAGATGATTTCGGGCTTTTAGTTTGAAAATCTGGACTGTACAGATTACTGGAAGATCGCGCCTTTGATAAGGAATGTAGCCGCGAATGCCACGATAGCGTAAAGCTCGGGGAATACCGCGAGAACGAGCGTTTTACCGAAAACATCGTGTCCCTGTCCGATTCCTGCGATACCGTTGGCTGCCAAAGCGCCCTGGTATATAGCTGATATCATCGCAACCACGCCGAGGATTATCCCTGCTCCGAAAACGCCCATACCCTGAAGAAGCGTAAGTTCAGGGGCTATGCTTGTGTACATGATGAAAAAACCGCCGAATCCGTAAAGACCCTGGGTTCCTGCAAGAGCACTCAGGATCATACACTGACCGAAAGCGCTTTCTTTTTTCTTGATCGTTCCGATCGTTGCGTTACCTGCTATCGAAACACCTATTGCGCTTCCTATTCCCGAGAGCGCTACCATAAGGCCCAGGCCAATGTAAGCCATCACCAACGGCAGAGTCAATTCTGTTGTCATTTTCCAACTCCTTTGATTTTTATATTCATTAATTTCATTTTCATTTATTATGCGTTCTTTTTAAACGGTTTGTATTCTTTTCCACCGCCTGTCCATCCGGCGTTCTTGTAAAATTCCACGAAA
>Ga0209467_1001023_pt1 | contig 27889 bp, 24 predicted proteins | sample Higcelwee11metaG_FD_187175 | JGI IMG/M metagenome (GOLD analysis project Ga0209467, IMG submission 187175) | Freshwater pond sediment microbial communities from the University of Edinburgh, under environmental carbon perturbations - High... | ecosystem: Environmental > Aquatic > Freshwater >... | reverse complement strand
GCTTGGCTACAAGCCCCAGGTGCTCTTCGGTGAGGGGTTGAAGCGGGCCGTTGAATGGTATGTTGATAACCTGTAGCGCTGTTAACAACGGGGTGAATCGTTCTTTTCTATCTTTGTCCTTATTGGCATCAACGCTTTGGCCAATCCTGGCCTAAGAATAACATATACAGTACGTTAGACACTGGCCTTGTGTGACTGACGGACCGGAGGATTGCACGGACTTATGTGAATCCTGGGAGATGGATGTATCCGGTTTTGTTGATGGCATTGCCGGCTGACATTCATCAGGTACCCGATCAGCACGGTATTCCGGGGTTCCGGGTAAGCCCTTAACGAACAGTTCTTGAAACGATATATTCTCTAAAGACATGAAAGTTATAATCTTATGCGGTGGGATGGGCACCCGCCTGAGGGAGGAGACTGAGTATAAGCCAAAACCCATGGTGGAGATTGGTGGAAAGCCGATACTTTGGCATATTATGAAGCATTATGCTCACTACGGAATCAAGGAATTCATTCTTGCACTCGGGTACAAGGGCAATGTCATAAGGGAATATTTTCTGAACTATTTCAATTACAACTCTGATATCACCGTTGACCTGGCCAATGAGGGAAGAATCACCCGTCACAGTGAGAGTATCATGGAAGACTGGAAGGTGACGCTGGTTGAGACTGGCGCTGAGACTATGACCGGTTACCGGGTGAAGGTTGCCGGACAGTATGTGGAGGAAGAAAACTTCATGGTCACTTACGGGGATGCCGTTTCTGATGTTAACCTCGAAAAGCTTTACAAGTTTCACCTGACACACGGACTGACCGGTACTGTGACCGGAGTATTTCCGCCGTCGAGGTTCGGTGACCTCATAACTGAAAAAGACAGGGTGCTTAGTTTCAATGAAAAGCTCAGGGATGAAATGGGCCAGGAGCCTATTAACGGGGGTTATTTCGTCTTCAGGAAAAAGTTCCTGGATCTTATCCCTGAGAATCCGTCCGCTGACCTGGAAAGGGTTCCAATGCAGTTACTTACCGCGCAGATGCAGCTTGCCGTTTACCGCCATACGGGTTTCTGGCAGTGTATGGATACATACAGGGATAACCAGCTCCTTGAGAAGATGTGGAAAGAACAGCCTGTCTGGAAGATATGGGACTGAATCCGGATTTCTACAGAGGACGAAGGGTCTTGATAACCGGTCATACCGGTTTCAAGGGCTCATGGCTTGCCATATGGCTTAACCATTTAGGAGCTGTTGTTTCGGGTATTGCGCTTGATCCGGTAACGGACCGGGACCTGTTTCTGCTGGCAGGCCTTGAAAAGAGGCTGTCTGATCATAGGGCGGATATCCGGAACCTGGAGGATGTATGCAAAATTATCGAGGCAGAAAGGCCTGAGACGGTCTTTCATCTTGCAGCTCAGTCGCTTGTCCTGGAGGGTTACAAGGATCCGGTTGCATCCTTTGAAACGAATGTAACAGGTACTGTTAATATTCTGGAAGCTTGCCGGAGATCGGGTTCTGTGAAGGAGGTAATTGTTGTCACCACTGACAAGGTATATGAAAACAAGGAGCAGAAGACAGGGTACAGGGAGGAGGATTCCCTTGGAGGTTATGATCCCTACAGTGCCAGCAAGGCATGCGCCGAAATTGTAACACAGTCGTACAGACGTTCCTTTTTCAGTGAATACGCAGGGATGCAAGGCTGCAGGGCTGTGTGTACCGTTAGGGCGGGAAATGTTATAGGTGGAGGCGACTGGGCTTCTGACCGACTTATACCAGATTGCGTACGGGCGCTTGAAACGGGGGAGCCTGTCAGGCTCAGGAACCCGGGTTCTGTCAGACCGTGGCAGCATGTTCTGGAGCCGCTCTCAGGTTACCTGATGCTGGGAGTTAAGGCTTCTGTGGACCCCGTAAAATTAGCCGGTGCATGGAATTTCGGACCTGACAGCAGTAATGCCGTAAGTGCACGCAGCCTGGTTTCTGATTTTATCAGTTGCTGGGGATCAGGCAGTTTTGTGGATGCAGGTGAAAGGAGTGCCTTTCACGAGACAGGCATCCTGTTGCTTGACGCTGGCAAGGCCGCCAGAGAGCTCAAATGGATCCCTGCGCTTGATCTTCCGGAGGCAGTCAGGATGACAGCAGAATGGTATAAGAGTTACAGGTACCGGGACGTTTATGACCTGTGCGTGGAACAGATAGAGTATTACAGCGAACGATGGAATTCAGGGAGCTCAGTATAGGCGGAGTATTTGAAATCACACCCCGGGCAATGCCGGATGAACGCGGCTTTTTCATGCGTGTTTATGATTCAGCTGAGTTTGCAAAGGCCGGCTTGCACAGAGAATGGCTTCAGGAGAATCATTCACGCTCCGTCAGAAGTGGGGTGATCAGGGGTTTGCATTTCCAACGGGAACCTTTTGCAGAGACCAAGCTTGTAAGATGCATCAGAGGTGAAGTATTTGATGTTGTTGCTGATCTTCGTGACGGATCAACGACATTTGGCCATTGGGTCGGGATCAATCTGTCCGAAGAGAATAAAAAAATGCTCTTTGTGCCCAGAGGATGCGCCCATGGCTTTTGCACCCTCACCGGTATCAGTGAGGTGGTCTATAAGGCAGACAACATCTATTCGCCAGAACATGAAGGGGGGATTATCTGGAATGATCCTACACTCGGCATTAACTGGCCGACGGATGTGCAACCTTTCCTGTCAGCTAAGGATCAGCGCAACATGACAATGGTTGAATTTATGGCAAGGTATAAGTGATTGTTATGCAATGAATATCCGGTTATTTAAACCCTCGCTTGGCGAGGAGGAGCTTGAAGCGATAAGGGAGGCCTTTGAGCGTTCATGGGTGGGCCTTGGTCCGAAGGTATCTGAGTTTGAGGAGCAGTGGGCACTGTTTACAGGGTCAGAGATGGCAGTGGGGGTCAATTCAGCCACAGCGGCCCTCCACCTGGCACTGGCATGCTTCAGGTTTCCCGAGGGGAAAAAGGTGCTTGTCCCGTCTCTGACATTTTCAGCAACCGCGTCTGCAGCACTTTATAACAGGCTGATACCGGTATTTGTAGATTCCGATCCCGTAACCCTTGGAATGGACCTGGATGATGCAGAAAGGAAATACGACAGCGATTGTGTAGCTGTGATACCTGTACATTATGCAGGTCATCCGGTAGAAATGGAGAAATTAGTCTCATGGGCACGCGGCCGGGGGCTGAAGGTGGTTGAAGACTGTGCACATACTGCCGGCGGAATTTATAGGGGCAGGATGCTTGGAACCTGGGGTGACATCGGATGTTTCTCCTTCGAGGAAAAGAAGCTGATGACCACTGGCGACGGCGGGATGATGGTTACGGATGACCCTGAGCTATTCAGGGATGTGAAGGCGATGCGCTGGGTTGGGATAGACAAGGATAACTGGAAGAGTTCCAGGCAGTATACAGCAAGCGACAGTGATGCGATGCACTGGTATTATGAGCTCAATATCCTGGGATACAAATACAACATGAATGACCTTGCTGCCTCAATAGGCCTTGTGCAGTTGAAGAAACTGCCGGGATTCAACAGGAGAAGGTCTCAGATAATAGAAAGATACCTTGGTGGCATTGCCGGTATTCAGGGCATTGAACCCCTCCTTCCCTTTGAACCTGAGAAGTATCCATACCAGATGTTCGGAGTCAGGTCGGACAGGCGAAACGACCTGATAATTTACCTCAAATCACTTGGAATCGCTACCGGTTGTCATTATACCCCTCTCAGCATTCAGCCTCTCTTCCGAAAATACCCTGCAGGATGCCCCTTCATTGAAGCCGAGCATAACCGGTTCGTAACCCTTCCGCTGCATGCAGACCTTTCGGATGGGGAAGTTGATTATGTTGTCAATGCCCTAAGAACATTCAACCTGAATGAAAGCAAAGCTGCTGGGTGAAAGTGGTTTTGACCGGGTGACCACTTTCCTCGGAACCACATTCTCATCTCCCACCCATTGGCCAGGTTGGAACCTTATTGTTAGCAAGCATTTCGGCACACGTTTCAGCTACCTGGTTACTGAAGAGCATGGTGTTATTAGTGGCATCTGTCCGGTGCACGAGGTCAGGGATGGTCTCAGGGTCAGCTGGCATTCCGGTCAGTTTCACTTCATTCCCTATGGTGGCTGGATCACGGACATCGCCTTACCCCTGCCTCCAGCCAGAATCAGTATCCCTATCAATGGCCGGTTTGAATGCTTTTCCCTTCCATTGGCAGGTCTGTCAGGAGAGCCCGGACATAAGTCGGGGCATTCATTTCACACACTGGTTACTGACCTTCGAAGGGAGGAGGGTGAGATTTGGGCATCATCGATAGACTCCAAACGGAGAAACATGATCCGTAAAGCAGTCAGGTCAGGAGTCTCAGTGGTTTCCGGTGAGGAAGTCCTGGGGGATTTCTGCCGGCTTTATAGCAACACCGCGAGAAACAACAGACTGAAATTCCTGCCTGAAGAGTTCATGAAGGAGATGATATCACTGGCCGGGAATGTAAGATTTGTTCCACTCGTGGCTTATTACGGCGGCAAGCCCTGTGGTGCGCTGGGGCTTATTCACGACAAAGATTACTCAATATATTGGCTGGGTGCCACTGAGAGGGAGTCAGAGGGAATGGGTCAGGGCGAAATGTTACAGTGGGAAGCGATCCGATACAGCAGGAACCGGGGATGCCGGTTCTACGATTTGTGTTACATTAACAAGGAGAGGTTGCCCGGGGTCTACGGATTTAAGAAGGGATTCTCAAACCTGGAGGTCGCCGTACCTTACACTAACCGCAAGAGATTTTTGTACAGAGTGTTGAATAAACTTCAGGGATAATGAAAAGGGCAGTTCCCGGCTTCATCAGAAGGGCTTTACGCAATGCCTGCATGAGGTACCGTCATTCCCGCCGGAACAGGATAGGCAGTAAGGTTGTGTTTTCAAGGGACACAGTAATGGGTGAAGGGTGTGTCATTGGCCGTAATGTAATATTCGGACCCGGTGTCAGGCTTGGGAACCGGGTTACCATCGGATCCGGTGCAGTGATTGAGAGAATGGAGGTGGGAGACAACAGTGTGGTTGAAGGCGGCGTGATAATAACAGGTCACGGTGAGGGGTGCATAAGAATAGGAAGAGAGTCTTTCATCGGGAATAACACGGTACTCGATTTCAGTGACAACATAACAATCGGCGATTTTGTGCATGTGGGCTACAACCAGTTCTGGACTCATTCGAGTGCAATGCAGGCATTTAATGGCATACCTCTTTCAGATAAGGATAAAAGATACAGACCTACAGCGCCTCTTGTTATCGAGAACAATGTTTATGTAGGAGTCCACAGCACGATTTACCCGGGGGTAACCATCAGGCACAATTCAATCATTGCGCCCAATTCGGCAGTAACGAAGGATGTGGAATCCTATACGCTTGCAGGTGGCACTCCGGCGAGGTTTATAAAGAGTCTAAAAGAGTAAGGTTGGACGGCCTTAAGGAAAAAACCGTAAAAGGAATATCCTGGAGCCTTGCTGAGCAATTTGGTCTTCAGGGCTTACGGCTGGTGACAGGGTTGATCCTTGCGCGCATACTGACTCCTGCTGATTTCGGGCTTGCAGGAATGGCAGGGGTTTTCTTTGCCATCGGCCAGGTTTTTATCGACGGTGGTTTTTCGATTTCATATATCCAGAAAAAGGAAGTCAGTGATGAGGATGCAAATACGGTATTCTACACCAACCTGGCTGTAAGTATTCTTGTCTATGCATTATTCTGGGTTGCAGCACCGGCCATATCGCGGTTTTACAATCAGCCACAGCTGGTGGATCTCACCAGAATTTTGTCGCTTGTGCTGATAATCAACTCATTCAACATTATTCAGGTCGCCAGGCTAACCAGGGAAGTTGACTTTAAAAGGAAGACCAGAATTTCTCTTGTTTCCACACTGGGATCGGGTATTCTGGGGATATTGGCGGCATTGAGAGGATACGGTGTGTGGAGTCTTGTAATACAACAGATTGCCGGAAGACTTTTTTCGACTGTCGGATTCTGGATCACAAACAGGTGGAGGCCGGGATTCAATTACTCAACCGAATCCTTCAGAAAGATGTTTTCCTTTGGAGCGTGGGCGCTGGCTTCTAATCTTTTGCGAACATTGTTTGATAATATTTATACTCTCACAATCGGGAGATTGTTTCCAGTGGCCCAGGTGGGATACTATACAAAGGCCCAGCAATTTCAGCTGCTGGCATCGCAGAACCTGGTTTCAGCAATCGGGGCAGTCTCATTCCCGGTTTTATCGAGGTTGCAGGGCGATCTGGCTCAACTGACGGCTGCCATGAAGAAATTCATGAGGAGCTCACTCTTTTTTGTAATTCCACTGATGATCACGCTTTTTATCACCGCCAGACCCTTCACCATTATTTTTCTGACTGAAAAGTGGGAACCGATGGTCCCGTTGCTCAAGCTCCTGTGTCTCGTGGGAATTCTTTATCCCATACACATGGTAAATGTGCAGGCCCTGACAGCAAGTGGCAGGATCAGGCAGGGATTCACGGCTGAATTGATAAAGAACAGCCTTCGCATTGCTAACATTATTATCATGTCACGTTACAGCGTGATGCATATTGTGGCCGGGGAGGTGATTGTATCAACTCTTTCGCTTTTTATAAACACCGGGTATACACAAAAATATGTCGGTTACGGGTTGCTCAGGCAGGTAGAAGACATGAGGGAACTGATCATCGGGGGAATTGCAGCGACACTGGCGGGTCATCTTGTTTACAGAATATCACCTTCATTGTGGCTCAGCATGATTCTGGGGGGTGTAACAGTGCTCTTCGTTTTCTTTCTGTTTCAATACTTATTTAACAGGGCGCTGTTCGATGAGCTCTGGGGATTCAGGAAACTGTATGCAAAGGGGAAATGATGTACCTGTAGGACACGGCCCCGTGATAAGTGTCTGCATGATCACGTATAATCATCAGGCTTACATATCTAAGGCCATTGATGGCATCCTGGAGCAGGAGTCACCATACACCTTTGAGCTTGTCATAGGAGAGGACCACTCAACTGACCGAACCAGAGAAATCTGTCTGGAATATGAAAGAAGGCATCCCCGGGTGGTAAGGGTTCTTGATTCGGATGTAAACCTGGGCATAACCGAAAATTTTGCACGCACCCTTTCTGCATGCAGAGGGAAATACCTGGCTCTATGCGAAGGTGATGATTTCTGGACTGCCAGGTCCAAGTTGCACAAGCAGGTAAAGTTTCTGGAAGAACATCCTGAGTATGCAATGACTTCCGGAAGAGTAGAGATGGTGAATGAAGCCGGACACACTCCTGATGACACGAGTCAGTTGCAGGAGCAAATTCTCAGGATGAAGAGGGAGCCCGGGTTCTTCGATCTGTTGGAGTATAACATGATCAACACCCCCACCGTGTGTATCAGGCGGGAGGTAATGGGCAGGCTTGCAGATGAAGCCAGAGTGCGCAGGCTCTCTTATTCCATCGACTACTGGTACTGGCTGAGGATAGCGTCGCGTCACAGAATCTTCATAGAGGATGAGGTATATGCATCCTACAGGGTTCACTCTGAAGGTGCAAGCAGGCAGGGCACATTTCTGCGAAAACGGATGCCCTGGATACGACATGACGGGGTAAGTCACTACCTGTCAGATCACATCGCTGTTACAGGCGCAGAAAAGGTTGTACTGTTTTCATCGATGGCAGGTGTGGTTAATGGTTGTGGAAGTAGCATGAGGCTGAGAATTAAATCGTTATTGTGGTGTGTTAGCAATCTCACCTCATTTCGGGCATGGTTAAAATACAGGTTCAGGCGGATCAGTTAAATGTTTAAATCCGGTGGTGAAATACTAAAGATTCCTGATTACCCCGTGAAGGGGGCACTGTACCTGTATGGTCTTTTCTTCCTTCTGATACTTGTATATTACTTTCTTCCCCTGCCATTCAGGTATATTGCATCATTGACCATTCTGGTGCTCTTCATACTGTCTAAAGAAGATTACTGGTGGCTGGCGCTTTTTTTCATACTCTACGCCAGCCCATGGGGGTTGTTTACAGAAAATACCCGTGATGCTGTTGTGGGGATTCCTCTGTTCAGCCTTGGGTCAGGCTTCTCCTTTTCATTTATCCAGGTATTTTTCATCATTTCATTTCTCAAGGCGCTCTACCTTAATCCCCGGTTTCTGTCTCTTTTCAGATCCCACTTTCAGCTTATCTTCGTTTACTTTGTATTTCTTCTTCTGGTGGCTGTTTTATACGGAACTAAGGCCGCGATAATTTTTGATGACCTGAAAGTAGCTGTTTTATGGGGTTTTGTCTTTGTGCTTCCCGCACTAATCAGAAAACCGGATGACGCATACAGGTTTTTATTTCTGGTGCTGCCGGTTGTCTTTCTTGTCTTTTTAGATGCGGTTTATTTTCTCTTCACCGGGGGCGGGTATATCTATTACCTGATCTATTCTGCATCACCTGTGCGTGATTTCGAACTGATGGCCGGGCTTGCCCCGGAGGCTAACATAAGGTTTGCTCCATACGGCTGGCATGCTATCCTGCTGGGGTACATAGTCAGCCTTGCACTTGCACAGGTTGACAGGAAGCATTCCATATTTCTTTTCATGACTGCCATAGCATCATTTGCCGTTGTTATCATTTCAGCAACCAGGTCATGGTTTATAATATTCGGCCTGATTGCAGTTTTCACAATGTGGCGGTCAAAGAGAGTCAAGTCAGTTGTTGTTCTTTCAGCCATGTTCCTGCTGCTGTTTTTTCTCCTGTTTTCAGAATCCACTATTTCAAGGGAGATTTTTGGCGGTTCTCTTAAGAGAATTTTTACAGTATTTGAGGTCAACAGGGAGGGCTATTATCTGCCGGAGTCGATGGAAACAAAGTTCGCAATACGACTCCCCCCTCAGCTCGATCTTATAAAGCAGAACCCGGTGACAGGTTGGGGTTTCACTGAAAACAGGGGTGATGTCGATGTCGGGATCTTCGGACAATGGGTAGAGGTTGGTCTGGTCGGACTGGCTCTTTTCTTCTATCTATGGTATGATTACATAAGGCTTGCCCGTGCGGCAATCAGAGACCGGCTGATTCCCCTTCAGAACAGGAACCTTATTGCTGTCATGCTGGCAGGTTTTATCGGATTGCTTATATCCCATTTCACCACCAACCAGATATTTGGCATTACGTATTACACGGTGTTTATCCCAATCTATTTCTGGGTTACGGACATATTCCTGAGAGGTGCATTTTCAATCAGGGCAACAAGTATAGTTTCATGATAATCAAAAGGTGGGCCGGCATGATGGTCAGCATGAGTCGCTACCTTTCAGGGAGGGCCAAGAAATACCATGAGGTGACCGATCCCAAAAGACGGATCACAATGCTCTGGGATCATATCCGCTGGATATGGAGAGAGCGTGAGTTCAACTTTCATTATTATTCCCAGGGACTCGATGCAAGAGGTGCGAAAATTGAAGAATTCATAGGAAGAAGGACATTGACAAGGTACAGGAATTGGTATGCCTGTCTTGCCGGAAATCATACGGCAGTTGGCGGTTCGTGGTCTGAAGAGCTCCTGATCAAGGATAAGTATTATTCTTCAGCCATCCTCCAAACTTCGGGTTTCAGGACAATCGACACACTGATCCTGTTTTCAAACGGTACCTGCCATCCTGTTACCGGTGTTAAATCGCCTTCGGCATTGCCGGACGGTGATTACCTCCTGAAGAATACAATGATAGAAAGCGGAGAAGGCGTTACCGGGTTTTCTGTGAAAGACGGGATGATCCTGCTACAAGATGGCAGGCCTGGAGAGCCGGTCATTAAAGAAATTACACGAAGGGGCAGGTGGATAATCCAGAAAAGGATATCCTCACACCCCGCAATACGATCGGTCAACGGAACGGCCCTCAATACAACAAGAGTCTACACCATTGCCACTTTGCACGGGATCGAGTACCTGGGAGGTTACCAGGCTTTTGCAACCGGGACTTCAGGGACCGATTCATGGCAACATGGTTCTGTCTATGTCTCTATTGATCCCAGTAATAACAGACTGGGCCGTTATGGCATCACAAGTCAGGCTGATCCGCGGGACGGTGTTGTTTTTCAACATCCTGACTCGAAGGTTTTATTTGAGGGGTATGAAATTCCACATTTATCGGATTCAGTTACATTATGCTGCAATGCTCACTCCCTCTTTAACCAGACTTTTATAATAGGATGGGATATTGCAATTACTGAAGATGGACCGCTGATTGTCGAGGCGAATGAAAATCCCGGCATAAATGTCCTGCAGTGCTTTGAGGGTGGCATCAGAAAGCGTGTGAATATAGTTTTCAATGAATTGAGAAGGAAGCATCATGAATGAGGGACGGGTGGCAGTCATCCTCCTCAATTACAATCAATGGGAAATGACTGCCGAATGTGTTGGGTCGGTACTGAATTCTGACTATCCGGATTTCAGGGTGCTGCTGATTGACAATGGATCACACAGCATGGAAGACTATGAAAAGTTGCAGAAGTTCAGGTCAGATAGATGTGAGCTGATTCGCCTTGATAAGAACCGGGGTTATGTAGGCGGAATGAATCATGGTATGGAACAGGCTTCAAGGGGCGATTTCGATTTCTTTCTCGTGATGAACAACGATGCGGTGATTGCGCCTGATGCAATTAGCCGCCTGGTTGAATGTTCCGGGAGATACGGGCATCGCTGCATTGTTACGGGGAAGGTTTATAATTATGACAGGCCTCATGTCATTCAGCATATCGGTTACGAGTTTACTGACAGGAAAAACCTGCGGATGAAACGACTGGCAGCAGATGTTGAAGATTCAGGGCAGTGGGACACTGAGCTGGAGATGGACATGATAGATGATATCTTCTGGCTGTTTCCGGCAGCATTGTACAGCCTTGTCGGAGGTTATTCCCACTCCTTCTGGTTCAGTGCAGAGCAGGCTGATCTTGCGCTGAGGGCTTCTGATGCCGGCTATAAGCTTATATACGCCCCCGCCGCCAGGCTGTGGCATAAGGGCAGCCTTAGCATCGGAGGCCGTGAAAACAACCCCGCGCATGCATATTATGATCTTCAGGGTGCGCTGGTATTCAGGTTCCTGCATCTTGACAAGTTTCGTTTTACATTCTTTTACGCCGGTGTGGTATTCAATATCGCAAAGGGGTACATAAAGCACATAATAAGGAGACTGGGCGGGGCCAGCCATGACAGGAAAATGGCCGATGCTGCCTTCAGGGCTCTTCTGTGGTTTAACAGGTGGCTGGTTACAAGGGAGGAGAACACCGGTCTGAATCCATTCTCCGGGAAGTAAGGCAGTATGCAGGCAAAATATTATTATTTCTCACCTTTGGATTTTGACACAGTCTTTATGACACAGGTAATTGGCTGGGTCAATGTTTACAGAGAGCACGGACTTGACTGCACCATTGTCAAGCTCAATCCGGCCAGGCGTACTTCACTGAGACAGAACTGGGCGGACAGAAGTGGAATAAGGAAATTATTTGACGGAAAGCTCATTTTTCTTTCCACATTGCCTGACAAATACCTCCTCACAAAGTTGATCAATGCCGCATGCATGCTCGCTGTGATTGCCCCTGCGCTGCTTTCCGGAAAGGCAGCAGTGATCCAGATCCGCTCATCAGCACTTCAAGGCACCCTGAACCTGCTGAAGCGCATGGTGAGAGACAGAATTAAGATTATCTGGGACTCAAGGGCTGCAGCCGCTGAAGAGTATCTTTATTCTCAGGGTCAGGTTACCGGAGAAACACGTGTAGCCTATGAAAAAATGCTGAACAATGACAGGAAAATGATTCTCCTTGCCGACAGGGTTTTTTGTGTCAGCAGCATTCTTGCCGACTACAATATGAAACTTGTCGGGGGGAAGGTGAATTCTAAGAAATTCTTCCTTTACCCCGGGAATGCAGACGAACGCTATTTCTATTATTCGGAGAAGGTACGACTTACAGCCAGGGATGAACTGGGCGTGGGTGACAGGTTCGTGGTAGCCTATTCCGGAGGACTGGAGATGCCCTGGCATGTCCCTGATCTGCTCTTCATTTTTTTTGAAAAAATATCAGCTGTCACCCGCGATACCGTTTTGCTCGTTCTCTCAAAGGACCGGCAGGTTGCTTTTGATTATGCTGCAAAGTATGGAATTGACGATGACAGGATAATAATACTCTCTGCGGACAACAGAAAGGTGCACCGGTATCTCAATGCTGCCGACATCGGCACCCTATTCCGCACGGATGACATAATGAACAGAGTCTCATCACCCACGAAATTTGCGGAGTACCTGATGTGCGGGCTACCGGTTGCAATTTCTCCCCGGGTGGGAGACCTGTCCGGAGTTGTAGAGAAAACCGGGTGGGGAATAGTGTATGATGGTGCTTCAGCGCCAGATATCAATGCCCTGAATCATAAAAGATCAATGTGGTCTGTGGACAGGCAACTGATAGCTGACTTCGGATACAGCCACTTTTCAAAACAGTCAGCGGTAAACAGGGTTCTAAAAGCATACTCGGAACTGCATGACAATAAATCTGCGGAGTGAGAGAACCGAAATGATGCTGACCGGATTCAAATCATGTTTTTTGCACGATTGAATGAAATAGAACCAACGTGATAACATTACTATTTTCAGGCGATTTCGCTCCGCTGGAAGAGCAGCGGACCGGCCCGGAGGCTGACTTTTCTGCAATAAGGGAACTCCTTGACAATTGTGATTTGCACATCACGAATCTGGAGTGTCCCATCACCTCTTCGGATAAGAGTATCCGGAAAGCAGGCCCCTCAATCAAGGCCAATCCAAAGGGTGCAGAGCTTCTGGGGAGGGCAGGAGTGGGACTTGCCTGTATGGCGAATAACCACATTTTTGATTACGGAGAGGAGGGCTTTTCCGAGACGATTGAGATTTGCCGGATGAACGGGATCAAAATGACCGGGATAGTCTCAAGGGCAGTGAAGGAAACAGAAAGCCCGATATATGAGATAAAGGGGACCAGGATCGGATTTCTCAACTACTGCGAGCATGAGTTCAGTGTCAGGGAGAAGGGTCTGATGGGTGCCCGCGGGTATGATCCGGTTGATGCATTTCATGATATAAAGAAGATGAGAGAAGATGCAGACCGGGTAATCGTAATTTATCACGGGGGTAACGAATATTACCCTCTTCCCCGCCCGGACCTGAAAAAGGATTTTCACTTTCTTGCCGATGCGGGAGCAGATGCTGTTATAGGTCACCACACTCATGTTTACAGCGGCATTGAAGACTACAGAGGGAGGCCGCTTGTCTACAGCCTGGGCAACTTCTTCTTTCCCCTTCAGGAAGAACCTGAGTCATGGAACAGAGGACTGTTATGCCGGCTGAAAATTGATGCTTCAGTCACTGCTGAGCTTATACCGGTGATTCAGTGCAGAAACGGTCTCAGAGTGGAGATCCCACCGGAGACGGAAACGAAGGAAATTCTTTCGGAAATAGATTTACTCTCAGGAATCATTGCCGATGACACTGAGCTGAGGAAAAAGTGGGACAACTACACCGCTGTAACAGGCTTCGGGCTTGCAAACCAGGTACTCTACCCAAGCAAAGCCGACAAACTGATGCTTAAAATACCCTGGCTGCGAAGACATGTGAACGATCCAGTCAGGCTGAGGTCACTTATCAATGTCCTTCGGTGCAGGTCACTGGAACAGCTTCTGATTGGAAACCTAAAGTCAAGGAAATGGTAGCAGGAATACACAATACCTGGCCGAAAAAGCCGGATTACATCAGTGACGTATACCGGCAGATACTCAAGGCCAACAATATTGAGTACATCGATCTGGACAGCAGCAGCAGAAATTTCTGGGATGAGGTAAAAAAGGCAGACTGTTTCATCTACAGGTGGGCGCATACAGATTTTCACCATCAACATGCTTCTACGATAATACCCGTGATTGAAAGGTTCTACGGTAAGCGCTGTTTCCCCGACTGGAATACCTGCTGGCATTATGATGATAAGGTAAAACAGTCGCTTATGCTCGAAGCCATGGGATTTCCCGTTTGCAGCTTCGGAGTGTTCTGGGACCGGAAGGAGGCTATGCGCTGGGCCGAATCGAATAAAGATTATCCTATTGTGTTCAAATTAAAGGCAGGTTCGGGTTCAATGAATGTGAGGCTTCTGAAAAACCGAAGTGAAGCCCTGCGGTTTATCAGTAAATCCTTCGACCGTGGTTTTGCCCCTGATTTCCACGGTTTTATTAATACACTAAAGACTTTTAATTATAACTTCTACAAAACCGGCCGGGATATTGCGAAAAGCTTATACCTGAGATACCTGTCTGACAGACTCAATCCTTACTGGGTAAGGCAGAGAAACTACTTTTATTACCAGAAGTACTATCCGGGGAATGGTTATGATACGCGCGTGCAGGTTACAGGTGCAAGAGCCTTTGCGTTTGTACGGTATAACCGGCCGGGTGATTTTCGTGCTTCCGGCAGTAACCGATGGTCGCTAGACCATGACAAGATTGACCGTGAGTTCGTAAAGATTGCTTTTGCAGTATCGAGGACTTTCGGGTTTCAGTCTATGGCTTACGACTTTATTTATGATGAACAGAGAGAGCCCCGAATTGTTGAGATGAGTTATTGCTTCGGTGATTACCCGGAGTTTTCAACAGGATACTGGGATGAGTCACTGGTATGGCATGAAGGCCGGTTTCTTCCTCAGTATTTTGAGCTTGTTGATCTGCTTGGCAGGGATGATCTTGTTCTGCCCGACTGGGTCAAACCGTCTTCATCTTACAAGGATGTGGCTGTGAACAAATGATCAGAAAGATTCTCTTTTCAACAGATTCCCTCGCCAGGGGAGGCAAGGAGAGGCAGATGGCCATTCTTGCGGCCGCCCTTTGTCAGGAAGGTTTTGACATGATATTTGTTGCAAAGAGAACTGACAGCGAAAGCAATTATTTCAGTGAATATGGCCTTGACCCTGACCGAATCAGGACATATCAGGGATTTGTGTCTTTCTACAGGGCTGTCTCGGAGTTCGGACCTGACCTCACGGTTTCATGGGATACAAAGAGTTCGGTTTTTAACCTGTTGCTGTACAGGCTATTGGGGTATCGATTCATCAACGGATCAATAAGACACGGCATACGGATCTTTAAACCGGATCAGCTGTTGCGCACAGCGATTTGCCGCCTCTCGCCCTGGGTCATGGCGAACTCACATGCCGGTCTCCAGGCAAACAAAATGAAAGTCGGCAGGAAAAAGTTTGTTCTTTACAACGGTGTGGAACGAAGATACAGCAGGATTCTTACCAGTCAGGAGAGAGAAGAACTGAGGGAGACACTTATGCCGGGTTACAGGGATAACCCGGTGACTGTATTTTCCTCTGTTGCCAACTTTGTCCCATACAAGGACTATTTTACCGTCTTCAGGGCACTTGCAGCGATCAGTAGAGAAGCCGACTTCCGCTACCTGGTTGCCGGTGATGGCCCAATGAAGAATGAAATCAAAACTGCCGTCATTAAGTTCGGGCTTGAGGAGAATGTCATCCTGATGGGCAGAATGGCTGACACCAGCCAGGTTCTCTTTGCCTCGGATATTTTTATTCATTCATCCAGGGGCGAGGGCATTTCAAATGCCATTCTGGAGGCAATGCAGGCAGGGTTGCCAGTGATTGCAACTGATGTTGGAGGGACAAGGGAGACAATATACCCGGCAACTTCTCATCTGTTTGCATTTGGCGATGCTGATGCCCTGGCCGAAATCCTCAGGAAAGTTATCCGTTTCCCACTGTTCGAGGCGTTGGGATCCGAAGGTTACAGAGAACATCTTCGCAGGTTCTCGGACGAGAAGATGGTTTCAGGATTCCTGGATATAGTTAACAGGGTTTGTGAAAGCTGACAGATTTGGTTACCGGTTTGCCATCCGGAGAATTACATGAGACTTTATAAAACGATCAGATCATTATTATCTCACCGTGCCAGAGGACGCCTGACGAAGCTTCTTTATATCACTGGCCTGAAGCCAAGGGTTAACCGCAATGCCAGGTCACCGTTCAAAACCGGCGTAGTTGTTCTTTCAGCGGACTTCGAGATGGCCTGGGCTTTCCGGTTTTCCAGGACCAGGCACACGGAGGCCGTAGAAGCCGGATTACATGAAAGGAAAAATCTCCCGTTGCTGCTCGAACTTTTCGACAGACACTCTATTCCGGTCACATGGGCAACAGTTGGGCATCTTTTCCTGGGCGAATGCAGCAAGGCACAAGGCGAGACGGCTCATGCAGGGATGCCCAGGCCTGCCTTCTTCACCAACAAAAACTGGAGTTTTACTTCTGGCGACTGGTATGAGCATGATCCATGTTCTGATCTGTTGAGAGACCCGGCATGGTATGCCTCGGATCTGGTCGATCAAATCTTAAAGTCCAGAGCCGGTCACGAATTCGGATGCCATACCTTTTCACATGCCGACTTCACCTATTCGCACTGTTCTGGCGAGATGGCTGATGCGGAGCTCGATGCATCAATTGCCGCTGCTTTATCGAAGGGCATCAGTATGCATAGCATGGTTTTCCCCGGGGGGACTTTTGGCAACTATGAGAGTCTGGTAAGAAAAGGGTTCACCTGTTACCGTCAGCCGATGAAATATCATATTGACATGTGCCATACTGATCAGCACGGTCTTGTCGTCATTCCCAGCTCCATTGGTCTTGGCCGCGATCACTACGGCTGGGATTCAAAATTTCATTTAAGGATTATCGAAAAGTTTCTGGCCGCTGCTGCCAGGCACCGTTTGGTATGTCACTTCTGGTTCCATCCCTCCGTTGATCAGTGGTATCTTGAAAATGTGATGCCATCTGTACTTTCATTGATTGAGGTGTACCGCGACAGGGGACAGGTATCGGTCATGACAATGGGAGATCTGGCTGACGAGTACATTAGACTGCAGAGATGAGCCCGGGGACACAGGAATACGGAAAGCTTGGTACAGTATTTCTATTCGAAATTTCCGCCCTTATCAAACCTGAAAGCATCTACGGTTGCTTCCTTATTCAGCCATCCTTTTCCATTGATCATGAAACAGAGGATTATCACCTGATTGCCTGGGGTGATCCAATACTTAGAGGCGGTTTGCCGGCACGGTTCAAGGGAGATGAGGCTGCAAAATATATTACTGAAAATATTTCCGGTCACTTTTATTATCTGCTGTTGATGAGAGGCAGCGGAGCAGTGATTACAGGAAACTCAGCATTCGGGATACTTCCGGTGTATTACTGTGAAAGGGGGTCAGGTCTGGTGTTATCAGACAATGCACTTACCCTCGGGAAGCATGTCAACGCAGTGAAGGTATCGGCCAGGTTTATGCTGGAGACAGTTTTGTTCAAATATCCCCTTTTCGACAGCAGCCTGCCGGACGGAATAAAACTCCTGGCTGCAAACTCCCACCTTGTTTTTTCCCGCGGTAAATTGTCAGTCAGGAGGCACCTGGCTATTGAGGATCTTTTCGGAAGTGACCCGTTACCCTGGAAGATGGCAGCCGGAAAAACTGCTGATGCGTTCATTGAGTCTGTTTCAGCGTACCTTCCTGATGTGCGTTATGCTTCGGCACTCACCGGGGGGTTCGACAGCCGTACGCTGGCAGCTGCAGGAATCGGGTTGGGACGTGAGATGACCGCCTTCTCCTTTGGCACTGAAGAATCCGAGGATGTCAGAATATCTTCCCGGGTGGCTTCAGTGGCGGGAATTCCTTTCAGGAAGATACTCCTTGGGAATGATTATATAAAGAACGAGAGTTACAGATGTGGTCGCGACTTCATCCGGAATGCCTCAGGAACAGCCACTTTTGCGCGCGCCCATTATCTCTTTTCAGCCAGGCAACTGGCAGGGGATTACAGGTATATGGTGACGGGCAATTTCGGGAGCGAGATCTTTCGTTCTCCTCATTTTGCCGGATCTCTCATCTCACCCAACGCCGTGGCGCTATTCACTGCAGGCACCGTTGAAAAAGCAGTTGAACAGATTGAAAAATCAGCAGAATACAGGTGCCTCGACACGGGCAACCTGGGCGATACATGGAATTCTCTTAAATCTGATCTGCACAGATTGCCCTGTTTTAACCCCGGTTACGCGGATCTGACCAGAAATCAACAGTTGTATATCTTCGTCTTTGAAGAAGTATTCCGGAAGTATTTTGGGGCTGAGATGGTGAATCAATTCGGTCATATAAAAAACAGGACGCCGTTTCTCGATCTCAGCTTCCTGAAAGCAATCTTTGCCAGCAGACTGGCCGGGGTACATTCGGACTTTTTTGAACATAATCCCCTTAAAAGGTATAAAGGCCAGGTCCTGTATGCGCACATAATCAGAAAAGCCTTCCCGCCTTTAGGAAAAATATTGACTGACAAGGGCTACAGGCCTGATGACCTGCTTAGCTTTGGAGGCAGATTTTCTATTGTAGCGAACTATGCACGAAAGAAGTTGCGCAGGCAGCAGGCTGAAATTGATCCATACGCAGTAAGAGAGTCATGGGATTATAACCGTATCACCTGGATGGGGGTCAAGGTTCCGGAGCAATTCTTCAGGTTATCCAGGGAAGGCAAAATACCCGGGATGGCTGACAGAGAATTGATCTCCAGAATATTGAGTCTGTCTGCGGCTGCCGGCGAACTGCCAGGACAGTAAATGCAGGTAAGTAAAGATTATTCAGCAATGAAGCTAAGAGTTATTATCCTGAGAAACGAATCAGAGGAAGATCATCTTCCCTGGATCATTGCCTGTGAGGCTTACCGGGAGAAGGTTTCTGCAAGGATTGTCAATCTGACTTCCGCCAGGTGGCTCGAGGATATCCAGGCAGAACCGTGTGACGTACTCCTGGCAAAACCGGGGGGCCTTACCTCCCTGTTCAAACAGCTGTATGATGAACGTATTTACATCCTGTCCCGTTATCTGGGCTATACCGTTTTCCCCTCTCCTGAAGAGATTTTTATTTATGAGAACAAGCGGATGCTTTCCTACTGGCTGAAGGCAAACGGTGTGCCTCATCCGGCAACGACAGTTATTTACAGAATGGATGAGGCTTTGGAATTTTTGTCCGGGACCGTTTATCCGGTTGTAGCCAAGACTAACATAGGTGCCTCAGGAAGCGGGGTAAGTGTTCTGCACGACACGGATGCGGCAATAAGATATGCAGAAGCCACCTTCAGGGGTAAGGGAGCACCCCAGAGGAGCGGACCTAATCTTGAAAAGGGCGGATACCTGGTTCGCGGAATGCATTATCTGAAGCATCCGACCGACATCGCAGGCAAGTTGAAGATTTACAGAACCCGTGCAACTTCATTGCAGAAAGGGTTTGTAATTTTTCAGGAGTATATTGACCACGGTTTCGAGTGGAGGGCCGTAAGAATCGGGGAGAGTTATTTCGCGCATAAGAAGATGAAAGCCGGGGAAAAGGCCAGCGGATCATTGCTGAAGAACTATGACAATCCTCCCCTTGGCTTGCTTGATTTTGTCAGGGAGATCACTGATAAGCATGGATTTCGAAGCCAGGCAGTCGATATATTTGAGTCGAACCGCGGATACCTGGTAAACGAGATGCAGTGCATATTCGGTCAGAGTGATAGCTTCCAGATGCTGGTTGATGGAATACCGGGCAGGTATGTTCATGAAGAGCGTGGCTGGACATTCCAGAAAGGAGATTTCGCAATAAATGAGTGCTATAACCTCAGACTCATGTATCTTATTGACAATCATGAGAGTTCTCTTCGTATGTAGCGGTACGGCACGGAAATCAATCAGTCCGGTTGTGGCAGCACAGGGCCTTTCTCTTGAAAAGGCCGGGGTCACAGTGGACTATTTCCCCGTCGGAGGCAGAGGGGCGTTTTCCTATTTAAGGGCAGTAGCACGGCTCCGGAGACTGCTTTCAAAGAATGAATATGACTGTCTGCATGCTCATTACGGATTATGCGGGATTGTTGCATTGTTTGCAAAGAGGAAGCAAAGGCTGGTTGTATCATTTATGGGCGATGATATCCTAGGGTCAAGGAATGACAAAGGAAGGGTCACCATTGCAAGCTGCCTCATGGCTGGGGTCAACGCCATGCTTTCAGCCCGGTGCTACGATCATACAATCGTGAAATCTGACAGGATGATTCATCCGGCAATGAAACGGCAAGTTGTTTCCGTAATACCGAACGGTGTGGATACTGCCATGTTCATACCGCTGAGCAGGAGTGAAGCTCTTACTGTGACAGGCTGGGAGCCCGATGCCAGACATATAGTATTTGTATCTGATCCCTTGCGAAAAGAGAAGAATTATAATCTGGCAAGGAGTGCCGTTGATCATCTTGGCCGCAATGATGTCATGCTTCATGCCATTCACGGCAGGGATCAGAGCCAAATGCCTTTTATTTACAGCGCTGCCGATGCATTACTGCTTACCTCATTTCATGAAGGTTCAGCGAATGCCGTTAAGGAGGCCATGGCCTGTAACTGTCCTGTGATCTCTACTGACACAGGTGATGCTGCATGGGTAACCGGGAATATCGGTGGATGTTACATTGTTCCTCAGGAAATATCGGCGGTAGCAGGAAGTCTGGAACGTGCTGTTGAGTTCAGGTTAACGAATGGCCTTACAGAAGGCAGGGAAAGGATCATCTCCCTGGGGCTCGATTCTGCTTCAACAGCAGACAGGATAATTGGTGTCTATCAAAGAATTACAGGATAATGTGCGGATTGTGCGGAATCATCAACTTTAATGGCGCTCCTGTTGAGGAGAGCGTTATCAGAAAAATGATGAGGCTTCAGAAGCACCGGGGGCCGGATGATGAAGGCATTTTCCTGGAGAAGAATACCGGATTGGGTTTTGTAAGGCTGAGCATTATAGATCTCAGCAGTGCAGGGCACCAGCCGATGAGTTCACCGGACGGCCGATACGTAATGGTTTTCAATGGAGAGATTTTCAATTATATTGAACTCCGGGAAGAACTAAAGGCACTTGGACACAGATTTGTATCCGGCTCCGATACTGAAGTGCTGCTTGCTGCCTTCATTCAGTGGGGGGAAGAGTCCCTGCACAGGTTTAATGGAATGTGGGCCTTTGCAATATATGACAGGGAAAGCGGAAGATTGTTTGCTGCAAGGGACCGGTACGGGATCAAGCCTTTGTACTATGCAACCGATGGAAAATGTCTGATGTTTGCATCGGAATTACCTCCGCTGATTTCCGTTTTCCCCGGGGGTACCGGTCCGAATGATCAGGCCGTATACGATTTTTTGGTTTTCAACAGGACCGAGCATACGGCAGAAACCTTCTTCAAGAATATAATGAAGGTAAGGCATGGTCATCTTTTGGAGGTCAAGCCGGCAGAGGTATCCGGGGGTTATTCGGTTTCCGTCAGCAGGTGGTATGATCTCAGACTGGAGGCGGCAAGGGCGGAGCCCATTGCTGATGCCTCAGAATTTACGGATTTGCTATCCGCCTCCGTAGGCCTGCGGCTGCGCAGTGATGTTCCTGTCGGTGTATGCCTGAGCGGCGGACTTGATTCATCCAGTATCGTGTCACTTGTTCTCGGGAGGCACAGGAAGAACCTGCAGACATTTTCTGCTGTTTACAATAAAGGACAATACGGAGATGAGTCGGAATTCATAAATGAATATGCCGGCCGGGTGAACAGGATGTTTTTTACTAACCCTGACGCCATTACTCTTACTCAGGATCTGAAAAATTTTGTCAGAATGCATGCGGAACCAGTTCCTGCAACAGGGGTTTATGCTCAGTACAAGGTCATGGAACTGGCCAGGGGACATGTGGTTGTCACTCTTGACGGACAGGGGGCAGATGAAATGCTGGCCGGGTATCATTACTTTTTCGGGTTCTTCTTCAAAGATCTGCTTAGAAAGGTCAGACTCGGCATGCTGTCTCATGAGATGTATTGTTATCTCAGGAATCACCATAGCGTTTATGGCTTAAAAAGCTTTGCTTACCTGCTCTTGCCTGAGGCAATACGCAGGAAGCTCATACTCGGGTCGAGGGGTTACCTTTCTGATGCTTTCACAAGTGACTTCAGCAAACAAAGATCAGAGGCAGAAAACCTTTATGACCCGGACAACCTTCAGGATGCACTTTTCAATCATTTTGAATACAAGCTTGAACACCTTTTAAAATGGGAAGACAGGAATTCAATGTACTTTTCCCTGGAGGCAAGGGTACCTTTCCTTGACCATAACCTGGTGGAGAGATGCCTTGCAACCGAAGGCCTTGACAGGATTAAAAACGGAATGACTAAGGCTGTTCTCCGTGAAGGAATGAAAGGAATTGTTCCGGAAAAAATCAGACTCCGCAAAGACAAGATCGGCTTTGGCACTCCCCAGAACGAATGGTTGCGAGAACCCTTTTTCAGGGACCTTCTTAAGGATATCCTTGGAAGAGAGAGCATGATCGGGGGTAAATACGTGAATACAGAGAATGCTGAAGCAATTTATGATGCACATCTTAAGGGAAAGGCAGACAATTCAAAGGAGATATGGAAGATGATCAACCTTGAAATGTGGATGAGGGAGTTTTTCGGCTGATATTCCGGCGCAAAGAATATGATTACTAACTTTGACATACCTGAAGAAAAATGGCAGGTTATCCTGAGGGAAAGCCCGCATTCAACACCTTTCCAGACTCCCGAGTTTTTCAGGCTGATTGACGGTACGCCGGGGTTGGCTGCTTATGCCTGTGCCGTGGAATCGGAAGGTAACATCGCTGCCCTTGCGGTAATCGTTGAATTCACAGGCAGGGGACTTACCGGCTTCTTTTCAAGACGTGGTATTATTTATGGGGGCCCTCTTGTACTGCCCGGACAGAGTGAGGCTCTCGATTCACTGCTGGATAAGGTTTCCGATGAACTGTCAGGGCGGACTATTTACCTCGAGACCCGCAACTATTCTGATTACGGCCTATTCAGGGCAGTTTTCGTGAGACACGGCTGGAGTTATGTACCCTATCTTGATATCCGGATTCGAACCAGTGATCGGGCGGCAATGAGTTCTGCAATCAGTTCCTCTCGGCGACGGCAGATAAGGAAGGCTGCTGTCAACGGGGCTGAAATAATGGAGGCCGTCTCAATTACAGATGTCGAGGCATTTTATGCAATTCTAAAAAACCACTACTACAAAAAGGTCCGTAAACCATTGATGCCATGGGAGTTTTTCAGCGAAGCATTTCACCGGAAATTCGGCAGGTTCCTGCTTGTCCGTCACAGGGGAACAGTTATAGGCGGAATTTACTGCCCGGTGCTTGAGGGCAGAAATATTTTTGAATTTTATATCTGTGGTCTCGACCGTGAGTACAGGGATCAGTATCCAAGTGTTATGGCAACATGGGCTGCAATGGATTATGCTGCCTCTAACGGTATTCCTTGTTTTGACCTTATGGGTGCAGGATTGTCCGGCAGAGATTATGGCGTCAGGGAGTTTAAGGCCAGGTTTGGAGGACGTCAGGAAGAGTATGGCAGATTTTTAAAGGTTAATAAGAGGCTTTTATTCATGGCAGGAAAGGCCGGTATTACAATAAAGAGCAAACTCTCCGTAAATGAGAATTCTGATTGATATTGGGCACCCTGCACATGTCCACCTTTTCCGCAACCTGGCACTGGAACTGATGAGCGAGGGCTCGGAAGTTCTATTTACCTGCAGGGAAAAAGAGTATGAAAAAGACCTTCTGAAACATTATGGTCTGCCATACAAGTCGCTGGGGAAGAAGTATTCCGGAACGGCAGGCAAGATATTCGGGATTGCCAGGTTCGGAATCAGGGAGTACCTGGAGGGGATTCGGTTCAAACCGGATCTGTTGTTGAGTCACGGATCCTATATCGCAGCTCATGCTGCCTTCCTTCTGGGTAAGCCTCACATTGCACTGGAAGACACTTTCAACTTCGAGCAGATCTGGCTCTACAAACCTTTTACCAGGGCCATAATAACAGGTGATTTTAACCATCCGCTCAAATCGCCCAAGGTAATAAAGTACTCCGGTTGCCACGAGCTGGCTTACCTTCATCCAGGCAGGTTTGTTCCGGACGATTCGGTTCTCGGTGAGTTGGGTGTCGACAGAGATGAGAAGTATGTCGTATTGCGGTTTGTATCATGGAAGGCGAGCCATGATCTGGGACACAGGGGGATCAGCTCTCAGAACAAGATAGCTGCAGTGAGGCGCTTCTCAGAGCTCGCTAAGGTTTTTATTTCATCCGAAGGAGATCTTCCACCTGAACTTGAAAGGTTCAGAATCAATACAGCCCCTTACAGGATACATGACGTACTTGCCTTTGCCACTTTACTGTGGACTGACAGCTTCACGATGCCTTCCGAATGTTCCGTCCTGGGAACCCCGTCACTGGTCATACATAATTCCAGGAGTTTTCCCCTCGAGGAACAGCGTGACAGGTACGGACTGTGCTTTACGTTTTCAGAATCTGATGATGACCAGGTCAGGGCTATCGAAAAGGGAGAGTCTCTTCTGAAAACGGAAGGACTTAAAACAGAATGGATTACCAGGAGGGACAGGATGATTGCCGAAAAGATAGATCTGACAGCATTCCTGCTCTGGTTTATAAAGGCATGGCCGGATAGCTTCGCAATCATGAAAAAAAGCCCTGAATACCAGAAACTGTTTATCAATGATCGGAACCTAAAAAGAAACAAACTCCTAAATTGATCGTTTTAAGAGAAGAAATATGACTGAATGAAAACAATGACAAAGAATATCATCAGTACAGGACTGTTTGTAATTATAATCCTGACGGGATTGAACCTTCTGGCTCAAACAGGAAGTGGCGGCATGGTAGTAGATCCTGTTCTCCGAACAGAGATGATTTATGAATACTCATGGGATGCCGCGAAAGGGGAATGGGTACTGAAGAACACGGTAAAATATGATTACACATACGGCAATGAGGAGACACAGGAAATAACGACCTCAGACTATGTTACCGGCATTCCCAAAAACAGGGTTATCTACCAGTATGCAGCCGGTAAAATTTTAAGGGAAGCTCTATACCAGGACTACATTGATGGCACCTGGGTTGATAACAGGAGGGATACCTGGATACAAAACAGTGATGGCCTTAATATTGAGACGATCATACAGTATTTTTTAGGCGGGCACTGGAAAAATATCAGCAGGTATACAGATTACCAGTATGAAGGGAGACGACTAAAACAGTATACTTTTCAATCCTGGAACGGAACCGATTGGGCAGACTCTTTTTATGATTCCTGGTATTACAATGAAAACGGTCAGCTTGTCCTCAGAACTCAGATTCGATTAAATGGCACTCCGGTAAATCAATTCATCTATGACATCGGTATTCACAACCTGCGTGAGCGAATGACGATTAACAACTGGATCAACGATGGATGGGCAGGCTTTACAAGAAGAAATTATGAATACAACCGGTGCGGAACAACCTCCGCGGTTGATTATCAGGATTTCAAAAACGGAGAATGGATTAACACAATGAGGCAGGAGTACGTATATTCTATGCAGCCACTCGAACATATGCGCCGGCAAAAGGTCGCTGTTTGCCACAGAGGACATACCATATATGTTCCGATAACTGCCGTTGAAGCTCACCTGTCTCATGGTGACTGCCTTGGCAAGTGCCTGGTAGAGGAGAGAGGGCCATTCGCAGAATCAACATCCGGAGAGGTGAACAGGTTGGCGCATCCTTTTACAGTTTTTCCCGTTCCAGCCATTGAAAGTATAACGGTCAGGATAAACCTGGACTCACTGCAGCGGTTTGAGAGAATCGAACTTGCTGATTATAATGGTAATGTCGTACGGACAATCAGGATTAACGATGAATATGAGATAGTGATCCCCAGAAACAATCTCGCACCTGGATTCTATTACATCCGGGTAGCCGGCGATGAGAGTTTCAGCCAGGTAATAGTATTCAAATAGCAGCCAGTTTAGGAAGAATATACATTGGTCTTCTTAAAGCCTGCCAGTCCTGTTTATCATGCTTTTAACTATGTTTTTAACGTTCTGAAATACCAGTTCGGAGATCCATGGAATAAACCTGCTGTTCCAACGCTGGGGATGGATGGTCATCAGAATCACAGAAGGCATCCGGTTGCTTTTCAATGTACTGATTATATCGAAGGTATTATGCGGTGATAATTCAACGGGTTGCCTCTTTTCATCAAAAGGATGGGTGTGTCCTCTGCCGGAAAATCCCTCTGCGTGTTTCACCCTATCTCTGAGGTTAAATCGTTCTCCATCCCAGCATCGCCCGGTATCAGTTAAATAATAAACCTTATCGAATCCAATGTCAAGATAAGGTTCGCTATTGATACCAAACTCCCTGTAATCATATTTTTCCCAGAGACGCCTGTTGTCAGATCTTGACAACGGGCTGCCATGCATGCATATCGTTTCCACGGGAGCGAGCCGGCGAAGCTTTGCCAGGTTATCGCCAAATAGCGTAATTGCTTTCTCAAAGTCACCCCTTGCAGCAGCCAGGTCTTCGTAGTGGTACCCGATCTCATGTCCGAGGTTACTGATCTGCCTGATCACTGATTCGCTGTAGCTTCCGGGAACAGTACGGAAATAGTAGGTGCCCGTTATTCCCATCACTGCTTCCATCTGTGCGCAATCCAGGGCATTTGCAGGTCTGGCGTCAATATCATGTCTAAGGATCACGGTGGGACCTGATGGATTCTGCAGGTAGGCTGTTATGGTTTTAAAGGTATAACCGGCTGAATTCAAGGAAGAAAGAAGCAGGCGCAACGTATCTGAGGTGAAATCTCTCATGGGTTTTGGTCAGAGTCAAAAATACAAAATTTAAGGGTAGAATGTTTGTTACGGGGAAGGGTGATAATGGCATCATATCCAGTTAAACAGGCATATTTCCAATAAAATGTATCCAAATACTAAATAAATCGTTAAACAATTAGTTTCTAATATTAAATGTATTGTAACAGCGTGCAACCTTATTAACGGACATTAAGTCATAGAACTAACCAGTAAAGGTTGACTTTTGAATTGATAACAACAGAACCTGATATGAATAGCTCCCCCGATTCGAATAACAGAGGCAACAGGGTCCGGTTTACCCTGAAAGCTCTGACGTCGGTTATAATCTTGTTTTTGCCGGTCCTGATACTTAACTCGCAGCCGGTCTGGGTTCCGACGACACCTTCAACCGGAACAGTGGGACCGACAACCATACCGGTTAATTACGGAATAGACAGGGCAGGAACCGTTTACATCATTATTCTGAACTATAACAATGTCGGACCTCAGACCCCGGTTACAGTCAGAAACCAGGCTATAAATCCAACTGCTCCGGGCATTGTATACAATGCAGTAATTCCAGTTGCCGGGGCAAATATCAATTCAATTCTTCAGTCCATTGCGGGTTCTCTTGCGCCGAGCACCTACCATACTATCTACCTTGTTGCGGCAGACGCTTCCAATGTTTTAATGGCCACTTCGGTAAGACTTAATGCAACTACCCTCCCATGCCCGAAAATTCAGCTCTTTAACTTCTTCGGGAACCTTGGTGAATGTGTCAACCTGGGTGCACAGGGAATGTTCCAGGTGGCCCCTCTCGGAGTGCTGCCTACAGGAATACTGGCGGGAAGTACATGGACTGTTGACTGGGGTGACGGGTCTCCGATCTGGACCTATACCTCCACTGCGGACAATGATCTGCCTCCGGTGCAGTTACACAGCTTTGCAACCACAACCGATTGTGCATATGTAGGGACCTGGACTGTTAAAAACCCGTGCAACGAGTTCTACGCCGCCCAGGGCGTTTTCGTTATTCACGGCCGTGATATACCTCTTGACGGGGACGGCCTGCTGGAGATGCAGGAGACAACAACA
>Ga0209467_1001018_pt1 | contig 27946 bp, 24 predicted proteins | sample Higcelwee11metaG_FD_187175 | JGI IMG/M metagenome (GOLD analysis project Ga0209467, IMG submission 187175) | Freshwater pond sediment microbial communities from the University of Edinburgh, under environmental carbon perturbations - High... | ecosystem: Environmental > Aquatic > Freshwater >... | reverse complement strand
GGGGCTGCGGTCGAAGCCGCTGCGGATGATCTCGTGCGTGCGCAGGTTGGTGTGCGTGATCCAGCACGGCACCTGCTTCGGGTGCGGCACCGACTGCCCCATGAAGCTGAACACCGGCACCGGCTGATCGGGGTTCATGCCACCGGGCACGCCGTCGCCGGGTTGTTCCTGGCACTTGGAATAGTCGATGCTGCGACCGTCCAGGCGCGGCGGGGTGCCGGTTTTCAGGCGCGCCTGTGGCAGTTTCAGCTCCTTGAGCCGGGCCGAGAGGCTGATCGCCGGCGGATCGCCCGCGCGGCCGGCGGCGTAGTTGTTCAGGCCAACGTGGATCTTGCCGTCCAGAAAGGTGCCTGCGGTCAGCACCACGGTGCGGCTGCGGAATTGGATGCCCACCTGCGTGACGGCGCCCACCACCCGGTCGCCCTCCACCATCAGATCGTCCACCGCCTGCTGAAACAGCCACAGGTTCGGCTGGTTCTCCAGCATGCGGCGGATCGCTGCTTTGTACAAAATGCGGTCGGCCTGGGCGCGGGTGGCGCGCACGGCCGGGCCCTTGCTGCTGTTGAGGATGCGGAACTGGATGCCGCCCTCGTCCGTGGCCAGCGCCATCGCCCCGCCCAGCGCGTCCACCTCTTTCACCAGGTGGCCCTTGCCGATGCCGCCGATGCTGGGGTTGCAGCTCATCTGCCCCAGCGTCTCGATGTTGTGCGTGAGCAGCAGCGTGGCGCAGCCCATGCGCGCGGCGGCGAGCGCGGCCTCGGTGCCGGCATGGCCACCGCCGACGACGATGACATCAAATTCTTGTGGGTACAACATGGTGAAAGCTCCAGGGCACGGCGGCTGGCGCGCTGCCCGACAATGCGGATGCGGTGTGTTTCACGTGAAACACCCGCCGCCCGGCCGGCGTCTGGCTCGGGCAACCCACAATTGTCCCATCAATGCCCATTCGCCGCCCACCCGTGCCCAGCACCACCCCACGCCCGGCCGGCGAACCGGCGCTGGCCGTCCTGCCCGGCCTGGGGCCGAGGTCGCAGGCCATGCTGGCGGCGGCGGGCATTCCCGATCTGGCCACGCTGCGGCGGCTGGGTGCGGTGGTCGCCTACGCCCGGGTGAAACGCAACGACCCGCGCGCCAGCCTCAACCTGCTCTGGGGGATCGAAGCGGCGCTCACCGGCCTTCCCTGGCAGACCGTGGCACGCGAACACCGCACCAACCTGCTGCTGGCGCTGGACGCGCTGGAGGATCCGAAGTCCCCACGCCAATGAGGTTGGCAGCGCCAGCCTCAAAATCAAAGGCCACCACACCAAGACCCGCATGACCGCACCCATCCCCCTCCTCGTTTTCGCCGGCAGCAGCCGCGCCCAGTCCTGGAACCGCAAGCTGGCCCAGGTCGCAGCCGACGCCGCCCGTGCTGCCGGCGCTGAGGTCACCCACCTGGAGCTGGGCGACTTCGACCTGCCGCTCTACAACGGCGACCTGGAAGCGCGCGGCATCCCGCGCGACGTGATCCGCCTGAAGGAAATCTTCCACGCCCACCCGGCCTGGCTGGTGGTTTCGCCCGAGTACAACGGCAGCTACACCGGTCTGCTGAAGAACACCATCGACTGGGTCTCGCGCCCCGTCAAAGACGATCCACTGTGGGCCAACGGTGGCAAGCCCTTCGCCGGCAAGGTGGTGGGCATGCTCTCGGCTTCGCCCGGCGCGCTCGGTGGCCTGCGCAGCCTGAGCCACCTGGCGCCGCTGCTGATGAACCTGCAATGCTGGGTCTCGCCCAAACAGTTCGCCCTGTCCAAAGCTGGCGAAGCGTTTGATGCCGACGGACAACTGATCGCAGAGGCCGCCCGCAGCAGCGTGCAGGGCGTGGTGGATCAGGTGCTACATGCCGCAAACCGCTTGGGATGAACACCCCCGCCGCGCTGCGCGCGACCCCCTCAAGGGGGCGGCACTGGCCGTCCAGCAAAGCCGGCCCGGCGGTGCCCTGAGTGGAACCGCTTCACGCGCTCTAGAGTGGTGCTCCGGCACCGGTGAGAGGTACTCCGCAGCGCTTCAAGGCACCTTGGCTTGTTGCAATATCTGCTCGGCCAGCAACTCGTAGTTGCCACCGAAGTGGTGGTCGCCCTTGAGCTGCACCGGCGTCACCAGTTCGGTCGGGGTCGTGGGGCAGATGGTGTCGCGGTCGTCGCTGCCGTAAAGGCAGGTGGTGGTGGCGGCCGACAGGCTGGCCAGTTCGGGCTTGAGCCGCAGGCCCAGGTGGTTGCGCACCACCCAGTTGGACAGCTTGAATTCGAACGACGCCTTCTCGCCCGGCCCGATCAGCACCGTGTGCGCCACCAGGCTGCGAGACGCGCTGGACAGTCGGTTCAGCGCGAACGGCAGCACGTCGGCCCCCTGGGAATAACCGATCAGCACCACCCGGCTCTTCTTCCATTGCACGGCGTAGTGCCGCAACAGCCGATCGAGGTCGCTGGCCAGCCCTTGCGGCGTGCGTTGCTTCCAGAAATAGCGCAGCGAATCCAGCCCAACCACCGGCACGCCGCGCGCGGCCATGACGGCGGCCACCTTCTTGTCCAGGCCGGCCCAGCCACCGTCCCCCGACACCAGCACCGCAAACACGTCGGACGGCACGCTGGACGGCACCTCCACCAGCGGCAGATCGGCAATGCCACTGCCGGCGCCCTGCGGTTTGACCACCAACCCTGCCGCGAGCTGGCGATACGCGGCCTGGTAGGCCGGCAGCGCCCCCTTGCCGGACAGCACGCCGTGTTCGGTGGCCCCCGGCAGCGTCACCAGCTCGGCCCCGGGCACTTGGGCCACGAAGGCCTGGGCGGTCCCGGTGGCGCACACCTTGTCGTCACTGCCGTGCAGGGCGGTCCACGGCGTCCGCAGTTTGCCAGCAGGCAACAAAGTGAGCGCACGCTTGTCGGTACTCTGACGAAAATGAACCCCATCCCCCTTGCACAAGGGCTTGGCAAACACCAGCTCGGGGCAGAAACCCGCCGACAAAGCGCCGCCAAACGTGCCTTCGGGCGCCTGGGCGATCAAGGCGTAGGCCAGGCTGGCGCCGGATCCCTGCCCCACCAGCAGCGGCGGGTAATAAGCCTTCAGACGCGCATAGCCTTGCAGGAAGTGCGACAGGTTCTCGAAATCGCCGTCGGGCAGTGCGCAGTCACCGCCGTCTTTCTCCAGCAGGGCCAGCAGTTGCGGCGTGCTGACGCCCGCCACCAAGGCGCCCTGCTCCACCAGCGGCTTGGCCATCGCGGCCATGGCGGGCGTCCAGCCCGCTTCACCCGACAGCAGGATCGCGAACGACTTCACCTCGCCTTTGGGGCGGTAGAGCGAAAGATCCTTGAAGCGGCCGTGTGAGATTTTTTCCTGCGCTTGCGCCAGACCCGGCGCGGTCAGCGCGCAACAAAACGCCAGCAAGGCGGTGGCAAAGGTGTTCATTTGGACATGACCCGTCGGAAGCCGCCGGCAATCAGGGCGGCGATGTCGGTGAGGATGATAAAAGGCGCCAGCCCGCCTGGCGCGGTGAGGTAACGCGGCTCCCAGACCGGGTCGAACTTGGCCTTGAAGGCGCGCAGACCCTGGAAGTTGTAGAAGTTCTCGCCGTGGTTGAACAGCAGGCGCGCCAGGCGCTGCCAGTTCGGCGCCAGCGGGTGCTGGGCCATGCCCGCCAGCGGCACCATGCCCAGGTTGAAGCGCTGAAAACCCAGGGCTTGGAAGTGCAGGATCACCTGGGCAAACAGGAAATCCATCGAACTGCGCGGCGCGTCGGGCAGCTGGCGCATCAGGTCCACGCTGGCCTCGATCTTCTGGTCGGTGCACATCAGGGTGGCAAACGCCACCGCCCGGCCCGCCTGCCGCACCAGCGCCACCGGCTGGCCCAGCACGTAGTCGCGCTGGAACGCGCCGAGCGAAAAGGCCTTCTCGGCGGTGTTGTGGTCGTTCAGCCAGGCGTCCGAAATCGCCTGCAGCTCGTCGAACACCGGCGCCACCGCGCCGGGTGCCAGCACCTCGAAACTCAGGCCTTCGCGCTGCGCACGCGCCACGCCGTGGCGCAGGTTGGCGCGGGCCTTGCCTTGCAGGCTGAAGCCGGGCAGGTCCACCAGCGCGCACTCGCCGAGCTTGTAGACGCGCAGGCCGGCATCCAGATAGACCGGCAGCGCCTCGGGGCGCACCTGGTAAAACGCCGCCCGCCCGCCGGACTCGCGCGCCTGCTCGACGAAGCGCCACACCAGCTCGGGCCACTCGCTGGCCGGCCCCACCGGGTCGTACAGCGCCACCCAGGATCGGCCGCGCCGCCCGAACATGACAAACGCGCGCTGCGACTCGGAGACCATCAGGCTCTTGTCACCCATCATCACCAGCCCCGCGCCCGCCACGCCCTGCGCGCGCACGATGCGGGCGGCCTGGTCCAGCGCGCCGGCGTTGGGCTTGATCAGCACCGGGTGGGGCCGGCGCAGCAGCTCGACCCAGGCCAGGGTCAGCGCCAACAGCGCCACCGCCACCATGGCCCGCAGCGAGCGCGGCGCGTGGCCATCGAACGCGAACTGCCACCAGACCTGGTTCACGTAAGCGACGTCGCGGTAGACAAAGAACAGCAGGGCACCGGTGGCCGCCACCACCACCGCCACCGCGGCCAGCCAGCCGCCCGTGAAGGCTTGCGAAAACAGCGCCGCCTTGCGGTTGAACTGCCGGCGCGACAGCGCCAGGCTCGCCGTCAGCACGCTGAGCAGCACCGCCTCGGACACCGCGATGCCCTTGGGCAGGCAGAGCACCAGGCTCACCAGCGCGAGGACCAGGCCGGCCCACCACGACGCGTCGAGCCGCAGGAACATGCCTCGCGCCACGAACAGCAGCGCCAGCCCGATGATGCTGCCGAGAAAGTGGGCCGCTTCGACGATGGGCAGCGGCATCAGCTGCGCGAGCACGGCGGTTGCGTCCTCGCTGGCCGGCGTCACGCCCGACACCAGCAGCATCACGCCGATCACGAAGGTGAAGGCCGACAGCAGCAGCGGCGACAAACTGGCCGCCGCCCGCACCACCGGCGTGGCAGCTCCGCGCTGCAACTCGGACAGCACCAGCAGCCCCAGCGCCAGCACCAGCGGCAGCAGGTGGTATACGGCGCGGTACAGCACCAGCGCGCTCACCAGCTGGTCGGCGGGCACCTGCTGGCCCAGCGCCAGCAGCATCACCGACTCGAACACCCCCAGACCGCCCGGCACATGGCTGATCACGCCCAGCGCGATGGCCAGCGAATAGAAGCCCACAAAAGCCGGGAAGCTGATCGCCCCCTCGGGCAGCAGCACCCACAGCGCGGCCGCGGCGGCCACCACATCCACGGCCGAGATCAGCAGCTGCTGGGCCGCGATCGACGCGCTGGGCAAACGCAGCGACCAGCCCGCCAGGCGCAGGTCGTCACCACCGCCACGGCACATGCCCACAAAAACCGCCGCGGCGACCAGCACCGCCACGCCCAGGGCCTTCAGCAGCCCGGCTGACAGCCCCACCATCGAAGCCACCGCACCGGCGCCCCACACCAGTGAGGCCGCTCCAACCACCACAATGCCCACGCCGAAACCGATGGCGTTGAACGCGATGGCCCGGGAAATCATCCCCGCCTCCAGCCCCGCCGCGCCGTACAGGCGCATGCGCACCGCGCCGCCCGTGAGCACGCCCAGCCCCATGGTGTTGGACAGCGCAAAAGCGATGAAAGAGGTCTCGGCCACCACGCGGTAGGGCAGCTTGGCGCCCGCGTACTGCAGGGCGGAGCGGTCGTAAAAGGTCAGCGCCAGAAAGCTCAGCGCCGTGGCCAGCACCGACAACAGCAAGGTGGCCGGCGGCGTGCCGCGCACCGCCTCGACGATGGCGCCGTAGCTGAGTTCGGCCATCACCTTGTGCGCCGCTCGCACCAGCAGCGCGCCCAACAGCAAGGCGAGCGCCGCGTACATCCAGATGCGCCAACGGGTCAGTTGGGCAATCAGCAGTTCGGGGGTGGGGATCTTCACGGGGTGGGCCGGGGCATCGAGCGGGTACAGTGGGTCATCGACAGGCCCACCCGAATCTCAAGCCGGCGGCCGAGTGTAGCGCCCGACCGGCGCTGATCCCATGACAATCGGGGGCCATGCCAGCAACTTCCGCACCCACCCTCGCCTGCCGACCCGGCTGCGCCGCCTGCTGCATCGCGCCATCCATCAGCAGCCCGATGCCGGGCCTGCCCAACGGCAAGCCCGCGGGCGTGCCCTGCCCGCATCTGGACGAAGCCCTGCGCTGCCGGCTGTTCGGCCAACCCGAGCGACCCGCGGTGTGCGGCTCGCTGCCACCCAGCGCCGAGATGTGTGGCAACTCACGCGAACAAGCGCTGCATTTTTTGGAGCGACTGGAACAGGCTACCCAACCTGCGGTGCGCCCATGAACGCCGCTACCTGAGCGCCGGCCGGAGCGGCCAGGGCCTCCGGCAGCAGGTGGCCCATGTCAAGCACGGTCAACCGTGCGCCAGGGATGAGGCGCGCAAGCGCCTGCCCGTGCGGTAAAGGAAGACACGGATCTTCGGCGCCGTGCAGCACCAGGGTGGGCACCGTGAGGGAAGGCAACCAGTCGGTCCGTGGTGGTGCGAGATCCACGGCTAGGCCATGGCGCATCGCGGCCAGTGGCTGGTGGCCAGACGCCAGCGCCGCCCGCACCTGGGCCCGCACCATGTCGGCCGGAAACGGATGCGAACCCGCATGAAAGGCGCTCCAGCCGCGGACCGCCACGTCGTCCGGCGCGCCGTTGGGTTCGGCCGCCATGCGCTGCAGGGCCTGCAGAAAAGCAGGGGTCGGCCCTGGCAGGCCCACGGCGGGCGCTGCCCGCCCCAGCGTGGCGGCCATGTAAGGCCGGTGGTCGGGCGATGTCGCCAGCAGTACCAGATGGCCCACCCGATCCGGGTGTTCGTGGGCCAGGCACTGCGCGATGTAACCGCCCATGGACCAACCCACCACCGCCACGCGAGGCAGCGCCCAGGCATCCAGCACCCGCAACGCATCGCCCACCAGATCGCCCAGCGCATACGGCGGCGCGGTCGGTGACATGACGAAGGAGCGACCGGTGTCGCGGTGGTCGTAGCGCAGCACCCGGCAGCCCGCACGCACCAGCGCCCCCACAAAGGCCGGCGGCCAGAACAGGCCGGGGTTCATCGCGCCCATCACCAGCAGCACCGGAGGGCCGTCCGCCGGGCCACAGGCCTCGCTCCAGAGTTCACCCAGCCCCGGCACCGCTACGGGCCGCCCCACCCAGTTGATTGTGTCCATGGGACCTTTGTAACGCGCGCACGCCTGGACTTCCACCCCCAAAACAACAAAAGCCCGCACAAGCGGGCCTTTGGGAACAAGCAAACAACTCCGGAGCGGGTGCATGCATCCAGCACACGCCGAGGATCCGGCTTTGCCGGTCCAAGGGCGTGGTCCCCCCTTCCAGGGGGGAAGCCGCGAAGCGGCGCAGGGGGGTTTACTGTTTCACGCCTTCAACCTGCACCACCAGGCGCACGTTCTTCGGGAAGCCCCAGTCCACGCCGTAGTTCACGCCGAAAGCGGTGCGGTCGATGGTGGCCTCGAAGTCGCCGCCGCAGACTTCGCGCTTGAGCATGGGGCTCTCGTAGCAGGCGAACTGGTTGGCCTTGAGCGTCACGGGCTGGGTCTTGCCCAGCAGCGTCAGGTTGCCGTCGACCGCGCTGACCTTGTCACCGCTGAACTGGAACTTGGTCGACACGAAGCGGGCCTTGGGGAATTTCTCAGCGCTCAGGATCTCGGCGCTCTGCAGGTGCTTGTCGAAGTTCGGCGTGCCGGTGTTGACCGAAGCCACATCGAAAGACACATCCACCGAGCCGGTCTTGGCGGCCTTGTCGAAGCTGATCTTGCCTTCCTTCTTGTCGAAGCGGCCGCGGTTCACGCTGGCGCCGAAGTGGCCGATTTCGAAGCTGGCAAACGTGTGCGTCGGGTCGATCGCGTAGTCAGCGGCGAAGGCGCCGGTGGACAGGGTGGCGGCCGCGGCCAGCAAGGTCAGGGATTTGCGCATGGTGTGTGTGACTCCAGTAAAAAAATCAAAGGTATCGAAGAACAACGAGAACAGGGGGAACGCGAAAACGAACGGTCAGAGCTTGCCCACGCCGGTCAGGGCGAGCTTGAACTTGACCTGCACCTCGTCGGCGACCGTCGAGGTGTCGGCCCACTCCTTCTCGCCAATGCGGAAAGACAGGCGCTTGATCGGAAAGGCGCCGGTGGCCATGGTGGTGGCGCCGCTCTGGGCCAGCGTGACGGGCACGACCACGTCGCTGCTCACGCCCTTGATGCTCAGCTTGCCGGCGACTTCGAATTTGTTGGCGTCGATGCGCTTGATGGCGCTGGACTGGAACGTGGCCTTGGGAAAGGCCGCCACGTTGAACCAAAGGGGTTTGACCAGCTCCGAGTTGGCTTCGCGGCTGATGTCGGCGCTGCCGGTGTCGACCGTGAAGGCGATCTTGCTGGTGGCCAGCCTGGCCGGGTCGAACGCCACCTGGGCACTGAAGGTCTTGAACTTGCCATCCACCGGCACGCCCATCTGGCGGCTCACAAACAAGACCTCGCTCTGCGCCGGCACCAGCTGTTGCTGGGCCTGGGCGGCCAGGGGCAACAGGCTGGTCAGGGCCAGGGCGAACGCAACGGATTTCAGGCGGAAGGTCATGTCGGCAACTTTCGGAACAGGAACAAGGGTGGGGAGATCAGCGCGCTCAGCGGCCGGCCAGGGCCATGCGGCGCAGCAGGCCGTCGCGGTCCACAAAATGGTGTTTCAGTGCGCCGGCCACGTGCAGCAGCACCAGCGCGGCCATGGCCAGGGCCGAGAACTTGTGCAGCGGCTTGAGCACGTCGGTCAGGCCTTCGCTCACCGGCACAAAGTCCGGCAGCGGCAGCACGCCAAACAGCACCAGAGGGAAGCCGGCGGCCGAGCTGTAGGCCCAACCCAGCAAGGGCACCGCGAAAAACAGCGCGTACAGACCGGCGTGCGTGGCATGGTGGGCCAGTCGCTGCCAGGTCGGCATGGCCGCCTCGATGGCCAGCGGCAAGGCAGGCGGACGGGCCAGCAATCGAGTCAGCAGGCGGACTAGGGAGAATGTGAGCACCAGCACACCAGCCCACTTGTGCCAGCTGTAGTACTGCAGACGGGCGGGCGAAAACGGCAGGTCGGCCATGTACAGGCCGAGGGCAAAGTTGCCGATCAGGGCCAGGCCTAGCAGCCAGTGCAGGGCCACAGCCACGGGGTGGTAACGGATGACGGTCGGTTCGGACATGCCGGGAGTTTAGGCAGCCGGTGCCACGCCCGGTGTTAAACGGCTTGAAGCCTGACTTCAAAAAATTTGAATGAACTCCGCCGGCCAATTCGAATCCCGCACCGGCGACAGTGCCGCTCCTACAATGCGCCCATGCCCGACACCGATGCCCAGACCCTGCTGACGCTCTACCCCGCCATGGGCTCGCTCAAGGCGCTGTTGCCGCGCCTGCAGACGATGCAGGTGCCGGCGGGCACAGCGCTGTTCCGGGAACTCGAAACCTGCCAGGGCTTCCCCATGGTGCTCAGTGGCGAGGTGCGCGTCTCGCGCAGCGCCGCCAACGGCCGGGAGCTGGAACTCTACCGCGTGCTGCCCGGCGAAATGTGCCTGGTCTCGTCCGCCGGCCTGTTTGCCGGCCAGCCGCTCACGGCGCACGGCGTGACCACCTGCGAAACCACGCTCACCCTGCTCTCGCCGCCCGACTTCCAGCTTGCCCTGACCGACAGCGACTTCCGCTCTTTTGTGCTCGGCCTGTTTGCCTCGCGCATGGCCGACCTCACCGCCCTGATCGAAGCCATCGCCTTCCAGCGCCTCGACAGCCGGCTCGCCAGCACCCTGCTCGGCCACGGTCAGCAGGTGCGCGCCACCCACCAGGCGCTCGCCGACGAGCTGGGCACGGTGCGCGAAATCATCACGCGCCTGCTGCACCGCTTCGAGCGCGACGGACTGGTCGAACTCTCGCGCGAGTGCATCACCATCCGCGACAGCGCCGCCCTGCGCGCCATCGCGGCCATGTCGACGAAGTGAGCCGCCGCGGCGCCGCTCGCGCTTTGTGACACAGGTCACATACCCCGCCCCGACGTTTCGATTCAATACGCTCCACGTTCCGCCACCGGGCGAACCCCACAGGGTTCATGGCAGCGGCTCAACCACCGTTAACAGGAGTATTCACATGACCAAGAACGTCGGCGGCATCGACCGCATCCTTCGCATCCTCGTGGGCATCGCCCTCATCGCCGCCGCCGCCATGGGCAGCATCGGCGTCTGGGGCTACATCGGCGTGGTGCCGCTGCTGACCGGTCTGATGGGCTGGTGCCCGCCCTACGCCATTCTGGGTTTCAACACTTGTAAAAGGTAACCCCCCGCGCCGCGAAATAGCCGCCCCCTGCGCCGCCTTCGGCGTCACCCCCCAAGGGGGCATCACGAGCGGCCCGGCGAAGCCGGTTCCGCCGTGATCTGGGTTGAGGCATTTCGCGCCGGAGGCCTGCTCCCTGCACCGGTTGTCCATCCTGCGACAGCCCGCATCCCCTCTCCGCGCGACCATGTCGCCTACAGCCGCGCATCCTGACGCGGCGCAGGAGACACGGCATGCTGAATATCCCCTCGCTCAAAGAATCCGTCAGCGCCGAGGAGTGGGCGCTGCGCTGCGACCTCGCGGCCTGCTACCGGCTGGTGGCCGCTTACGGCTGGAGCGATCTGGTCTTCACCCACATCAGCGCCAAGCTGCCCGACAGCGTCACCGGCGGTGAACACCAGTTCCTCATCAACCCCTACGGCCTGATGTTCGACGAGATCACGGCGAGCAGCCTGGTCAAGGTCGACATGGCCTGCAACAAGCTGATCGATTCGCCCTTCCCCGTCAACCCCGCCGGCTTCGTGATCCACAGCGCGGTGCACGAGGCGCGGCCCGAGGTGCAGTGCGTGCTGCACACCCACACGCGCGCCGGCGTGGGCGTGAGCGCGCAGGCGGCCGGCATCCTGCCCATCAGCCAGCAGAGCAGCTTTGTGCTGGCCTCGCTGGCCTACCACGACTACGAAGGCGTGGCCTTCCGGCCGGACGAGAAGCCGCGGCTGCAGGCCGACCTGGGTCGGGCGAACTTCCTCATGCTGCGCAACCACGGCCTGCTCACCGTGGGCAGCAGCATCGCAGACGCCTTTTTGTCGATGTACACCTTCGAGAACACCTGCCGCATCCAGATCGATGCGCTGGCCGGTGGCGGTGAGCTCACGCAGGTGGACCCGCGCATCCTCGCCGGCATGGCGGAGGTGATGAAGGTCGCGACCGCCGGGCAGGGCGCACAGCTCGCCTGGCCGGCGCTGCTGCGCAAGGTCGAGCGGCTGGACCCGGGCTACCGGACCTGATCAGAATCCGTCGGCGTAGCTCTTCAGCTCCCAATCGCTCACCTGCTGCGCGTAGGCGTCCCACTCGGCGCACTTGAGCTCGAGGAACTGTTCGCAGAAAGCCTCACCGAGGTCGTCACGCAGGATCGCGTCTCTGCGCAGCGCAGCCAATGCGTCGTGCAGGTCGCGCGGCAGGCGCCGCGGCATGGGCTGGCCACTGGCCAGTCGCTGGTACAGGTCTTCGTCGCAGACGTCGGGCGCGGGCAGTTCGCGGTCGATGCCGTCCAGCCCGGCGGCCAGCGTGCCCGCGAGGGCTGCGTACACGTTGCACGAAGGGTCGGGCAGGCGCCATTCGATGCGCCCGGCCACGGTGCGCACGAGGCAGGTGCGGTTGTTGTCGCCCACCGTCTTCCACACCGGCGACCAGGTGGTGCCCGAAGCGCTGGCGCTGCTGGCGAGGCGCTTGTAGCTGTTGACCGTGGGCGCGCAGAGCGCGGCCAGCGCGTCGGCGTGGTGGATCAGACCGGCGGCGAACTGGAGGCCCGCCGTGCTCAGGCCCAGCGCGCCGGCCGGGTCGGCCATCACCGCCCTGCCCTGTGCATCCGTGAGGCTGACGTGGAAATGCAGGCCGCTGCCCGGCGCGCCCGCCAGCGGCTTGGGCATGCAGCTGAAGGTGGCACCGTGCTGCTGCGCCACCGCGTGCGCGGTGAGCTTGAACAGCTGGTAACGGTCGGCCGCGGCCAGGGCCTCGTCGTGCCGGTAGTTGATCTCGTACTGGCCGATGGCGTCTTCGTGGTCCATCTGCTGCAGCTCGAAACCCAGCGCCGTGAGGTGGCGGCGCATGTCATCGAGGAAGCCGAAGTTGCGCTGGATCGCTTTCAGGTCGTAGGACGGTTTGTCCAGCTGGTCCAACGCATCGGCCACACCCCAGCGGCCCTGCGGGTCCTGCTTCATCAGGAAGAACTCGGGCTCGATGCCCACATGAAACGTCCAGCCGCGTTCGCGCAGGCGATTCAACTGGTGCTTCAGCAATTGCCGCGAGCAGGTGTCTAGCGGCTCACCGCCCGCGAAACCGTCGCACACCGCGTGCGCCACGCCGGGCATGAACGGCAACGGCCGCAGCGACCCGGGCACCACGCGCCCGAAATATTCGCCACGCGCGCCCATGCGGGGCAGGCCCGTGCCCCAGATGCTCGGGCCGGCGAAACCCGCGCCGGTGGCCACCGCGTCGGGCAGCGCTTCGAGCGGCACCAGCTTGCCTTTCGGCACGCCGTGCAGGTCGGTGAAGGTGGTGAGGATGGAATGGATGCCCTGCGCGCGCAAGGCATCCATGCGCTCGGTCAGCGAGTGGTCGTCACCCCCGCTCAAGCCAGCACCTCGGCCATCGCCGCGTCGAGCACGCCCAGCGCTTCGGCGAACACGCTGTCTTCGATGGTCAGCGGGAACAGGTAGCGGATCACGTTGCCGTACACGCCGCAGGTCAGCAGCAGCAGGCCGCGCTTCAAGGCGGCGGTCTGCACCTTCTTCGTGGTGTCCGCATCGGGCGCGCCGGTGGCGGGATCGATGAACTCGCAGGCCACCATGGCACCCAGCCCGCGCACGTCGCCGATGCGCGGGTACTTTGCCTTCGCGCCGTTCAGGTGCGCCACCAGCCGTTCGCCCAGCAGCTGCGCGCGCTCGGGCAGCTTCTCTTCGGCCATCACGTCCAGCACGGCGTGTGAGGCCGCGATCGCCAGCGGGTTGCCCGCATACGTGCCGCCCAGGCCGCCCGGTGCCGGGCCGTCCATGATCGCGGCCTTGCCGCTCACGGCCGACAGTGTGGTGCCGCCGGCCATGCTTTTCGCCATCGTCATCAAGTCGGGCGACACGCCGTAGTGCTCCATCGCGAACATCTTGCCGGTGCGCGCAAAACCGGTCTGCACCTCGTCGGCGATCAGCAAGATGCCGTGCTGGTCGCACAGCTCGCGCAGCCACTTCACGGCCGCGGGCTGGATGGGGTTGAAACCGCCCTCGCCCTGCACCGGCTCGAACACGATGGCCGCCACGCGGCTGGGTTCGATGTCGCACTTGAACACCTGCTCCATCGCTTTCTGCGTGTCGCCCAGCGAGCTGCAGTGGCAAGGGAAGGGCACGTGGTAGATCTCGGGCGGGAACGGGCCGAAACCCGCCTTGTATGGCTGGACCTTGCCGGTGAGCGCAACCGAGAACATGCTGCGGCCATGGAAGGCGCCGCCAAACGCGATCACACCGCTGCGCCCGGTGGACGAGCGCGCGATCTTCACCGCGTTCTCGATCGCCTCCGCGCCGGTGGAGAAAAACGCGGTCTTGACCTTGCCCTCGATCGGCACGATGGCGTTGATGCGCTCGGCCAGCGCCACGTACTCGGCGTAGGGCACCACCTGGTAACAGCTGTGCGTGAAGCGCTGCAGCTGCGCCGCGATCGCCGCCTGCACCTTGGGGTGCACGTGGCCGGTGTTGAGCACCGCGATGCCGCCCGCGAAGTCGATGAAGCGGCGCCCCTCGATGTCCCAGAACTCGGCGTTCCTGGCGCGGTCGATGAAGAAGTCACCCATCACGCCGACGCCACGCGGCGTGGCATCGAGTCGGCGCTGGTGCCAGGCGGCGTTGGTGTGGGGCGCGTTCAGGTTTTCAGGTTTCTGCGGTGCGTTCATGGGGGTCTCCTTCAAAAGCGCACACAGCGGTGCGAGGTGTCTGATCCAAGGGCACCGCGGAACCGGCTTTGCCGGGCCACCAGTGCCGTCCCCCCTCTGGGGGGAAGCCGCTTCAGCGGCGCAGGGGGGTTACACAGGACTGTCAATCCGAATCCAGGTCGTCTTCGTTTCCGTGTACTTGTCGAACGCGTGCAGCGACTTGTCGCGCCCCACCCCGCTCTGCTTGAAACCACCGAACGGCACGGTGATGTCGTCTTCGTCGTACTGGTTCACGTGCACCGTGCCGGCGCGCAGCGCGCGGGCCACGCCGTGCGCCTTGTTGATGTCGCGCGTCCACACGCCGGCCTGCAGGCCGTAGACGCTGTTGTTCGCCTGCTTCACCACGTCGGCCGCGTCGGTGAAGCTCTGCACCGCGAGCACCGGGCCGAAGATCTCTTCGCGCGCGATCGTCATCTGCGGCGTCACACCGTCGAAGATGGTGGGCAACACGTAGCAGCCGCCCGAATCGCACAGCGCGCGCTCGCCACCGGCCAGCAGTTGCGCGCCTTCGCTCTTGCCGAGGTCGATGTAGCGCATCACGTTGTCGAGCTGCAGCTTGTCCACGATGGCACCCATCACGGTGTTCTTGTCCAGCGGGTTCGCGGGCTGGTAATTCGGCACCAGCTTCAGCGCCTTCTCCAGAAACGCCTCTTTGATCGAAGCTTCGACGAACAGGCGCGAGGGCGCGTTGCAGCTCTCGCCCTGGTTGAAGAAGATGCTGCCCACGGCGGCTTCCACCGCGCGGTCCAGGTCGGGGCAGTCGGCGAACACGATGTTGGGCGACTTGCCGCCCAGCTCCGTCCACGCGCGTTTCAGGTTGCTCTGCCCGGCCATCACGTGGATCTGCTTGCCCACACGCGTGCTGCCGGTGAAGGCGATGCAGTCCACGTCCATGTGCAGCGCCAGCGGCGAGCCGGCCTCGGTGCCGAAACCCGGCACCACGTTGAACACGCCGGGCGGAATGCCCGCGGCCAGCGCCAGCTCGGCCAGTCGCAATGCCGTAAGCGGGCTTTTTTCGGAAGGCTTCAACACCACCGAGTTGCCGGCGGCCAGCGCCGGCGCGATCTTCCAGGCCGCCATGATCATGGGGTAGTTCCAGGGCACGATGATGCCCACCACGCCCACCGGCTCGCGCGTGATCAGCGCCAGCGAATTGCTCGGCGTGGGCGCGATCTCGTCGTACACCTTGTCCACCGCCTCGCCGTACCAGCGGATGCAGTTGGCCGCGCTGTTCACGTCCACGGCGCGCGCGTACTTCACCGGCTTGCCCATGTCCAGGGTTTCGGTCAGCGCCAGCTCGTCGGCGTGCGCCAGCAACTGGTCGGCGAACTTGATCATCACGCGCTTGCGCTGCGCCGGCGCCATGCCGCTCCAGCGCCGGTCCTCAAACGCGGCGCGCCCAGCGGCCACCGCGGCGTCGATGTCGGCCTGACCACCGCGCGCCACCTGCGTGAGCACGCGGCCATCCACCGGCGAGATGCAGTCAAAGGTCTGGCCGTCGCGCGCGGCCACGCGCTCGCCGTTGATGACGGCGCGGCCGTCGAACTTCAAGGGGGTGGAGGTGTCGGTCATGGGCAATATCCAGCGGAACGGAAAGTGGGCATTGGCACCATGCTACGCCGGTAAAGACCTTGTTGTCCCATCCACTTTCCCGACGGCGCAAGCATCCAGTGCCCCCCAAAAGCCTGCGGCCCCGGCATCCAAGGACACCGGGGCCGCCGCGGAGACCGGGACGGGATCAGTTCGTCGTCGCCAACGCCGTCAGTTCTGCCCGCGTCGCCGCCGCGATCTCACGCTCGCGCTTGCGCGTCTGCCGCGCGACCCACACCGAGTAGCTGATGATCACGACCGTCACTGTGGTGATCAGCAGCGTGGCCGCGGCGTAGATGGTCGGGTTGATGCCGCGGCGCGCGTAACCGAAGATCACCTGCGGCAGCGTGCTCACGCCCGGGCCGGAGAGGAATTCGGAGATCACCACGTCGTCGAACGACAGCGTGAACGACAGCAGAAACGCGGCCAGGATGCCCTGGAAGATGTTGGGCAGCGTGATCAGGAAGAACACCTGGAACGGCCGCGCACCGAGGTCCATGGCGGCTTCTTCGATGCTGCGGTTCATCTCCATCAGCCGGCTCTGGATCACCACCATGCCGTAGGCCATGCCCAGCAGGGTGTGGCCGAAGATGATGGTCAACATGCCGCGTTCGGGCCAGCCAAAGGCGTTCTGCGCGCCCACCATCAGCAGCAGCAGCGACAGACCGATCACCACCTCGGGCATCACCAGCGGCGCGTTCACCATCCCGGAGAAAACGGTGCGGCCCAGGAAGCGCCGGTAGCGCACCAGCACGAAAGCGGCAAAAGTGCCGAGGATGGCCGAGAGCACACCCGTGACCGCGGCCACCTTCACCGAGAGCCAGAAGCCTTCGACGATCTTGGTGTCGCGCGTGAGTGCTTCGTACCAGCGCAGCGAGAAGCCGGTGAAGTTCGCGTCCTGCCGTGTGCTGTTGAAGCTGAACACGATCATGAAGAACAGTGGGATGTACAGGAACAGGTAGACCAGGGCGAGCCAGGCCTTGCCGAAGTGTTTTTCGAGGAGCTGTTTCATTGCCAATCCTTTGCCAAATGCCTGGGAGGTCCGACGGGTGCTTTGCGAGGATGCGGTGGAACCGGCTTTGCCGGGCCACTCGCATCGCCCCCTGGGGGGTGACGCGAAGCGGCGCGGGGGGTTACTTTTCTTCGGCGGTGAAGTGGTAGTAGATGGCCAGGGGCACGATGATCAGAAGAATCATCACGACCGCCAGTGCCGAGGCGCGTGGCCAGTTGTTGCTGGTGAACATCTCGTCCCAGACCACGCGGCCGATCATGATGTTCTCCGGCCCGCCCAGCAGCGACGGGATCACGAACTCGCCCACGGCGGGGATGAACACCAGCATGAAGCCGGCGACGATGCCGGCCTTGGACAGCGGCACCGTCACCAGCCAGAAGGCCTTGAAGGGCGAGGTGCCCAGGTCGTAGGCGGCTTCGAGCAGGCGGAAGTCCATCTTCACCAGGTTGGCGTAGAGCGGCAGGATCATGAAGGGCAAATACACATAGGTCATGCCCACCAGCATGGACACGTTGGTGTAGAGCATCTGGATCGGCTCCTCGATGATCCCGACCGCCATCAGCAGCTGGTTGATGACACCCTGATCGGCCAGGATGCCCTTCCACGCATAGACGCGCAGCAGGAACGAGGTCCAGAACGGCAGCATCACCATCATCAGCAGCGCGGGCCGCACGCTGGGCGCCGAGCGCGCGATGAAGTAGGCGAACGGATAACCGATCAGCAGGCACAGCACGGCGGTCCAAAGCGCGTACCAGATCGACCGCAGGTAGGCCTCGATGTAGATGGTCTGGAACAGCCCGCCGCCCTCCACGTCACGGAAAATGGTCCAGTAGTTCTCGTACTTCAGGCTCAGGATGCCGGTCACCGGGTCCCAGATCGGCTTGAACGGGTTGATGCTCTCGCCCTGGTCCACGAAGCTGATGTACAGCAGGATCAGGAACGGCAACAGGAAAAAGACAAACAGCCAGACATACGGCACGCCGATGACGAAGCGTTTGCCTGGCATGGGGAGCGATGAAGTGGCCATCCAGAACCTCCAGAAACTACAACCTAAGAGCGCAACAACCTAAAACCAAGAACGCCGCGGAACCGGCTTCGCCGGGCCGCCAGCGTTGCCCCCCCCTCTGGGGGGTGACGCGAAGCGGCGCGGGGGGAGACTGACAGGTGTCAGTCCCTCAAGACCACTGCGGCGTTGTCGTCCCACCAGAAATACACCTCGTCTTCCCAGGTGATGTCCGTCAGGTCCTGGCGCGTGGTGTTCGCCTCGGTGACCCGCACCTTGGAGCCATCACTGGCCTGCAGGATGTAGGTGGTGTACGAGCCCAGGTAACCGATCTCCTTGACCTTGCCCTGGAACAGGTTGAACAACGCGTGTTCGGGCCGGGTCTTGCTGATCTCGATCTTCTCGGGCCGCACGGCGATGGACACCGGCATGTTCAGCGTGCCGCTGACGCCGTGGCCCACGTGGACTTCGCCGATGGCGGTGGTGGCGGCGCAGCGGTCGGGCTCGTCCACCGTGAGCTTGCCGGCAAACAGGTTCACGTTGCCGATGAAGTCGGCCACGAACTTGTTGCGCGGGTGTTCGTAGATCTCTTCCGGCGTGCCCACCTGCAGCACACGGCCCTTGCTCATGATGGCGATGCGGCTGGCCATGGTCATGGCCTCTTCCTGGTCGTGCGTCACCATCACCACGGTCACGCCCACGCTCTCGATGATGTTGACCAGCTCGAACTGCGTCTGTTCGCGCAGCTTCTTGTCCAGCGCGCCCAGCGGTTCGTCCAGCAGCAGCAGCTTGGGCTTCTTGGCCAGGCTGCGCGCCAGCGCCACGCGCTGCTGCTGCCCGCCCGAGAGCTGGTGCGGCTTGCGCTGGGCGTAGGGCGTGAGCTGCACCAGACCCAGCATCTCGTCGGTGCGCTGCTGCACCTCGGCTTTGGGCAGGCCTTCTCGCTTCAAACCGAAGGCCACGTTTTCCCAGATGTTCAGGTGCGGGAACAGCGCGTAGCTCTGGAACATCATGTTCACCGGCCTTTCGTAGGGCGGCATGTTGGCCACGTCCTGGCCGCCCAGCATGATGCGGCCCGAGGTCGGTTTCTCGAAGCCGGCCAGCATGCGCAGCAGCGTGGACTTGCCGCAGCCCGAACTGCCGAGCAGGGCGAAGATCTCACCCTTGCCGATGGAGAGCGACACCTCGTCCACGGCCACCGCTTCGTCGAAGCGCTTGACCAGTTTTTCTGTGACCAGATAACCCGCCTGTGTGCCTGCCTCTGCCATGGGTGAACCTCGCTGTGGTGAACGTGATGGAAATCGGATGGCCCAGCAAAAAGGGCTGTTCATCCCTGGTGGTTGAACAGCCCTGGAGCCTTGGTGCTCAGGAAAAAGCCGGACGGCTTATTTGCCCTTCTTGAAGGCGTTGTAGGTGTTGCCCATGGCTTCGCGCGCTTCGTTGGTGAAGCTGCTCGGCGGGATCATCTTGGCGAAATAATCGGCTTCGACAAAGATGGTCTTGTTGCTGGCGATCTCGGGCTTGACCTGGGCCACACCGGCCTTGTTGCCGGTGGGGTAGCCCATTTCGTTCGACATCAGGGCTGCGTTTTCGGGGCGCAGGTAGAAGTCGATGAAGGCCGCTGCGTTGTTCGGGTGCTTGGCGTCCTTGGTCACGGCCATGGTGTCAAAGAAGATCAGCGCGCCGGTGCTGGGCAGCATGGCTTCGATCACGTCCTTGGAACCGTTTTCGGTGGCGCGGGCGGCGGCGATGTTCACGTCACCCGACCAGCCGATGGCCACGCAGGCCTTGCCGCCGGCGATGTCGTCGATCATGGTTGAGCTGAACAGGCGCACGTCCTTGCGCACCTTGGCCAGCATGGCACCGGCTTCCTTGTAGTCGGCCGGGTCGTTGGAGTAGGCGTCCTTGCCGATGTAGTGCAGCGCCACCGGGATGATCTCGGTCGGCGAGTCGAGGTAAGCGATGCCACAGCTCTTGAGCTTGCTCGTGTACTCGGGCTTGAACACCAGGTCCCAGGCGTTTTCCGGCATGGCCATGCCGCCCAGCGCCTTCTCGACCTTGGTCTTGTTGATGCCCACGGTGGTGAAGCCCCAGGCCCAGGGGATCAGGTGTTTGTTCTCGGGGTCGGCCTTGGTCAGCGTGGCCATGATGGCCGGGTCCATGTTGGCCAGGTTCGGGATCTGGTCCTTCTTCAACGGCTGCAGCAGGCCGCCTTCGATCTGGCCCTTGGCGAACACGGTGCCGGGCACGACGATGTCGTAACCGGTGTTGCCGGCGACCAGCTTGGCGTGCAGCGCTTCGTTGGTCTCGAAGGTGTCGTAGTTGACCTTGATGCCGGACTCTTTTTCGAACGCGGCGATCATGCCCTCGGGCACGTAGTCGGGCCAGTTGTAGATGTTCAGGACTTTTTCATCGTCGTACACCGGGCCGGCGGGTGCGGCCGGCGCGGCCGGGGCAGCAGCCACCGGGGCCGCGGGCGCGGCAGCGGGCGCCGGCTCCTCTTTTTTGCCGCAGGCGGCCAGCAGGATCGCCGAGATGGCCAGAGCCAGAACTTGCTTCTTCATGGTGAGGGACACTCCAGATAGGTGGGATGAAACCCGACGGTTGACACAACGGAACCGGCTGGCTTGCACACCCGGGAGCATGCAAGTTACAGACCAACTTTATCCCCGCTTTGGGGCATGGAAACACTGTAACAAAGATTCAACGGTCACCGAAGCGGGGCAACACCGGCTGCCCTTCGGGCTCCATCCACGGGCGGTTCAGGCCAGCTGCCCGGCGGCGCGCAGGTCGTCCAGCGTGGCATCAAGGCAGCGGCGGATCAGGACCATCATCTCGTCGATCTGGGCGCGCGTCATCACCAGCGGCGGCGCGATGATCATGCGGTCACCCACGGCGCGCATGATCAGCCCGTTTTTAAAGCAATGGCCGCGGCAGATCATGCCCACGCCGAGGTCCGCGTCGAACATCTGCCGGGTCGTCTTGTTTTTCACCAGCACCAGACCGGCCACGAAGCCGCAGGTCTCGGCGTCGCCCACCAGCGGGTGCGCGTTGAGTTCAGCAAAGCGCTCGGCCAGGTAGGGACCGACGTCGTCCTTCACCCGGCCCACCAGGTTCTCGCGCTCCATCAGCTCCAGGTTGGCCAGCGCCACCGCGCAGGCCACCGGGTGGCCGCTGTAAGTGTAGCCGTGGTTGAACTCGCCGCCCTGCTCGATCAGCACCTTGGCCACGCGGTCGCCCACCATCACGCCGCCGAGCGGGATGTAGCCGCTGGTCACGCCTTTGGCGAAGGTCACCAGGTCGGGCCGGTAGCCGAACTTTTCATATGCAAACCAGTGGCCCAGGCGGCCAAAGGCGCAGATCACCTCGTCCGAAATCAGCAGGATGCCGTACTGGTCGACGATGCGCTGGATCTCGGGCCAGTAGGTCTCGGGCGGAATGATCACGCCGCCCGCGCCCTGCACCGGCTCGGCGATGAAAGCAGCCACCTTGTCGGCGCCCACTTCCAGAATCTTGGCTTCCAGCCAGCGCGCCGCGCGCAGGCCGAAGTCGACCTTGCTCTCGCCAGGCAGCGCGTTCTCCCAGAAATGCGGCTGCTCGATGTGCGTGATGTTCGGGATCGGCAGATCGCCCTGCGCATGCATGCCGCTCATGCCACCGAGCGAGGCGCCCGCCATGGTGCTGCCGTGGTAGGCGTTGTTGCGGCTGATGATCACCTTGCGCTGCGGCTGGCCCAGCAGGTCCCAGTAGCGGCGCACCATGCGCACGTTGGTGTCGTTGCTCTCGCTGCCGCTGCTGCTGAAGAATACATGCTGGAAACTGCGCCCGCCCACGGTGGGCGCCAGCGAAGCCAGCTTGGTGGCCAGCTGCACCGCCGGCACGTTGGTGGTGTTGAAGAAGCTGTTGTAGAACGGCAGCGTCATCATCTGCTGGTAGGCAGCGTCGGCCAGTTCCTTGCGGCCGTAACCCGCGTTCACGCACCACAGACCGCTCATCGCGTCCAGGATTTTGGCGCCTTCGGAATCCCACACATAGATGTTGTCGGCGCGCGTGATCACCCGCGCACCGCGCGCGGCCAGACCGGCGTGGTCGGTGAAGGGGTGGATGAAGTGCGCGCTGTCCAGCGCCTGGATGGCCTGGGTGTCCTGCTGCTCGGCGCGGCGAACCAGGGCGGGCGGGGCGATGAGGGTTGAGGGGTTCATGGTCGGTCCTTGGATGCTTGATCAGACGTGAAGCAAGAGGTGCTCACGTTCCCACGGAGATATGACTTTCATGAACTCGTCGAACTCCAGTTCCTTGATCTCGGTGTAGATGGTGATGAACTCCTTGCCCAGCACCTCGTGCAGGTCGGGCTCGCGGCGCAGCCAGTCCAGCGCTTCGCCCAGCGAGCGCGGCAGCGAGTACGGCGCCAGGTAGGCGTCGCCCTTCATCTCGGGCTTGGGCTTGATCTTGTTCTTCATGCCCAGGTAGCCGCAGGCCAGCGTCATCGCCATGGCCACGTACGGGTTGGCGTCGGCACCGATGACGCGGTTTTCCACCCGTCGCGCGGCCGGGCTGGAGATCGGCGAGCGGATGCCCACGGTGCGGTTGTCGTGGCCCCACTCGATGTTGATCGGCGCGGCCGTGTGGCGCGAGAGGCGGCGGTAGCTGTTCACGTACGGCGCCACCAGCACCATGGCGGCCGGGATGTAGCGCTGCAGGCCGCCGATGTAGTGGTGGAACGCATCGGACGCCGTGCCGTCTTCGTTGCTGAAGATGTTCTGGCCGGTGGCCTTGTCCAGGATGCTCTGGTGCACGTGCATGGCGCTGCCGGGCTCGCCGGCGATGGGCTTGGCCATGAAGGTGGCGTACATGTCGTGGCGCAGCGCGGCCTCGCGCACCGTGCGCTTGAAGAAGAACACCTCGTCGGCCAGGCCCAGCGGGTGGGCGTGGAAGAAGTTGATCTCCATCTGCCCCGCACCCACCTCGTGGATCAGCGTGTCCACGTTGAGCTCCATCTTGTCGCAGTAGTCGTAGATCTCCTCGAACAGCGGGTCGAACTCGTTCACCGCGTCGATGCTGTAGGCCTGGCGCGAGGTCTCGGCGCGGCCGCTGCGGCCGATCGGCGGCTTGAGCAGCGTGTTCGGGTCGGTGTTGCGCGCGGTCAGGTAGAACTCCAGCTCGGGCGCCACCACCGGCTCCCAGCCCTCGGCGGCATAGAGGTCGCAGATGCGGCGCAGCACACTGCGCGGCGCAAACGGCACCAGCTTGCCTTCGTGATCAAAACAGTCGTGGATCACCTGCGCGGTCGGGTCGGTGGCCCAGGGCACGATGCGCACGGTGCTCGGGTCGGGGCGCAGCTGCATGTCCTTGTCGGTCGGGTCCACCACGTCGTAGTACGGACCGCTCTCGGGGAACTCGCCCGTCACCCCCATGCCGACGATGGCCTGGGGCAGGCGCATGCCGCGGTCTTCGGTGAACTTGCCACGCGGCAGGATCTTGCCGCGCGCCACGCCGGTCAGGTCGGGCACCAGGCATTCCACCTCGGTGACCCGGCGCTCGTTGAGCCAGTTCTCCAGGTCGTTGAAAGTGATCACGGTTTTGGGGGCTGTCATGTGCCGGTTCCTTGTCTGTCGTTGTGTGCGGTGCTGCCGGGTCGGGAAAAACGCTCAGGAGCTGATCGTGACACGGCTGCGGTTCAGGTCCGCGGCCTGCATGCGCAAGCTCATGCGCTGGCGGCAGGCTTTGCCGAAGGCCTCGAAAATCGCGGCGTAGAACGGCGTTTCCCAGCAACGCCATTCGGGGTGGAACTGCACGGCGTAGGCGAAGGTGTGGGCGCCCTTGACGCCGAACGCCTCCACCAGACCATCGGGTGCATGGCCCAGCGCCTCCAGCCCGGGCGCGAGCTGGCTGATGCCCTGGCCGTGCAGCGAATTCACCATCGCCTCCGCACCACCGGCCCAGGCCTCGAACACGCTGCCCGGCGCCAGCCGGATCGGGTGGCTGGGCGCGTACTGTTCTTCAAACGGGGCGGTCTTGGGCTCGCGGTGGTCCGCCAGGCCCGGCACCTCGTGCACCCGCTGGTGCAGCCGGCCACCCAGCGCCACGTTGATCTCCTGGAAACCCCGGCACACGCCCAGCAGCGGCACACCTTCGTGCACGCAGGCCTTCACCAGCGCCAGCGTCAGCAAGTCGCGCGCGGGGTCCAGCGGCAGGCTGGGGTCGGCCACGTCTTCATCAAAATGCGAGGGGTGCACGTTGGAGGGTGATCCGGTCAGCATCACGCCGTCCACCATCGCCAGCAGATCACTGATGTCGCCCGTCTCGGCCAACGGGAACATCACCGGCTGGGCCTGGGCACCCACCTTGACGGCGCGGGCGTATTTGTCACCCAGCAGCAGAAACGGCATCAGATGCCCGTGATCACCCATGAGGCGGTGGTCGGCTGGCAGCCAAACCATGCAGGGCGGCGGCTTGTTCATGGAATCTCCAAACAGGTGATTGATTCTGACGGGTCAATTGGATCACAATCAGAGCCAGTTGAAGCCACTCCATGGTGCCATTTGACGGTCATCATGGTCACCGATCGCTCCCTTTCCCACGCCTGTCCACCCATGCTGTCCGAGTTCCTGCTCAGTGAAATGAACCGCCTGGGTGCGCAAGACGCCCTGCCCTTGCACCGCCAGCTCTACGAGGCCCTGCGCCGCGCCATGCTCGACGGCAAGCTCGGTGCGGGCGAGCGCCTGTCCTCCAGCCGCGACCTGGCGCAGGACCTGGGCCTCTCGCGCAACACCGTGGTCGCGGCCATCAACCAGCTCAGTGTTGAAGGTTATCTGGTCAGCCGGGTGGGCAGTGGCACTTTCGTCAACGACAACGTGCCGCGGGTCAACCCGGCCTCCGCCGCCCGGCCCCATTTGCGTGGTGCCCCCACGGTGGCGCCCTCGCGCCTGTCGGCCCGCGGTCTGGCGCTGTCGACCACCTTCTGCGCCACGCAGCTTGAAGTCCAGCCCTTCACGCCCGGCATCGCCGATTTCAGCGCCTTCCCGCTCACCCTCTGGCAGCGGCTGCAGAACAAACACTGGCGCATGACCTACCCGGACATGCTGGACTACAACGACTCCGGTGGCTACGCACCGCTGCGCCGCGCCATCGCCGACTACCTGCGCGTGTTCCGCAGCGTGCAGCTGGAAGCGGACCAGGTCATCGTCACCACCGGCACCCAGCAGTCGCTCGAACTCTGCGCCCGTCTGCTGGCCGACCACGGCGACACCGTGTGGGTGGAAGACCCGGCCTACTGGGGCGCGGTCAAGGCCTTCATGGCCACCGGTCTGGCGATCCACCCGGTGCCGGTGGACGACGAAGGCATCTGCCCCAGCGCCGCCGACAACGCCCAGCCGCCACGCCTGATCTACGTCACGCCCTCGCACCAATACCCCACCGGTGCGGTGATGTCGCTGCCGCGGCGCCACCAGCTGCTCTCCACCGCGCGCGCGCACGGCGCCTGGGTGCTCGAAGACGACTACGACAGCGAATACCGCTTCAGCGGCCCGCCCATTTCCAGCCTCGAAGGCCTGGACACCGACGGCCGCGTGCTCTACATGGGCACCTTCTCCAAGGTGCTCTACCCCGGCATCAAGCTGGGCTACCTCGTCGTGCCCAAGCCGCTCGTCGCCGCCTTCAAGCAGGCCCACTACGACCTCAACCGCCCCGGCCAGATGCCGCTGCAGGCCGCGCTGGCCGAGTTCATTGAAATGGGCCATTTCAGCAGCGCGCTGCGCCGCGCCCGCCAGAGCTACGGCGAACGCCGGCAGGCCCTGCTCGAAGCGCTCAAGCCGGTGCTCGCCCCCGGCACCGAAGGCCCCGCCATCAGCGGCGCCGAACAGGGCCTGCACCTGTGCCTGCGCTTGCCCGCCGCAGTGGACGACATTGCGCTGGCCCAGCGCATCGCGCAACAGGGGCTCACGGTGCGCCCGCTCTCGGCCTATTGCCTGGCCCGCAAAGACCTCAGGGGCCTGGTGATCGGCTACGGCTATGCGCCGCTGTCCGACATCAAGCGCTGCGGCCCGGTGCTGAGCGCGGCCGTCCGGAGCCTGAAGAAAACCTGAGGCGGGGCGGCGCACTCAGGCCGCCGGACCGCCTTCGCGGAGATCGAACTTGTCGATCCGGTAGCGCATGGTGTCGCGCGAGATGCCCAGCGCGCGCGCCGCCTGGGTGACGTTCCAGCGGTTGCGCTCCAGGGCGCTGAGCAGCAGCCGGCGCTCGGCGTCGGGCAGGCTGGTCGGCAGCGGGTCGGTGTTCAGCGGCGCCGCAGCGGCGAACCCCGCCTCCAGCGCCACCGGCAGGGGCAGATCGTCGGCCTCGATCACCGGGTCGCCCGCCAGCATCGCGCACTGCTCCACCGTGTTGGCCAGCTCGCGCACATTGCCCGGCCAGCTGTGCGCCTCCATGCGCTGCAGCGCCTCCGTGGAAAACACCAGCGCGCCCTTGCCATAGCGACTGGCCGAACGGGCCAGGAACAACAGCGCCAGCTGGGTCACGTCGCCGTGGCGCTGGCGCAGGGGCGGCAGGTTGACCTTCAAGGTCCCGAGCCTGAAATACAGGTCGTCGCGAAACCGGCCCTCTTTCACCATGGCCTCCAGTGAGCGGTTGGTCGCCACCAGCACCCGCACGTCCACCGTCCGCGCGCGCACGCTGCCCAGGCGGCGCACCTGGTGGTCTTCCAGCAACTTGAGCAACTTGGCCTGGGTGGCCAGCTCCAGCTCACCCACCTCGTCCAGGAACAGCGTGCCGCCATGCGCCGCCTCCACCAGGCCGATGCGCCGCTCGCGCGCATCGGTGAAGGCGCCGCGTTCGTGACCAAACAGTTCGCTCTCCACCAGCTGGGAGGGCAGACCGGCGCAGTTGATTTCGACGAACGGCCCGTTGCGGCGCGGCCCTTCGAAATGCAGAGCCCGCGCCACCAGCTCCTTGCCGGTGCCGGTATCGCCACCGATCAGCACCGCCGGGGCGAACCCGTCGGTCATCTGCGCATCGGCCTCCACCAGCTGGCGCAAGCGCGCGCGCAGCCGCTGCATGGGCGCGGAGTCCCCGACCAGCGCCGCGATGCCCTGGCCCTCGGGCAGCGTCACCGCGCTGCCCGCCCGCAGGTGCCGCAGCTCCTGGGCCTGGCGCTGCTGCTGCACCGCGCGGTCCAGCACCTGCTTGAGCTGGTGCAGCGACACCGGCTTGATCAGGTAGTCGAAAGCGCCGGCCCGCATCGCGTCCACCGCCACCTGCTCGCTGCCGTGCCCGGTGGCCATCACCACCGGCAGGTTCGGCTCGCGCTCGCGCATCAGCCGGAGCACGGCCAGCCCCGTCTTGCCCGGCAGGTTGTGGTCCAGCAGGACCACGTCCGGGCGCTCGGCCTCCAGCAGTTCCAGCCCTTCTTCACCACTGGCCGCGAGCTGGCAACCGATGCCGTGGCGCTCCAGGTAGGTGTGCATGTTGCGCGCCAGCACGGGCTCGTCTTCCACAATCAGAACGCTGTAGCTCATGGTGTCGGTGTTCCGGGTCGGGGGGGCAGGTTTTGGGTTGCGGGGTGGCTGCGCACCGGCCAGCGGATGCGGGCGCTGGTGCCCTGGCCCAGCCGGCTCTCCAGCGTCAGAGTGCCGCCCAGACGCTCGATGCTGCGGCGCGCCAGCGGCAGGCCGACGCCGAGGCCGCTGCGCTTGGTGGTGTGGAAGGGCGTGAACACGCGCTCCAGATCGTCGGCCGAGATGCCCACACCGTTGTCCGCCACCACCAGGCTCAGCACGCCCTTCTCCAGCGCGGCGCTCAGGCGCAGCTGACCGCCCGAGGGCATGGCATCGAGCGCGTTGCTGACCAGGTTGTCCACCACCTGCTCCAGCGCGGGCGCGTCGGCCCAGACCTGGGGCAGGTCCGCGGCCAGCTCACACGACACGGCGATCCCCTGGCGCCGCGCGCGGGGCGCATGCCCAGCCAGCACGGTGTCGAGCAGCTCGCGCAGGCACAAAGGCTGGAGCGCCCGGCCGCCCTGCTGCGCGTAGGCCAGCAGTTTGGCGATCCAGGCCTGCAGCCGATCCACCTCGGACATGATGTCGTTCGCCTCCCGAGACTGCTCGGGTCCCATGGCGATCAGTTCGGCACTCGAACGGATCGACGCCAGCGGGTTGCGCAAGCCGTGCGCCACCGCCGACGCCATGTCGCCCACGGCGGCCAGGGACTCGTTGGTCACGATGGTGCGCTGCTGG
>Ga0209467_1001015_pt1 | contig 28075 bp, 14 predicted proteins | sample Higcelwee11metaG_FD_187175 | JGI IMG/M metagenome (GOLD analysis project Ga0209467, IMG submission 187175) | Freshwater pond sediment microbial communities from the University of Edinburgh, under environmental carbon perturbations - High... | ecosystem: Environmental > Aquatic > Freshwater >... | reverse complement strand
TATGAGTATAGATAGGTCGTATAGCGGGTTTTGATATCATCGGGATTTTACGAAGCAACTCGCAAATTTTTCACCGTGAAATTTTCATGGTCAAAACTGGCATTAATACTGGAATAAAAAAGAAAAAATTTATACGAAAAAAAGTATAAAGAAAACACAATAAAAATTTTCTTTATAGATCTTATAAAACAAGGTAAAAAAAACAAACAGTAAAAAAGAAAAAATTTATAATATACTGGGTGGCAAAACGTATAAATAAAACATTATAAAAATTTTCTTTTTCGATCCTATAAAACAAGGTAAAAATAAAAAAGAAAAAATAAACAGTAAAAAAGAAAAAAAAATAAATTTTACTGAATTAAAAAAAATATAATGAAAACATTGGTAAAAATTTCTTTTTTTATATATAAAATTTTTCTATATAAAAAATATAATTTTATAATTATCAATTATATTGTTCACTATTTTATTTAATATTCAACATTATTTTATTATCTACATAAACAACATTTAAAACAATCATTATTTTTTTATTAATATGTTTATAAACAATTTAAACATAATTAATTTTTACAATTTTTTTAATTGCATTTTATTAAAAATATTTATATTGTTTCTTCGTTACAAATATAACAATATCCATTTTCTTAAAATTGAATATTAACAACTTATAATTAATCTTAATTTTTTTCTTCTTTTAAAATATTACAATATTATTAAATTAATTATTATTTTTTTTAATAATTAAATAATTATAATTATAAATTATTTAATATATTTTATTTTTTATTTAATTTTTATTAATATTATTAAAAATCTTTTTAATTAATAATTTTTTAAAAATTAAATAATAATTTTTTTAATTATTAAATTTATTCTTTTTTAATATAGTTGTATCTCATTAAATATTTTAAATGTTTTTATAATTCTTTTGCATTAAAAAAATAATATTATAAAAAGTAATGTATTTAATTTTTAATTTCATTTTTATGTTCATGTTCATACGATTAATTTATTGGATAATAATTAAATTATTCTTATATGAAATTACAATAATATGATATTTTTATATGTTATTAATTATTTATTTATTCTATATGTTCTATAATTTTAAAATATGTATTATAATCATGTGATTTATAAAAATCTAAATGATTTAAATCGTCTTATTTAACATAATTATTATATTCATTTTAGGTTATTATTTCTTTATCTAATAACTATTGAACATATTAATCCTAACATATTAAATTTAAGAAATATTTAATAAAATTGTTTTATAAATTATTAATTTAATTTTAAGTTAAATCTTTGTAATATTAAATATAATTTATTAATTACTTAGAATTTTATAAATCATATTTAATATTATTTGATATACATTAAAATTATTTAACATTTTATTATTATTTAATTTCTTCATTATCATTTTATTATTATTTAATTTCTTTTTAATCATTTTATTATTATTTAATTTCTTCTTAATCATTTTATTATTTAATTTCTTCATTATCATTTTATTATATTTATTAATTATATAAATAAGCATAATACATTATTTATTATTAATAAATGTTTTTTTAATTTATTTTTTTTTTGTAAAAATTATAAGCATAATTAAAATCTTATTATACTACTTGTAAATATGTCAAATCTTTATATTTTCTACCATAGTTAAACTTTGAGTTAACTAATTTTTTTTGCTATTCAGTTAATTTATTTTGTTGTCCTTCCATATATATATAGTATATTTTTTTTTATAAAAAAAATAAAAAAAAAAAAATTTTAAAATTAAAAAAAATTAATTGTATTAATTAATAAATATAAAATTATATTAATATATATACAATGTTTAAAACTATTACAGGTTCTACAAATACTGAAAGTAGTTAATAATATATTATTGATAATACATAAAGTTAGTCTTTAATAGATTTAAGTTAATAAATAAATTAATTATAAATTAATAAATTAGATATTCTAACACACAATTCAGATAAAATTAATTTATTAGAATAGATAAATACAAAATTAAATATAACAAATTATAACACAGATAAATAAACACAAGACGATAATATTACAAATTTATAAACTAATGTTAATTTGTTATAAACAAATGTGACAAATTTAAATAATAATAAATTAGATATATCAACATATAATTTAGCATAAACAAATAACGCGGCAGCATTTGAAGATATATTAGAAATTTAGCATAATCATACAACGTAAATAACTGATTTAAATAATAATAAATTAAATATAACTACATTCAATACAGAAAAAGACGGATTAATATCGTAAATTGGTTTAAAATTAAGTACAGATAATTATTAATAAGATAAAACAGCAACAGATTAATAAATATTAGATTTATAAACAAATAAAGCAGATTTAAGTAATTTAGAATTATATTATGATAAAACAACAAGTGATAATAAATATAGATTAATATCCAGTTCATATTCGAGAATTGAATGTGATAATTAATTTGCATTAATAACATCTGTAAGTTTAAAATTAGATTATTCAACATTTTAAACATAAGTAGCCTTATAAAATGATACAAATGGTGATTTATATTCATCGAAAGCAGATAAAAGTTAATTAGCAAATTATTATAATAAAACTGAAAGTGATGCAAAATATTAATTGGTAGCAAATACATATACAAAAACAGAGAGTGATAATAAATATTAATTAATAGTAAATACATATAATAAAAATGATATTGATACTAAATTATTAGATTATTATAATAAAACAGAAAGTGACGGAAAATATTAACTAATATCAAATACATATCCGAAGTCATTTATTGATTTAAAGTTTTTAGATTATAATACTATAGTAGAAGCAGATGCAAAATATGCAACAATTACTAATTTATCTACTAATTTCTATTCAAAAACATAAATGACAACAATATTAAATGGTTATTATACAAAAGGAGAAACAGAAGGGTTTTTTTTTAATAATATATTAAATTATTATACTAAAACTGAATCTGATACGAAGTATCCAACATATGCATATTTGTCGGATTAACATTATACAAAAGGTGAAGTATTTATAGGATTTTCAACATATACATATTTAACAGCAAATCATTATACAAAAACAGAAAGTGATAATAAATATAGAGATAAATCAGTTTAAATATATGCATTGAATGAAGTATAATTTGGAGTACATGTGTCGTGTTTTGATGTACCTACTAATTATGGATATTATTATAATAATACAGAAGGAGATTATTATAGATATATGTGCTCTATATTATCAGGACATCCAGATAAAATAGTAGGATTTTATACATCAGCAGGAAAAACATATTAAGATTTAAAATCATATATTGGAGGTGATGGAGCTTTATATAGTTAATCAGATATAAATTTAAAGACATCTGTAATAATTAAATAACCAAGATAAGACTATTATTAAAAATTAATGAAATTAAATGTATCAACATATTTATTTAAAAATGATTTATAAGATGTAAAAATAGGAATTATAGCATAATAATTATAGGAATTGAATTTTAAATATGCTATAGATAATTCAAAATATCATCCTACATAATGTGAATGTGAATAATGTAAAAAAAATAATTAATATAAAGAAGAGGGATAAAAAAAATAAAATAAACATTTATATGTTAATTATAATGGTCTATTAATGTATACTATATTAGGATTTTAATCATTTATTAAAGAAGTGTATAACAAAGATATGGAATAAATTAAATAAACAAATTGTAATTGTAAAACTGAATAATTATAAAAATAATTAACATAGTGTCAATAATAAATAAATGATTAAAAAACTATAATCTAATAATTATAATAATAATTAAGTTTATAGGCAGAATCAATAATATCATTATAAAATAATATGGAGAAATTAGTATAATAATAACCATCGAAATCGTTATCAAGCAAAACATTAAAAAATTCATAATAATAAAAAAAATGATTTATATATATAATGTCTGAATAAACTAATACAACAAATACAACAGATACATGCAATATGAATTATATTTATATGAATTTGGCAATAACAGGAATATTATTTATTTAATAAATAGTTTATTGGTATTAGAAATTAACAACTAATAACAATTCAAAGATTGATTAATAAATAACATCTATAGAACATGTAAAAAGATTTATGGCAAATATGAGCGAATATATAAAATAGTATTATCAATCAAAATTAAAAAGTATAGGATTAACAACCGAATAATAAAAATTATTAAACAATATTGAAAGTAGACCGGTTTCTATGATGTAAAAATATGCAGATAAGGAATCAATATAAAAAGAAATGTAAAAAAATATGTAATAAAATCCATTTGGTATTAATTTATAATTTGGTTAAGATAATAATATTAAAGGATCAATAACAAAAAGAGAGTCGCAAGGCAACTAATCTAAAGGATTTGAGTAATAGTAATATCCATTAGATAGAACTGATATATTAATTTAAGGAATGGAATAAATAATAGCAAGGCCAGTATAGTCATAAACAATAATTAAGAATTAATAATAATGATAAAATTAAAATAAATATTATATATATATAAATGAGCGGAATACTATCATTATTTTTATAAGAAAATTAAAAGTTTTAAGAATCAAAAAAAAGACATACATTGACAGAATAAACAAAAGGAGATAATGGATAATAATCAAGTGAAATAAAAACAATATAACATAAAGTCATACCATCATAAGGAACATAAAGTAAATTAGAAGACGTATAAAGTAATAGTTTAGCATCATATATAATAATGTTTGGATTAGCAGGATTGATATTATATATTATATTTAAAAGAAAACAATGAAAGATAAATAATAAATAATAAATAAAAATATGAAAATAAATTATAAATTATTTTGATTATCACTAATTAAATTATTATAAATATTATTAAGACCAAAACCAATTATGTCCATTTTCTTCTTTTTCTATCATCCAATTTATTTTATAAAATTTTTCAATATCAAACTCCCACCCAAACATTTTTTAAAATTTAAAAGACTCTAAAATATCTTCTATAAATTATTTTTAATATTATGTAAAAGTACCAAAACCGCATATATTTATTTAATAATATAAATCATTTAAAAAGTCTTTCATACGTCTATCTTTTTTTTCTTTTATTTATCTTAAAAAAAAACACATTAAAACTATTGCGTTTTTTGACATTTATTAACAATTTAAATAAGAACATTAAGCTATTTCAACACAACCTTATTATTCTGTTTTATTTTATTCATTTTCATAATCTATCTTTTTTATTTATTGCCTATTACCTTTTTCAAATGAAAATTTATAAAATGGTAATATCACATATTTTTATTTAAATTAACTTTAATTTTCATCAAAAAAATTTTCATCAAAAAAATAATTACCAAATTAATTTAATTCTAATATACCTTTTATTAATTCCATCCTTTATTTTATTTTTTTATCTTTAAATAAATTTTTTATTTTTAAATTTATTTCTTAATTCATATATATATAGGTATTTTTTTTATAAAAAAATAAAAAAAAAATTTTTAAATAAAAAAATAAATTAAATATATATATGGCTATACTATAACCAGAAGATTATATAGCATGTAATTTTGATTATTACGAATTAGGTACACATGGTACACTTAATAGTTTTGTATAAATGTTTAAATTAATGAATAGTATAAATGATATTAAATAAGAATAATAAAAAATAAATACCTTTACTAAATAATAAAAAGAAAAAGATATATAATAAGTATATCAATAAATTAATTAATTAGAAATACAAATATAATAAATGAATAATAAATTAAAATAAATTAATAAATTATAAAATGAAAATTAATATTTATTGAACTATGGAAAAGATATAAAATAATTTTGTATATATTATTAAAATGAATATTATAAATAAATTCATAATTTATATTGTTATTTATTTAGAAATTATAACATTTTTATTGATTAATATAAATTAGATAAACTATTATATCAAATAAATTTTTTAGATGATAATTATGAAGAATACTTAAAGAGAAATGAATAGTTAAAAATTTAACTATAATAAAATATGCATTTAATTGATAAAATAGTAAATAACAAATAATGAATAAATAAAATTATTTTTTTCTAAATAAAAAAAATACTATATATATATGGAAGGAAAAACTTAAGGACAAAAATTTAGACCATTGACACAATAGGAAATATTACATACAATATTTAATTGTGGTAAGTATAAAGGCTAATAAAAAACATATTTACAAGTAGTTGCAAACGATACTAAATATGCAATATGGGTTATAAGCGAATAGTCAAAATTTCCATAAGGAATAAAAGACTATATGAAATAAACAATTTAATATTATGAATAATAGTTAATTAAAAGTAATTAACAACAACAAAATATTGATAATACAAAGGTTATCTTATGAGTCATAAGGCGTAAGCATGATTTAATATTAATATTATTTTATTAATTTTTTATTTATTATTTATTTTATTTAATTAATATGTTAAAAAATATTTATTTTTTATCTTATTTATAAAATATATATTATATATATAATGGAAGAAAAAAAAGAAAAGAAATAAACAGATAAACAAAAATTAAAATAAGTAAAAGAAATAAAAGGATTACCATTAAAAAATAATGAACCGATATATATAATGTTAGTGAAAATTAAAGGAAGATGTAGATAATGTAATGGATATGAAGAATTTTGGTGTAAAGTACATAATATAGAAGTATTTAATTAAGATGAATAATTAAAAAATTATTATTGTACTGTATCAAATTAATTAGTTGGTTGTGAACATTTAATTAAAAAATATCCATTTGGAAAGAGATTTTTAGTACATTAAAAGAAAGTTCTTAATTATGATTTTTAAACAAAAACAGAAGTTTAGACAAAAAATAAATATGAATAACCAGAAAATATTGTTAATATGCAAAATAAAAAATAAAGTTAATGAATGAAAAAAAAATATATAATATATATATGTAAAAATAAAAAATATATAAAAAAGATTTAAAGAATATAATATTTGAACATAAAAATATATATTAATTTATGTTATTTAAAAATAAATAATAATATAAATTTTATATATATTTATTATAAATATATTATTATTAATAATATTAAGAATATATACGTTCTGAATCAATGGGCCTATTTTGTTATGATAGACATGTTGCTATATAAATAAAAAAAAGAGTAAATAAATTAATAAAACAAAGTAATGAAATTTAATAACAACTTGAAATAGCAAAAAAATAATTTAAATACTATTAATATATAAAATAATAGTAATAATAAATTAATAAATATAATTAATTTTAAAAATTATATAAATAAATGCTAAATATTTAATAAAAATAACAAATTAGATAAATGTTAAATATTTAATTAAATAAAACGGATAGACAAAGAAAAATATTAGATAAATTTTTTGATATGGATATGGTATCTTATTAGTTTCATTATTTAAAAAGATAGAAATATTTTAATGAAGATAATCATTAAGAATAATTTTTTAATAAATATAAATTTTTAGAAATTAGTTTTAGTTTTTTAAAAAATGAATTTATATGTTCATATTATCATTATTTTTATAGTAATAATGGTAAATAATTAAATAAATAAAGTGAATAAGAAATAAGAAGATATAAATTAAAGATAAATAAATATAAAATGAAGATAAATAAAGATAATTTATATTATATTGATTTATTTCCTTTTTCTAAAGAAATTGAACAAGAAAAATAATACCCTTTTTATAAAACAGTTAAAGATAAATTTAAGTAACTATAAAGGTATATATAACTATAATGATTTAATGAATTAACAATATTTTATAATATATATGAAAAAAAAATAATTAATATATATATGCAAATAGAGTAATTTTGTAAAAAAGATTGTCTTGATATAACTTTTAGACAATAAAATATATATTTATAAGATATATATTAATTTATATAATTTAAAAATAAATAATAATATAAATTTTATATATACTTATTATAACTATTTTATTATTTAAGATATTACCAGTTATGTCATTTATATAGTCCTAAAGGTTGTTGTAGAAAATTAGAAAATTAACGGTGGAAATAAGTAAATAATTTTATAATAAGAAATAATTAACTTTAATAACATCTTGAAAACGAAAAAATATAATTAAAATATTATCAATATATAAAATAATAATAATAATAGTAGAAGTAATTGTAACATAGTTTTGAGTATTAGCTATATAATAATAATATTAGTAATTGTAACATCGTTTTGCGTGCTAGCTATAATAATAAAATAATAAATATAATTAATATTTAAAATTATATAAATAAATGTTAAATATTTAATTAAATAAAAAAAAAAAACTATTAAATAAAAAAATATTATATGATTCTTGTAAATTATAAAATAACAATAATACAATATTTTAATAGTTTTATTATTTAAAAAGTTATTATTATTATAAAGTTTATACTAATAATTATAATTCTAAAGCTGTTACTAGTGGTAATTATGTTTATATTGATATTAAAAAATAATATGGTTTTGTAATTACTAAATTGGAATGTTTAAAAAAAGATATTATATGTTCATATTATCATTAATTTTATAGTAATAATGGTAAATAATTAAATAAATAAAGTTAATAAGAAATAAAAAGATATAAATTAAATATAAATAAATATAAAATTAACAAAGATAAACATGGATTATATTATATTGATTTAATTACTTTTTCTAAAGAAATTAAGCAAAAAAAAAAAAAAACTTTTTATAAAAAAAAAAAAAAAAAAAAAAAGAAAAAAAAAAAAAAAAAAAAAAAAAAAAAACCTTTTTATAAAGTAATTAAAAATAAAGTTGAGTAAAAAAAAAAATAAGTAGAAATAAATAAATAATTAAAAATAAATAACTAATTAAAAATAAATAACTAATAAAAAAAAAATAACTAATTAAAAAAAAATAACTAATTAAAAATAAATATAAATTGCAAAGAAATAAATATTTAAAAATTGATTAAAAACAAAAAAACATAATATTCATGTTTTTTTATATAATATGGATTATTAATAATTTTTTTTTTATTTTTTTATTATTATATATGATGATCAATACACAAATCAAAAAAAACATACTAACAAAAATTATTTATTTTCATTTATAACGTAGTAAATTTCATTTATAACTAAATATTAATACTATATTACTATTATTTATATCTAATATTCTTTTATGACTATCAAAAATAGTTATATCTAACTTTGTAGTCTTAAATGGTGCTGCATTTTATTATATTTCACAAATATTTTAATTATTAGAATTCTAATATATTAATGAACAACCGTTGTCTAAGAATATGGGCAATATAAAACAATTTTCCATACTATGATTATCTTCACTATGTCTATAAATATAATTATTCAGTCCATTTATTTTAATAAATATATAATTATTTCCACCATTAACATCAACACAATTAACACTCTCTAAAATAATACCATTATATATCTTATTTTCAAATCCAATAATTTCATATAATTCTGATTCACCAAAACGTAATACAAAACTAGTATTATTTTTATTACCAATTTATATTTTAAAAGTAGAACTATCATAAATACAAGAGTATTAATCGACATACACTAAATTAATCGCTGTGTATAACATTTGAACAATTTAATTAATAGAGTAAAAACCGTATTTATTAGTTAAAGTTATTTTTTAATTATCGATATATAAATAATTTGAATATTATGTTATATTATAACTAGTCAATGGAATTTATGCATATTCTAATTTAATATATTATCTAACTTCACATTTTTCACATAACTAATAATAAAAGTCGGTTGTAGAATCTAGAATATCGGTTTTATGTTTTGTATCAACTAAAATATACTAAATGTTTTACATTATATATAAATATAAAATAAATAAAATATAAATATAAAATAAAATATAAATATATATCAACAAATTAAATATTAGTTACAATCAATTAACTAATTCTATTTATCCATTTGAATAGAATAGTCTTAAATAATTATGTTTGAAAAATATACTTCCTACGTTAAATGGTTCATTTAAATCATTTTGCAGATAACCAACTATTGATTTAGTATTGTCACCACCCAAATTATATTATTATCCATTAATTTTTTTTGTCATTAACGTTTTTAATATATTATCTGTACTAAATGAGAATATGTTTGAACTATCTGAAAGATTTAAATTATAATATTATTTACAAAAGTCCTATTAAAATTTATCGTTATCAGTTCTATCAAAATATTTATCATAGTCAAATATAGATTTATTTTATGAATCTAAAATATTAATTTTATCAAATTCTATAAATCTATTAACATCATTACAATCAACTATTGTACTAGGTTAATAATATAACATTAACGCAAATGCTTTACCTTTGTAGTCAATAATAGGAGTTTTAACCGGTGTTGTTTTTAGATAATTTCCATTAACATATTCTTTAACAATATGAACAAGCTAAACATATCTATAATCTAAAAAGCCAATATTTCTAGCTTGACTAATAATTTATAAATTATTTTCACTAGGTATTTATAAAGTTTGAATTAATAATTAAACTTTTTCAACTGTTAAAAAACTTATATCGGTTGTATATCCTGCGCCTGAATTACGCAATATATTAGTACCATTATATTAAATTTCAACTTCAAAAGCACCTTTAATAAGATCTCTCGGAATAAATGAATAACTTAATGGAGTATATAATTTGATTATGAATGAAGTAGTTGAATTATTAGGCAATTCATGTAATGAAGCATATAAATAACCTGATGTACCGCGTAACAGTTAATATTTATACTTTGTAAAATCGTCTATATCTAATAAATTATAAATACAATTTTATAAAAAATTAGTTTCTTCTATTTTTTATGATTTAAGTTTTAGTCTAATTGTTTTAATCAAGTGCATAACACTGTGAATTCTCATATAATCAGTAACATGATTATTTTTTAATGTTATTTTTAGCTATAATTCATATATTAAACAATTCTTCATATCTGGAATTTCAAATTTCATAACACTTTCATTTTAGAAAACTTAGTAAGAACTATCATTAGAAGTAACTCTATATTCTTTTAACTAATAGTTCTAACTATTTAATTCACATTATTTAAAATTATATACTTAGTCATTTTTTTTTATCGGTATAAATTTAGTCAAATTATTATTGTTAGATTATAATGCTACATAATCATATAATTTATTGTTTTAATCTGTATTATTTTCTTTTTGTTAGTCCATTATATATAAATAGTAAATAAAAAATAAACATTAAAATTAAAATAAAATAAAAATAAAATTAAAAAAAAAAATAATTAAAATATAAATATAATTCAAATATTATTTGTTTATTAATTTCAATTTACTACTTGTTCAGCTGGGAAATATATTATTTTGCCTTTTTTGACATCAAATCTTAAAAAGTCATGCATTAGGAATATCATATGAACATCGACAGTATTATTTATAGCTAATCTATTTTAAAATTTAATTTTTTTTACATCTTCTGAACTAAATGTAAATTGTTTACCTAAAACATGTTTTGATTAAATAGTATTTATTACATCTGATCCACTAAAATTAAATAAATACCATTTTTGATATAGATTGCCAATATGGAAAAAGTAATGTGGTGCATACATTAATAATTAATTGAGATTATCAGTTGTATCAATACCGCCAGAATATTCTAGCATTGTCAATCCTTTAGAATTCAAAAAGTCTACATTTATTAAATCGTGATATGTTAACAAATTATCGGCTGTTATTGAACTATCTTATAAATAGCAAAAAAATGCATATGCTTACTTAGTATAGTCTGTAATACTATTTTAATTAATACTTTCTGCACTAAATGTATTGCCATCTACTCTTTTATTTTAATGAGTAATATGTATATATCTAAAATCTAAGAATCCTATTTTTTGACTTTAATTAATAATATCTTCTGCATCTTTATTAGGAATTTATAACGTTTATATTATCATTTCACTTTATTCTAGAACAATTTCACTAACTTTACACTGTGTAGATGTTTTTAATATATTATCATTGAATTCAATTATATACTCTAAAGTTCCATCAAGCAATTCACGTAATAAAAATGTTCCTGTTAATGGATTATATAATTTAATGATATACGTTTTTGATTCTCCAGCTGGAATTACTACATGTTCTAAAAATGCTGTAACACCACTACCACCAAAGCCACGTAAATTAAATAAATTAGATTTTAAATGATCATCAATATCTATAACATTATAAATAAAATTTTCTAAATAACCAATTTCGAAGCCAACTATAACACTTTTTTATTTTAATGTTATTCTTTTTATTAGCCAACAAATATTAGGAATATGTGCATCGTATGTCGAAGTATTCTTTATAGTCATTCTGTATTATACTTCATACATTAAACAATCGTTGAAATCTGGAACTTTAAATTTAATATTACTAGAGTTTTTAAATACATTTTCAGTTTTGTCATTAGTCTAAACTCTATATTCTTTAATATTATAATTATTACTATCTAATTCACTCAACTTAAAATTATATTAACTGTTATTATAAATAATATGTTTATATTATGTTAAATGGTCATTGTTTGAATTTAAGGTTACATAATCATATCTTTTGTCCGTCATTATATATATTAATAATATTTAATAAATTTTTTAAATAAATAAATAAAATTACTATATATTATAAAATTTTTTTTTTTATTTAATTCTGTAAAAAAATAAAATATATTATATATATATATGGGACTGCAGAAATGCAACATTTGTAAAAAAAGTTATTAAAACATAAAATAACACAGAAAAAGAGAAATACATTAAGATAATTTGAACTATAGAAAGTAAATTAAAGATTATTTTGATATGACGAATAAAGAAATAGATAAAATGAGTTTAGAAGAAAGAGATATATATTTATTTTAAATGTATGATTAATAAAAATTAGAGAAATAATAAAAAAAATAATAATAAAGAAAAGAAAGATAAGATAAAAAAGAGAAAGAAAAAAAAGAAAAATAAGAAAAAAGATAAAAAAAGAAATAATAAAATAATGAACTTCAAGATATTGAAGCATTATAATAAATAAATGTAAATTAGAAATAGGATAATAAACCAAAAAATTAATAAATTAATAAACCGAAAAATAATAAACTAAAAATGAATATTGATGATGATGATTAATAAATTAATTAATATAATTATATTGATGATTTTTATGCTTATGGGAAAAAAATAGTATAAACAAATGTTATAAGTGAATAATAACCATTTGATTTAGTATTTCATATAGAAGATACTATTAAAGAATTAGAATAAAAATTTAAATAACTACATAATTTATTATTAAAAAAATTAAATATAGGTATTAAATACTTATTAGATAGTGGTAAAAATGATAATTAATTTAATAATGATGTAATAAATTAATTATTTAAATAGAATAATCAAAATTATAAAGACTAATAATATAATGGTGTTAAAATTAATGTTTTCTATAAATTAAATATAATTAAGGATAACCAATAATTATCTGCAATATATAATTTTAGTAATTTAAAACATGAAGATAATGGTACTATTAAAAAAATGGAAATGATATATAATAGATAAACATTAAATTCAAATAAAAATAACTAATTATAAAAATGCATTGAAGCAATGTTTAGACTTTAATCAGTTAGAATAATTAAAATAATTACTGTTTAATTTAATTATTATTTTAGTTATGATAGTTAATAAAAAAAAAATGGAAGCTATATATAATTGCCATAATAAATTAAAAATAAATAAACAAGTATGAATAATATTTAAAATATAAATGATAATTATTGTTTTATTTATTGTTTTATGTTACACGTATATAATTAATTAATTAAAATACATACTTCTGTTACTAGAAGTAAAAATATAAGTGGATATGATCATTAAAATTTTAATTAATATTAATTTAAATTATGTTATAGTCAAGAATGTTTATAAGGACCAATTAATAAAGAGTGTGATAAATATTTAAAAATAATTAAATTATTAAATATGCCAAAAAATATAGTATAAGAATTACCAGTATTTAATTTAAAAAATGTAAGTTTTCCTATTACTATTGATGAAATTATGAAAATAGAAGATTAATATGGTTTTAATATTAATATATTTTAATACAATGAAAAGTAAAATGATTGCTATATAATACATCATAGAGAGGTAACTAAAAATAAAAATTAAACAAATTAATTTAATGAACCAATGAATTTATTATAATTAATAGATTATGAATAGTAAAATTCACACTTTTGTTATATTAATAATATTAATAATTTACTTAATAAATATGAGAAGTCTAATGTCTAATATAAAATATGTATTAAATGTATGAATATGTTTTCATCATAGAAGGCATTAGATAACCATTAAAAATTTTGTTATAATGAATAATTAAACTTTGATATTGGAATTTGTAAATATCCTAAAAAAAATACTTATGTTGAATTTTAAAATAAAAGAAAACATATATAACCTCCATTTTAATTTTTCTTGGATACAGAATCATAACTATAAAAATATAATGATAAAGATAATTAAACTGAAACTATTAAATAAATTAAACATATTAATGGAAGTGTTGGAATTACATTATGGAGTACTAATTAAGAATATATTGAACATAAAATATTTTACACTAATAATTAATAAACAGCAATTTATTAGGCTATATAGTATTTAATTGAAAAAAGAAAATGGATAATTGAAAAATAATAAAATATGAATTAAAAGCCTATGAAATTAACATAATAATAATATTAAGAATATAATCAAGCAACTAAATGTTATATTTGTTAAAAAGAATTTAACGAATAAAATAAAATATATAAAAATAGAGATCATGACCATATAAATGGTGAGTATAGAGGTGCTAGTTGCTAAAAATGTAATTTAGCATTATATTTAAAAAAATTATTTACACCTATATTCATTCACAATAATAAAGGTTATGATTCACATTTTATTATTAATGATTTATTTAATTATATTGCAGACAATTTTAATTAATAATAAGAATTTTAAAATGAAGTATCTAGAATTTCCATTATACCATAAAATAAAGAAAAGTTTATATCGTTCGAGTATAATGGTCTTAGATTTTTAGACTCATATGGATTTATGAGTGAGTCAATTGATTAGCTATCTAAAAATTTAGATAATAGTAAAAAATTAATAACATAAAAATATTTTAGAGAATTATATTATAATAAATTAAATATTTCAGAAGATTAATTTTAAGAATATTTTAAGATCATGAATAAGAAGTTAGTATTTCCATATTCTAAATTTGATAGTATGGAAAACCTATATAATATATAATTAAGTAATTTAACTATTAATGATTTTTATGATGATTTAAATAATTAACCATGTAGTGAAGATAAATATAAATTATTTAAATAAATATGTTAAAAAATGAAATTAGTAACTTTAAAAGATTTACACGATATATATTTATCATTTGATGTAAATCTATTATGTGATATATGGGTTGAATTCGAAAAAGTAATGAGTTAAAAATATTAAAATTTATTTCCTAGTAATTACTATACATTACCAGGTTATAGTTGGGATTGTATGTTAAAAATTACAGGAGTAAAAATAGAATTAATTAGTGATAGTAAAATATATTTATTATTTGAAATGATGAAGAGAGGAGGAATATCATGCGCATTTTAAAGACATATTAAAGCAAATAATAAATATATTCCGAATTTTGATAAATTAGTAGAAACCTCTTATAATATTTATTTAGATATGAATAATTTATATGGTGCGGCTATGTGTTAAAAATTACCTGTATCAGATTATAAACTTTTAACTGAATTATAAATATAATAAAAATTTAAAACTAAATTTATTATGGATTATGATGAAAATAAAAGTGATGAAGGATATATATTAATGTGCGATATTAAATATCCTAAATAATTACATGATTAACATTTATTACCATTTTTGCCATAAAATATGAATGTTAAATATTAAGATTTATCTGATTATGATAAATAATTTGTTTCATAAAGTTATAAATATTAAAAATTAATTCCTAATTTAAATAACAAATATTAATATGTATTATCAATATAGTAATTGTAGTATGCATTAAAAAGAGGATTAAAATTATAATATATACATCAAGTAGTATAATATAAACATACTAATTTTTTGAAATAGTATATTTATTAAAATATGTAATATAGATAAGACGCTAAAAATGACTTTGAAAAAAATATGTTTAAGTTAATGAATAATGCAGTCTATGGTAAAACTATGTAGAATGTTAAAAAATAAGTATAGTATAAATTTGTTGAAGATAGTAAATTAAATAAAAAAATTAAATAAATATATTTCAAAGATTTTACATAAGTGTTTAATAGGAATAATTTATAGTTATCTTTAGTTGAAACATACTAAAAATAATATAACCTAAATAAACCTATTTAAATCGGAATGATGATATTAGATTTTTCAAAAGTACATATGTATAAATTTTTCTATGAATAAATAATAGATAAATATGGTTATTAAAATGTTAAATTATGTTATATGGATACTGATAGTTTAATAATGAATATTAAAACAAAAAATTTATATAAAGATATTATTAAAAATAATAAATATTATGATCTTAGTGAATATACACCAGCCCATCCTATTTATAACTATATGACTAAATATTGTAATAAACATAAATTAGATATAAAATAATTTTAAAATAAAAATAAAAAAGTAATTGGTAAAATGAAAGATGAAATTAATGGCGGTGTAATGGAAGAATGTGTTGCTTTAAGATCTAAATTATATAATTATAAGAAAATAAATTTTGTTGAAAAATATTAGAAGTAATAAATTATAAATAAATATGATTTAGAATATGAAGATAAAAATAATTATTATTATGAAGATAGAAGAGCAAAAGGAATTAAATAATGTATAACTAAAAATGAATTAAATATATAAGACTATAAAAATTGTTTATACAATAATCAAGATAAAATAATCTCATAAAAAACTATTAGAAGTTATAACCATTAAGTTTATAATATATAATAAAATAAAATAGCATTAAATAATTTAAATGATAAAATGTATAATGTAAATAGTGACAAGTATTACCCACACGGACACTATTTATATTAACATAATGATGAATAATATTTTATATGATTGATAGAACAATAATATTAATTAATTAATTATATATTTATTATTTATTTTATTTATTTTATTTATTATTTATTTTATTTATTATTTGTAACTCAAATTTATTAATATTTCTATTTTAGTTAATCTATTTATATTTATTTGTTTATCTTATTTTAATAGTATTGTTTATAATATGAAAATATTAGCTTAAAAAATACTACTTATTTCGGACTAGGTGTATAATTCATTTCACACATTACTAATTTAAAATTATGTAAAAAATATTCATCTTTAAATAATTCATCGCTACAACCTTAAACATCTATACTTAATAGTAACAGTATTTTTTCGAAATACTATAATCCTTTTTAAAAACTTTATTCTATAAATTCATCTGATTGCTTAAAATTTAGTTCAAACTTTAATATCTCACTTATTTATTTTAATTAGTCATTAGTCATATTATGTAATTTATTTATATAAGTCTTTTATTATGATTAATTTCCTATAAAGTCTTTAATTGCTTCATGATCTTTAAAATATAAAATATATTTTCTAATTTACATAATATATTATTCTTTAACTTATTTTTATTTTTCTTGTTCTTGTTCTGGTAGTTATTCTACTTTTTAAGGTAATTATATTTAATTAAATACTGGTACTTATTATATTTCTCTAAATGCTTCCTATCTTTTTAATTTTGGTAGTTCAACTGGAATTTCAAATTCTTCGAATTAGTTACACTTATAGTCATTTTCATTTTCATTATCATTTTCTTTTTAATTATTAATTTATTGTAAATTATTTTTATTTTCTAAAAAATCTATTAACTCAAATCCTTTGGATTAGTTGCATAGCAACTTAACATTATCATTTTATTTCTAAATCTATATTTCTTTTTGATTTGATATTGTTGGCTATGTAGATAATTATGATAATTATTCTTATGATTCCGATTATGATTATTCTTATTCTTATTCTTATTATTACTATTATTCTTCTGATTACGATTTAGATTACGATTATTCTTATTCTTCTGATTACGATTTAGATTACGATTATTCTTATTCTAATCCTTTGGATTAGTTGCTATGCAACTCAATTTAGTTGCTATGCAACTCTTCTTATTACGATTTAAATACTTCTTATTCTAATTCATTATTGTAATCTTATACTGTCTTACAATTATCTATTTTTTAATCTATTTTTTAATCTATATCATATCTTTCTTACTTTGTTTATAGTCCTAATCTTATATACTATTCTTCGGATATTTACTTTGTAACTAATCCTTCTGATTCTAGTTATAAAGATTTATTTACACTTTTATCATTCTTTATCTTAGTTTATTCTTCATCTACTTCTTTTTTATTATTTTTTTTATATTAACTGTATAATCTTGATACAGTTCCTTTTTTTAAATTTAATTATTCTGCTATTTATATATACGTCATTTTTTATTATTCTTTTAATTCAATTATTTTTTGTAATTAATCCATATATATATTAAGTATTTTTTTTATTAAATATTTGTTTTTAGTAATCAATATACTTTTGATATCTCAATAAAAAATTAAATATACTTTATTAGTTTTTATTTATTGTCTTCTGTTATTTCTAATATTTTGCATTTTTAGAGTATCAAATTAGAAAAATATGGTGCTTATTCTATATCACAGAATATTAATAATGGAATTAATTTATTTAATCCTAATTAATCTATTTCTTAGTTATTACTATTTTTAATGTCTTCAGGGTATTATCCTCCTATTGATATTATAAACTCTTTACATTCTTTTATTTTCTGCTATATTAACTATTCGGTCTATATTTTTTGTTCTGATTCCATTATATATAATATATTTTTTTTTAAATAATTATTATTTTATTAATACAATTGTTAAATATTTTTTTTTAATTTTTTTGTATATATAAAAAAAATATATTATATATATATAATGGCTGAATAAAAAGAATTAATAAATTAATTAGAAAAATTAAAACTTAATGATCAAACAAAAGAATTATAATAAATAGAAGCAATATAATAAATAGATTAGAATTAAAAATAAAACAAAAAATAAAGACAAAAAAGAAAAACAAAACAAAAAGAACCTAAAGATCCTAAAGATTAAAAACCTAAAAGAAAATATTAAAAAACTGGATTCAAAGAACTACGAAAATAAAACTTACCTAAATATACAAATGAATATATTAAAAAGCGATATAATGAAAATGAAACTATATATCTCAATAAAAAAGATAAACTGAAAGAAATTTATGAAAACGAAAAAGGTATAGCTTAATAGTAATTTTTTGAGTATATAAATAATTATATAAATTTGAACAATGCAGATATATTACCGATACTAGAATAAAAAAAATAAGAACTTGAATAATATAAAAGTTAAAAGAATAGAGGATAATACAGAAAATAAAATAATGTTTAACATACTAATATCTAAAAATATTATACTTAGTATATTTCATAATTGATTAAAAAAATTAACGAAGGTAAAGACTGGAAAATGGCTAAAATTATAAAATTTAATGGTAAAAATATTTTATTTATCTAAAGAAATAATCCTAATTAGTCTGCATCAAAATAGGTTTGATTGTGATAATTATTATGATACGTAATTTTCAAAATATTAATCTGGATTAAGACTTAATGTTTAATTATTTTAGTTTTAATCTTATACTGTAAATTAACTTACTTATTATTCTTAATATTATTATGGTTACACAAACACAGATTAACTTATTGGATTAACATACATTGATTAATTAGGTGATTATTATTATTATGGAATATATGGAATTTATGTTTAATTTATTCTATCTTACAATGTAGTTTATTCTTATGATTCTGATACTGATGGTATCATTGATAGTGATTAATTTTAAAACTAATTTAATGAACTACATTTAATTAAATTTGCTGGTATTTTTTTAAAGTTTAATGATATTGATTATTACATTTATTTAGTTTAATTTTATGGTGATTAAATTATTTAAGATTAATCTAATAATTAAGTAAAATTTAATTAATCTAAATAATTAGATTATTATGTATAATCATCTAATAAAGATTAATGATATAAATTTGTGTCACTCATTTTTATTTTTTAGTATTATGTATCAGTTAATTATCCTTTATCTATTTTTTATTTTTACAATGTAATAAATTATTACTATTATTTAATTTTTTGTTAATATTATTGTTGTAATTAAGTTTTGGCTAAATTTAATTAGTCTATTATTTAATTATCTTAATTTTTCTATTATAATAACTAATTTATTTTATTTTCATAATCTTATATTTATATTATGAAATCTTATGTTTCTTTATCTTTTAAAAGTTATTATTACATATTTTATTAGCTTAACATTCTAATAACTTATTCTTAATCACCAATATATTATTTTAATTATGAATTTTCTTATTCTATATACTATTTTGTTTATGATACTTAATTAAGCATAACTTATAAATTTGTTTTTGTATCATCTTCAATTTCTTATTATTATTAAATACTTGATTCCAGTAATTAAGTTTTTTCTAGTTCTGTTTATTTTGCCATTTCTAATTAACTTTCAAGTAATTAAGTTTTTTCTAATAATTATTAATTTTATATAATAATATTATTAGCTTATTACTAAATTAATTAAGATTATGCTAATTATTCAGTTATTTGTGTTTCATTTTCTTTTATTTTACTTTTCCCTAATTCTTATATTTATAACTTTAATTCATCTTTTTATTATTAATACACTTATATTAATTTATTTTATTATTTGCATTAATCTTCTAATTCGTTTTTTATTTTGCTTAATTACACTTCTTTTCCTATATTATTTGTTTTAATTTAGTCTAGTTCTTATTTTACTTATTTAATTTATGATTCATTAAGTTTTATAATACTATTTTTTTATTCATTAAAATCTTATATCAAACTTTTATTCTTAATTTCAGACTACTATAATTATTAGCCTAATTCTTTAATTTGTTTATATTAATCTTCCATAATTTTTTATTATTATTATACTTTCTATTCATATTACTTTTATTATGATAAATTTAAATTTTATTATATTTTCGATTATTCTAATTATCCTTTTAAATCTTATATTTATTTTTATAATTAATTATATTATTATTCATTATCTTTTTTTGGTGTTTATTATAATAATTCTTATAATTATACTATTTTATCTGTTGTTGATACTATGTTTTATAAATCTTAATTTTATTAAGATAAATCATAATTTTTTTATTTTTTCTAACTTGATTATTATTAATATATTTCATAATAATATTTTTTTTATTCAGGACTTAATAATTTATTAAAACTATATTTTTAATTTTTTACATTTTATATTTTTTATTCCATTCTTTATCTTTCTATTTAATCTATTTATTCTTTTGATTACATTATTTGTTCTATTGTTGGTTTATTTTTTTATTTTTAACTTTATGGTTATTATTTTTATTAATCTTTTAATGGAGTTTAGTATTTTATCTTATTTTATTAATCTTAATTTAAATTTTCTTATAATAAATATTATTTTTCATATTCTTTATTTTCAATATAATCAGTAATTCCATCAATAAAATTTATTGAAAATTCTCTTAATGCTTTTATATCTGTATCAAATCCTTTATCTTATATCATTTTTTAATATTCATCTATCTTTTCAATTGTTTAATTCAATAAATTGATATTATATTATTTTTCAATCATTTAATATTATTATCCTATTCTTTTTATTGTTAAATTTTTTATTTATTTTATATCATCTATTTTTTTTATTTTATCTTAATAATCTTTTTATTATAATTTCTCATATTTTGATTATGTAATTATTTAATTTCTTTCTGCTAAGTTTTCTGTAAATTAAATATCTTTTTATTATTATTTTTATTTCATTTTTCTTATAGGATCTATTATATCTTTTAATATATCATTATCTACTTCGTTAATATCTACTTTACGTTTACCCTTATATTTATTTTAAATATCTAATAATAATTAATTTGCTGCATTATACTAAACATTTAATTTATCATTTTTTTTGTAACCAAAAAATGATTATAATTGTTCATCAACAAATTTAATTAATTCATTCTTATCTTATTTAAATTTTTTAAATCCATTATATGTATTATATAATCCATTTATTTCTTTTTCTGTTTTATTTTTATTTAGTTTTAATAAATGTTTTAAATATCTTTTATTTATAGTTTATTATTTATTCTTTAACATACTTTCATAACTTTATTATTCAGGATATAATTCTGATACTTATTTTTTAAACTCTTATATAATTTATACATATCGTTCTTTATCTTCTTACTCTTCACCATTTCCTTTATTTTAATTTATTAAATTATTTAATCTATTATAATTATATTTATCATCTTTACATATTATATTAATTTTTTATTACATCTTTTATTACCATTCTTTATATTATTAATTATCTATTTATTTTTTATCATCATATTCTTTTAATTCAGTTATTAATTATTATTATTATTAATATATATCATTATGATTATAATTTAAAAACTTTAATTTATTTTATTCTTACTCTAAATTAATTTAGTCAATAATTTATTTATTTTATTTTAAATCTTATTCTTATCCATCATCTATATCATCAATATCTTTTTATTCAGATTCTTATTTTTTATCTTATATCATATCTTCTTTTAATTCTTCAGATTAATTATTCTCTTGCATTTATTCTATTTATTCTTTTTATTCCTCTATTTATTAAAATCTTTATTATTAATTATTACTTTATTTATTATTTTTATCATCATCATTAATATTCATTCCTGATGGTCTTTTATAAATTTTTTATAATGATATAGGTTTTTATTTCTTTTCAATTAATAGTTATAATTTATTTTATGAAGGCTTAATTTTCTCTTTTTGTGAAATAGCATGTTTTATATATCCAGTATCATCTTTACTAACAAATTCGTCTATTGTTTAATTTTCAAATTATTATAATTATTATTTTCGTTTTTCTCTCATTTGTTTATATGATAACATATATATATAACCTAATTTTTCAAATAATTTAATCTTAATATTATTATCCTAACATTCTTTTTAATTTCTTTTTTTATTATTACTCTTTTTTTTATTATTGTACTTCTTCATATATTCCTTCTTTCTTTAATACTCTATCTTACTTTTTATTTTTTCGAATTTACTTTTTATCTACTTTATTATTTGTTTATTATTATTACTATTAATTAATATATGGATTTTATATATTTTCATTGTATAATTTTAGTTAATATGGTTATACTATTTTTTATTTTTCATTTTTGCCTACTTTCTTTATTATAAAACTATTTCCCTCTTTACCAATAATTTAGTATTTACTCTTATAATATGTTTTATTTCCTTTCTCAAATAATTTTTTTCCTCTTAGTAAAAATACATAATCACCAATTTTAAACTATTTTTCAATATTTTCTAATACTTCTTATTTTTATCTAACTTTTTCAGCGTCATATAAATTCTCTTATTTAGCTTATTAAGGATTCTTTCCATGTAATCCAGAATGTTATTAATTATTATAGTTTTTTATTATTTTATCTATTACATCATAATATTTATGTGTTTCATATCCATCCATATATCTTGTTATCATATCTCTAATTGTTCTATTAAATCTTTCAACCATTTATAATGCATATTTACTAATTTATTTATTAAAAAATTTATATTATATATTTCTTTATGTTAATAAATCTATTACTAATTTATTATTAAATTCATTGCCATCGTCAAATTCTATTAAATATATATTTTATTCTTATTATAAAAATTTATTTAATATTTAACTAATATGTTTACTTGTTTTATTTTTTATCAAATATGCATATCCATACCTAGTATTTATATCTATTATAGTCATTAATCCTATATTTCCACTATTTTTACTTTTATATTATTCATAAAATGTTAAATCACATTAATATGATTATGGTGGTGCAGTTATCGGTATTTGTAACGATTTATCCGGTTTTTGTTATTACGTTTAATTATATTTTATATTCTTTAATGTTTCTTTAATTTCATTTTATTTAACTTATTTTCCTAATTTATTATAAATATTTTTTTGTGCTCTTAATCCTGATTCTATATCAAAGTATTAATTAATAATTTTTTATTTATTATTTTCCATTATATATATTATATGGATTCTCTTGTAAATTTTTATTAAAAATACATATGGAATAATCCTATCATGAAACCGATACATAAAGCATTTGGCATGGAAGAAATACCTACAAAGGTCTATAATGTTGGTGAATAAGCAGTAAATACAAGTTCTAAATTGTTAAACTTCTCATTAAATTTTTTAAGTTTTGAATGGGTATGGTATTTAATTTTTGGTGGAGCAATTATATTATTAATTATATTATTTAAAAAATGAAAATAATATATATATATATAATGAATACCGCGCTTAGTATGTAAAACATATTATAATTATTTGCTTCACCTGTACTGTTAGGAGGAATACCAGTTTTAATTTATGATATATTAATGGAAAGTAAAAACTATAATAAAGCCTTATAAGATGGTTTAATTATGACTGGCTCAAGTGTTATTAGTAAAATAATTACTAAAATTATTAATTAAAAAGTTATTGATTAATTTGGTATTAAATAAGCATCTGATATAAGTGATTTAATTACATTCCCGATTATAAATATCTATATCTATGGATATTTATATAAAAACTATTTAGATAATAAAAATTCTATATTATAAAATATTCGTTCTGAAAATAAATATTCTATGTTATATTTACCTGGTGGATTAGCAATATTATAACAATATTTTGATTAATTTGTTATAACAATATTTACAGGTATTATTTTTAAATGATTAACAATTAATTCAAAAAATTTAAAAAAACTGAAACAATGAAAAATAAATAATAATATTAATATATTATTTGAAATATAAAAAATAAATAATAGATAATATAATAAATTTAAATTTAATATATTCTTTCATATTTTTTTATTTATATTTTATTTTTAATTAATAAACTTTGAAATATATTTAATCATTATTTTTTTGGTTTTTTTGGTCTTTTTTATATTTATTTATCTTTATCATTTTTTAATTCTACTTTTCCTTCATCTAATATTTTAACTTTTGGTTATATTTCATCATATTCTTTTTCTGTGAATATCGGATATTCTATTATTATAAATTCATTACCTATATATTAAAGGAATGGTTATACATATTTATATGCTACTTAACAACATTAAGTTAATTATAATCCATTACTTTTTTAACAAAAATTCAGTATTGTACCTATATTTTTCTAATCAACTTCATTAATTTTATATCCTTAAATTGTTATTATAGAATAATAATCAATATATTCATAGAATAATCTTTAAATAAATTATAAATATTATACAGCAATTGATGTATATAATGAATACAATCTTCTTTATTTTTACAATAATATCATTGGATTATTTTTTTTTAGTTCATCTATTACTTCATACATATTCAACATATCTATTTTTTACTATTCAATATATTTAAATCTTTATAATCCCCATTCTTCAAGTACTTTATCTACCATATTGATTTACATTTTCTTTATTAAATCTTTAAAAGTTATATCTATTTATTTCTTTTCTATTTATCTAAACTTTTCATCTTCTTATAAATTTTCTTTTGGTAATATCTAATTTAAAAATGGTAACACATGGTCTAATAAATATGTTTCAAAAAAAAAATCATGCATTTAGTAATTTAATTTATAATAACTACTTATGTACTACATATATATATAATCAAAATTAATTAATTTTTTTAATAATTTATTAATTTCATTTTTTCTCAGTTTATTTATGTTAAGGTTTTAATTTATCAACTGGTTTTATATCTTAGTTATTAACATTATAATTAACACCTTATTAATACATTACTTCTGCTTTTTATAAATTGAATTTTTATTTTAAATATTGATTATCTAATGTTGACGGATATTTAAGATCAAATAATTCCATAATAATATCTTCTAATGGTTCAGCATATTTTTTTACTACATCTAATGCTTTCATTAATGAAACACCATTATATTCATTTATTTTTCCTTCTGTATCTGTTGGATCAAATTTATCCCACATAACAATATTTATAAATGATAATAATAAAGTACATAATAAATAATGCATTTATTTTAAATTATTTATTTTTGTCATTTTTTCTGGTTTTACAATATTATCTTTTTCTACGATTCCATATTTATATTATATTTATTTTTCCCAATAATCCATATCCATTATTTCTTTCAATTTTTATATATTCATTTTATCATATTAACCATTTACATTTATCTTTTTAATATTATTAAAACATTTGTCTTATGTTATATCACCTATTAGTCTAAAAATTTATTATTAAGCTGTAAAAGCAAATCTAGTTTTTTCACCTTCTTTAGTTTATATTTAACTTTCGAGTAACATTATATATATATATCATTTTTTTTATTTATTATTATTTTATTTATTATTATTTTATTTTTATTTATTGTTATTTTAATTTTATTTATTATTATTTTATTATCTTAATTCTATTAATTCAGCTTTTACTATAAACAATCCATCACCATTTTTTTCAGTTACATCATAACATATAAATTAATGATTTTCTGTATAATTTCTAACATATTTATAAAAATCTTTTTTACTTAATTCTGAATTAATTATTTCATAACATGCTTCTAATCCTCTATTATTTAATTTACTTAAAAATAACATATCAACATTTGAACGTATAATATTACTAACTATAATTTTAGGATACTAAACTGATATAATTACACAACAATTTAAATGCCTTCCTAATGTGGCTAATAATTCTAATGATTTACTTTTTTAGTTTAAATTTACATCATCAAATATTATCATATGATAATTATTAAATTATTATTTTTATTTTTTACTTTATAATATTTTAGATTTTATATATTTTATTATTAATGGTAATTTTATTTCAGTTTCATCTGATTTAAATACTAATTTTGAATTAACAAAATCATATGAACCATTTCGTTCAATACCATATGTATTACTAAATAGTATAATATCTGAGTATTTATATTTTTCAGTTAAATTATAAATTAAATTTAAAGTTAATACAGATTTACCAGATCTACGTTTTCCACATACAATATAAAATCCATCCTATATTAATTATAATTAATCAATTTATTTTATTTCTAATTATGTTTTCATAGTATATATATTATACATTGTTTTTTTTTAATTTTTTTATATAGAAAAATTTTATATATAAAAAAAGAAATTTTTACCAATGTTTTCATTATATTTTTTTTAATTCAGTAAAATTTATTTTTTTTTCTTTTTTACTGTTTATTTTTTCTTTTTTATTTTTACCTTGTTTTATAGGATCGAAAAAGAAAATTTTTATAATGTTTTATTTATACGTTTTGCCACCCAGTATATTATAAATTTTTTCTTTTTTACTGTTTGTTTTTTTTACCTTGTTTTATAAGATCTATAAAGAAAATTTTTATTGTGTTTTCTTTATACTTTTTTTCGTATAAATTTTTTCTTTTTTATTCCAGTATTAATGCCAGTTTTGACCATGAAAATTTCACGGTGAAAAATTTGCGAGTTGCTTCGTAAAATCCCGATGATATCAAAACCCGCTATACGACCTATCTATACTCATA
>Ga0209467_1001013_pt1 | contig 28121 bp, 29 predicted proteins | sample Higcelwee11metaG_FD_187175 | JGI IMG/M metagenome (GOLD analysis project Ga0209467, IMG submission 187175) | Freshwater pond sediment microbial communities from the University of Edinburgh, under environmental carbon perturbations - High... | ecosystem: Environmental > Aquatic > Freshwater >... | reverse complement strand
CTGATGACCACGGGCACCCTCTTGAGAATTGCGTGGACTTTATTTCCATCTTCACCGACCACGCCGCCGAAATCGCCGCCAAGGACGGGGAGATATCAAATCTCAAGGATACCCTCAAAGATGTTCTGGAAGCTTGGCGGTATGGCGAATCCATCCATGTTGGATTTAGGGCGTATGATAGAGGCTGTGCAGCCATAGCGGAGGATGTGGAGGGAACCTAAACCATATAAGGGAGGACTATGCTTCTCTTCGATATTGAAACCAATGGCTTCCTAGATGCTCTCGACACCTGCTTCTGTGCCGCTGCCTTAGATACCAACACCAACACCATGTTTCAATTTGACCCTGAGGGAGTGTCTCCTAGTCAACTCCTTATGGCTATCGAGAAAGCCTCCAGAGAAGGCGTCCCTATCGTCGCCCATAATGCCATAGGTTTCGATGTCCCTGCCTTGAAGAAGCTCTATCCTGATTTCAAGGGTTTCGGAGAAGTCATAGACACTCTTGTCTGGAGTCGCTTGGCTTTCCCTGACATTCGTAAGACTGACTTCAACCTCTTCAAGAAGGACATCCTTCCAGGTAACCTCATAGGCTCCCACAGCCTCAAAGCTTGGGGCTACAGGTTGAAAGAGTATAAAGGAGAGTGGAGTGATTGGTCTAAATGGTCGAGGGAGATGTCTGAATATAATGTTCAGGATGTGGTGGTTCTTAAAAAGCTGGTCGATTTACTTTCAGCACAGAATGTCTCTCCTGAAGCTCTCAAGCTGGAGCATCAGGTTGCTGAAATAATCTTCAGACAGGAACAGAAGGGATTCATGTTCGATGTCTCGAAGGCAGAGGCTCTTTACTTAAAACTCCGCTCTAGGCAAGAGGAGATACAGAAAGAACTCATTGACCGCTTTGGCTCCTTCTATGTGGGAGGAAAGACATTCACTCCCAAAGCCTTCAATAAGAAGTATGGCTATTATGCTAATGCTCCTTGTACTAAAATAGAACTGGTGGAGTTCAACCCTTCTAGTAGACAACATATCGCCAAGGTCTTGACTAGGGGCTTCAACTGGAAGCCTCTGGAATTTACAGACCAAGGTGAACCGAAAGTCTCAGATGAAATCCTAGCCTCCCTTCCATACCCAGAAGCCAAGCTCATTGCCGAATATTTAATGCTCGACAAGAGACTAGGTCAGCTAGCTGAAGGGAACCAGGGATGGCTCAAGGCTTACAACACAACCACGGGTAGAATTCACGGCTCTGTGAATACCTGTGGGGCCGTGACAGGGAGAATGACTCATAGTCATCCCAACATGGCTCAAGTTCCTGCTGTGTATTCTCCATATGGCAAGGACTGTCGAGGACTCTTCACAGTTCCTACTGGTTATAAACTAGTAGGCTGTGATGCTGCTGGACTAGAAGCTCGCTGTCTAGGGCATTACATGGCTAGGTATGATGGAGGCAAATATGCTGAGGCTGTAGTGTCTGGGAGCAAGGATGAAGGTACTGACATCCATACTCTCAACATGAATGCTCTAGGCATCAATGACAGGGATGTAGCAAAGACATTCTTCTATGCTTTTATCTACGGAGCAGGTGATGAAAAACTTGGTGCAATTCTTGGCAAAGGACGCCAGCAGGGAGCATCAGCTAGGAAGAGATTCCTGGCTAGGGTTCCTGCGTTGGGTAAACTGGTTGAAGCAGTGGGCGAGGCTGTCTCCAACAGGGGCTTTCTTGTTGGTCTGGACCGCCGTAAGCTCAATGTTCGTTCTTCTCATGCTGCTCTTAATACTCTACTTCAGTCTGCTGGGGCAGTGATAATGAAGAAGGCTTTGGTTATAGCTGATGAAGAACTCTTTAGGAGAGGTTATGACTATGAGTTTGTAGCTAACATTCATGATGAGTTCCAGCTTGAAGTGAAAGCTGAAGATGCTGAAGCTGCTGGAGAGGTTTGTAAGAAGGCTATTCAATTAGCTGGAGAACACTTCAAATTCAGATGTCCTCTTGATGGGGACTATGGTGTTGGAGATAATTGGGCTGAAACACATTAAGGGGAGATATGATGGATACATATGAGCGCATCGAGAAGTGGAACAAGGATAGGAATAATCTTGAGTTCAATCCTGAGCTTGAATTCGAGATGTTGATGGAGGAGTTGACTGAGATTTTCAAAGCTCCATCTTTGGCTGAGAAGATTCAAGAGCTTTGTGATTTATCTTTCGTAGGAGCAGGTACTGAGGCTAAGATGAAGGAACCAGATTTGTTCCTTGTCTGTCTTCATCATGGTCTTACTGAGTTTAGGGACATATATACGGAAGCCCTTGGCGTCCCTGCGGAAGTTGCCAATGAATGTTTCGACGCTGTCATCTCTGCCAATGAAAAGAAAGGAACCACCAAGGACACCAATGGAAAAATCATCAAGGGGGATGCTTACACGTCTCCTCTTCCTGAGATTATTTCTATCCTTGAAAAGGAGGGACTCATTGAGCCGTAGAGATTGGGAATGTACTAAATGTGGTCATATCCTCCATGAGCGTTTTAGAGATGAACTTCCAGCTATCTGTCCCTACTGTAAAGATGAACAAGCTGAATTGTTAGCTATCAAGTCTACTATCTATCGTGATGACCTTCCTATTACTTATGCGGACCTTCCTGTCAAATACGACATGGTATCGCATCCTCCTCACTACACTCAAGGTAGCATCCAGCCTATTGATTATATAATGGCTAACAAGATGTCTTTCCTTGAAGGCAATGTGGTCAAGTATGTCACTCGACATAAGCTCAAGGGTGGGCTGGAGGATTTGAACAAGGCTACCTTCTACCTCAACAAACTCAAGGAGACATATGGAAGTCCTGTTACTGGATGAAGCCGGTTATCTCCCTGCTATGGTAGGGCTATCTCTCTCCTATAATGTCTCTCCTCACAAGGCTTGGAATGCTGCTACACGTCTTGCTCACATGGATGGGGGACATAATAAGTTCCTTGAGAGCATGGTTGTCTGGTTGGACATCGTAGCTCCTAGGTATTGGTGGCAACAGTTTGACACCTACAGGGTTGGGATGACCAAGCAGTCTCAGTCTACTATGCACACGATGTTGAAGAAGCATCTCACTCCTGATGACTTTGAGGCTCCTGGTATCCCTTCTCAGGTCTTGGAGATGTTGAACATGATGGTTGGTGAGAAGCAATTCGATCTTCTCAAAGCTCTTCTACCTGAATCCTTTCTCCAGCGTAGGATTGTCTGTACCAACTACAAGGTCATCAGGAACATCGTTGCCCAGAGGAAGACTCACCGGCTGAAGGAGTGGGAGCAGTTCATCAACGCTATGAGGATTCTGAGGCACTCCCAGTTCATCTTTGAAGAACCTAAAGAGGAAACTGAATGAACCTGGACATGTCCGCTTTACTCCGTTCCAAAGGTATCTGGGGATGTGCCATCATCCTCATTGGCTGGCTCAATCAGAAGCTCCCCATCATGGACATCTCTATCCTGATCGGGAACACCGGGTATCCTCTGGAGGATGTCACCTCTTTGATTGGTGCTGGCCTGGCTCTGGCTGGTAGGCTCTCAGCTAAGGCTCCTCTCTTGAGGAAGGAGGATAATGGACCTCAAACTTAAACACGATATCCCACTATGTCTCCCTTCCTGGTGGAACCAGATAAAGAAGGAGAAGAGGGTCACAGTCATGAATGGTTGTGGCCCTTCTTCGTGGAAAACTAAATTCAACACGGTCTGGGGATTGGACATCAAAGACGCATGTAATGTCCATGACGTTGAATATGTCTTTGGGAACTCCAGGTCATCTGCTGATGCTAGGCTCTTCGCCAATCTCTGTCTTCTAATCGCCGCCCGTAGCTCAAGGATACTGATGCCATTTAGGATTATCAGGGCATTCACCATGTATGCTTTAGTGAGGGAATCAGGCTGGAGGTTCTATAGTGGCTCTTAACAAGTTCATGCTTGGTCTGGCCGTGTTCATGCTCACGTTCTCTGTGGGCTGTGAGAGTAACAAGCTCAAACAGATTCCTAGTGTTGTCTCTGCCTTTGTCTCTATCCTTGAGACATCTCCTCTTCCTGAAGATACCAAGGTGCAACTCAAGCCTTACATCACTATCATTCAGATGCGGATGGCTAACCTTACTGCTGCTTCTGTGGCTGATGCTGATATGATTGTGGTCCTGGTTGAGGCTATTCAGGATGCTATCAACATTGTGGAGAAGTCCTCGACTGATAACAACTCTAAAGTCCAGGTCCGTAACTACGGCTTGTGGGCTATCACTCTCCTGAAACTTGTCTCGATCTTCTAGCCATGTGCTACTCAGGAGCTTGTCCTTATGAGAACTACAACGGTGAGTGTCGAGGACCAAGAGATTGGAACCAACCAGATGCTCCATGTAACATCTGGAGAGGAGAAGAAGACTGTGAAAAAGAAGTCCCAGACGAAAGAGAATATGACAGAGATTGTGGAGAAGACTCCTGAGACTCCTCCTCTCCTGCTCTGTCCCATGAAGATGTCCCTCCCTAGAACCTACTCCTTTGACCCTGTCTCTGGGCGTATCGTGGGAGATGGAAGTCCTTACTGTGATATGACTGAATGTGCTTGGTGGAGAGGTACTCACTGTTCGAGTTCTCATGTCGGAACAATCTAATAGGAGGAGAAGAGCATGGCTACCATTAGGGTGCAGAACTATGAGATTGAGCCGACAGAGTGGAGTGTAGACCTTTATCGAATTATGGTTAGCGGTCCTAAGAGTAAGGTTCCTGGGACAGAGTATCGTCAACCAATTGCGTACTATCAGGACTATGCTGGAGCAGGGAAGCGGCTGCTTGATGTTCTCCAGAATCATTCCGATGCTTCCGACATCAAGGCATTGATTGCTGCTACTGAGGAAGCCAAGAAGCAGATCGTTGCAGCATGTAAGAAGGTTGTCACTATTGAGTAAAAAGACCCTACTCATTGACGCTGACATCATGATTTACCAGATAGCTGCCATCAATGAAGAACACTATGAATGGGAAGAGGGTGTAGTCTCTGAGGAGGTAAATGAAGATAAGGCCAAGGCTGATATTGATACCTTCATTGAACGCCTCCTGGTTAGATGTAAGGCTAAAGACTACATCCTCTGTCTGTCTTCAGATTATAACTTCAGATACCTTGTCGATGGAACCTACAAAGGGAACAGGTCTGATGCTAAAAGACCTGTCCTTCTGTCTCTTCTCAAGTCTCATGTCTCTTCCAACTATCCCTGCAAGATGACCAAGTGGCTCGAAGCTGATGATGTCATGGGTATCCTAGGGACATCCAGAGAGAACACTATCATCTGTACTCTGGACAAAGACCTCAATCAGATTCCTGGGTTCCATTACAACTGGACCAAGGATTCGCTTTATGAAGTCTCTCCTGAAGAAGGAGAGTTCTTCTTCTACCAACAGGTACTCACAGGGGATTCTGTAGATGGATACTCAGGTTGTCCTGGAATAGGCCCTGTGAAGGCTAGGAAGGCTCTGGAAGCCTCTGAAGACTATTGGGCGACCTGTGTATCGGTTTATGAATCCAAAGGGCTTACAGAGGCTTCTGCGTTGTCTCAGGCTAGGTTGGCTAAGATACTCACAGTGAAGGAGTGGGACTTCAAGAACAGGACATATAAACTATGGGAGCCTCCTAAAGGAGTCATATGAAAGATATCATGTTCATCATTATGGAAGAAGGAGAGTTCCTCACCTCCAGAGGTAAGCATAGTTCTCGCCTAGCAGACGCTAAGTTCTACAAGAAGATATGTGACGCTGCCAGGGTTAAGAACAAATTGTGTGATGCTGACCCTGTTCCTGGGTACATCCGTAGGCATGTCATCCCTGTCACTCTTTCCATTGGGGGTGAGGTGTAGATGTTTAAGTTCAAGACACCCTTCGCTGAGAACATCTTCAGGAACAAGTATGCCCAAGGTCCGAATGACTCTTGGCCTGAACTTGCTAGGCGTTTGGTAGATGATGTCTGTGGCACAAGGGGAGGGGAACTTCCCTTTCCCTTGCTGTCTCCTGAAGAACAGAAGCAGTTGGTCAAGTTCATCACAGAGATGAAGTTCGTTCCTGGTGGTAGGTATCTCTACTATGCAGGAAGGAAGCTCCATTACTACAACAACTGTTTCCTGCTCAAAGCTGAGGAGGATACCCGTGAAGAATGGGCTGACTTGGTTAAGCGGTGTACGTCTGCGCTTATGTCAGGGGGAGGCATTGGGGTTGATTATTCTGTTATACGTCCTATGGGGCGTAGTCTCCTTCGCACTGGTGGATTATCTAGTGGGCCTCTGCCACTGATGTACATGATTAATGAGATAGGCAGGAACGTCATGCAAGGTGGTTCAAGACGTTCTGCTATCTATGCCTCTCTCAATTGGCAGCATGATGACATCGAGGCTTTCCTTACAGCTAAGGATTGGCCTGAGTGGATTAAGGAGAAGAAGGCTGAAGACTTCAACTTCCCTGCTCAGTTGGATATGACCAACATCTCCATCAACTGGGATACGAAGTTCATTGAAGAAGCTAAACAGGGATACGTTCCTGACCTCTGGTATCGCTCTGTGTTGAATATGTGCAAGACTGGGGAACCGGGGCATTCTTATAACTTTTATGAGAATGAGAAGGAGACACTAAGGAACGCTCCTCTGTCTGGTGAAACCCATGTCCTTTGTAGTGATGGATATGCTAGGATTAAAGACTTACCTGAAGGGAAGTGTAAGGTCTGGACAGGAAGAAGGTGGGCAGAGACTACCTTCGTGAAGACCAAGAGTAACGTCAAGACGCTCACCGTTAGGATGACAGGTGGAAGGGTTATTTATGCTGACCCTGAGCATGAGTTCTTTGTTCGTAAACCCCTCTCTAATAAAAGAGGGAAGAACGCTAGATACATTGAAGACAAGGTTCCGGCTGCTAAATTGAAGCCTGGAGATACCTTGGTCACTTCGTTGTGTGCTATAGAAGGAACAGGCTTGAACCCTATAGGTTACACACAGGGGTTCATCATTGGAGATGGTCATTCTTCTTGGGGAGGGGCTGATGTTAGCTTCTTCGCTGAGAACAAGATCGAGAAGGTTCTCCCTTGTCTAGCTACTCCTGACTCCACTTCTCTCGATGGAACGAGGCTGTACTACAAGAACAATAAATATGCTTCCCTGAGTAAGAAGAAGGTTGATTCAACCTATTGTGTTAGGTCTTTCATAGCAGGACTCTTCGATGCTGATGGTTATGCTAATGAGAAGGCCAGGAGGATAACTCTTTCCTCTAGCATCTATGAATTACTTGAGGATGTTAGGCGGTGGTTAGAGTATTATGGCATCCAGAGTAATATCAATATTGGCTCTGGTTCTTCGTATAAACCTGGGAACAAGACATGGTCTTTGATTATCCTTCGTGATTCCATCGTTGACTTCCTCACTCTCATCCCCACTCGCCGTGTTCGTTTTAATACCGACGGGGTGGAAGTGTTTGGGTATCGTAAGTCGGCTGTGAAGGTCGTCTCTGTTGAAGATGAAGGAAGAATTGAAGATGTCTTCTGCTGCGATGTAGAATATGAAGAACATTCCTTCTGTGCTGAAGGGGTGATTGTTTCTAATTGTTGTGAAGTAACTTCTGAAAATGACTCAGATGTCTGTAATCTTGGAAGCGTGAATATGGGAGCTATAGACTCCCTGGATGAGTTTGAAGCAGTCTGTGAATTAGGTTCTAAGTTCCTTGTCTGTGGAACCTTGAGAGGTGACTTACCTTATGAGAAGGTTAAACAGGTTAGAGAGAAGAACAGACGCCTTGGTCTTGGTCTTATGGGCATCCATGAATGGCTCTTGAAGAATGGAGAGTCCTATGCCTTCTCTGAGAAGCTCCAGAATTGGCTTATGTCCTATGAGGGTTATTCTGAATCTGGAGCCAATCAACTCTGTGACAAGCTCTACATCAATCGTCCCATCAAGTACCGTGCTATTGCCCCTACAGGCACCATAGGTATCCTGGCCTCCACTACCACAGGCATCGAGCCTCTCTTCGCTGTGGCCTACAAGCGTAGGTATCTGGTGCAAGGGACTAGGTGGAAGTATGAGTATGTCATCGATGCCACCGCTGAGAGGTTGATTAAGGAGCATGGCCTAAATCCTGATGACATCGAGACATCCAGATCCTTGGCTATCACTCCAGGTAAGAGGATCGAATTCCAGGCTCAGGTTCAACAATTCGTTGACCATGCCATCTCCTCCACCTTGAACCTCCCTGCTTGGGGGAGTGAGTATAACAATGAGTATACTGCCCAGGAGTTGGGGAACACTCTCTTGAAGTATTGTGGAATGCTCAGAGGTATGACCTGTTATCCTGATGGTGCCAGAGGTGGACAGCCATTGACTCCTGTCCCTTACGAAGAAGCTGCTAAACAAAGAGGTGTTGTGTTTGATGAAGTCGAAGAAAAATGTATCGGAGGAATCTGTGGACTCTAATATCCCTAAGATGAAAGCTGTCATTACTGTGGAGTATCCTGCTTATCCTGCTTGGTATTCTGAAGAAGCCTCTCCTGTGGAATGTGCTACCTGTGATGCCAATCTCTTCCAGAGGCGTCCTGAGGAGTTCCTGAAGATTTGGAAGGGAATCACCAAGTCTGGTGAAGGTTCCATCAGCATACTTGTGTATCCAGGGGACAAGTAATGGCACCTAAGCTTCCTATCGGCTTGAGGAACAATAACCCTGGTAACATCCGAAAGACATCTATCACCTGGAAGGGGGAGGTGAGTAACAACACCACTCCCTTCGAGAAGTATGAGACTCCTGTGAAGGGCATCAGGGCTATGGCAAAGCTTCTTCTGAACTATGAGAAGAACTACAAGATCAACACCTGCCATGAGATTGCCTCTAGGTGGGCACCTCCTTGTGAGAACAACACTACGATGTATGCTGAGTACCTCCGTAAGGGCTGCTCTCTGACCTCTACTTGTGAGCAGTTCAAGATGGTGACGATGCTCCCTCTCCTCATTCCTGCCATCACTCGAATTGAGAACAACGGCCTCATGCCTTACTCCGCTCAAGAGATTGCTTTAGGTATCCAAGAAGCTCTAAATTCTTAGGAAGTTATCCAAGGGCAGATTAGTGGGTGCGTTGATTAATGATGATATTTCGTTAAATTGACGATATATCGTCACTCCCCCGGAGTCACTCCATTATTTGTGGATTGGCTTTTCAATGAGATTCTCACCTTAGGATGGGAGGATATCTAGGCTAAATACTTAGGTATCCTCCTAATTAAAGGAACAATGTGTGAAAGCACTTCCAGTATTTGCTGTTGATCTAGTGAATGAATTGAATGCCTCCTATCCTGAACGCTCTGCTAGGTTAGGTGAGAACATTGATGAAATCATGTTCAAGGCTGGACAGAGGTCCGTAGTGCAGAGCCTCCTGGCTAGGTTGGAGTTAGTCAATGAGATTCAAGAAACCTTAGAACAAGCCCTAGTGAGAGGTTAATTATGTGCATGGCTGGTGGCGGTGGTAGTAGCAAGAGTGATGATGGGTTTGGTCAGTTGATGCAGATGATGCAGTACCAGGAGCAGAAGAAGATGCAGGAGAATGAGATGGCTAACGCCAGGGCTACTGCTCAGACCACGCAGGACCAGTATGAGGACAACATAGACAAGCAGAAGAAAGACCCTGCTGCCTATGCTCCTAGTGATTCTGCCTCTGCTTCCAAGAAGGCTGCTTCTCAAGGGACCAGACGATTCCTCATCCCTATTCCCACTTCTGGAGCGAACACTCCTAGTTCTGGCTCAGGCCTGGCGATTCCTTCTTAAAGGATGTGAATGAATGGAAAACCAAGAAAACGATGTCTCCCTTAAAAGTCTTTTCGAGAAGTACGATAACCGACGTAGCTCCCTTCTGACTAGGGCTAGGAAATGCGCTGAACTGACCATTCCTGCTCTTCTGCCTGAAAACGGACACGCTGAGACTGACCCCCTTCCTACGCCCTATCAGGGCTTCGGTGCTAGAGGTGTAAACAACCTCTCCAGCAAACTTCTCCTGGCTCTTCTGCCAACAAATTCCCCCTTCTTTCGATTTGATATTGATGGTGCCACGATGGAAAAGCTTGTAGAGTCTATGGGTGAAAAGAACTTCAAGACTAATGTCCAAGCTCGACTTGCCCGTCTAGAGAGTTCCATCCAGCAGTTCCTCGAATCCCAGGCTTCCAGGGTTCCTGTCTTCCAAGCTCTTAAGCTCCTTGTAGCCACAGGCAACGCTTGCACCTTCCTTCCCGATGAAGGAGGGATGAGAGTGTATCGCCTTGACCAGTATGTCGTTAAACGTGACCCTGCGGGGCATGTCATTGACCTCATCACCAAGGAGAAGGTTCATCCTGCTGCCATTGAGGATGAAGACACTAGGGCTAAGATTGTAGCCAAGACCTCTGAGGAAGCTGACAAGGATAATGTAGAACTCTACACCAGGGTCAAGCTGACTGAGGATGGCAAGCAATGGGAAGTCCTTCAGGAGGTAGCTGGTGAAGCTATCCCTGGTAGTGAAGGTACTTATCCTCTCAAAGAGTGTCCTTGGATTGTCCTGAGATGGACTGCTATCCAGGGTGAAGATTATGGTCGAGGACATGTAGAGGAATACATTGGCGACTTAATCTCTCTTGAAGGACTCATGAAGTCCATCGTAGAGGGGACCGCTGTAGCTGCCAAAGTCATCTTCATGGTCAACCCTAATGGAACCACCAATGTTAATGACCTTAAAAAGGCTCAGAACACAGGTTTTGTATCTGGCTCTCCAGATGATGTCCATTGTCTGCAGGTAGAGAAACAAGCTGATTTCCAGATGGCCTTGAATACTGTGGTCAGGATTGAAGAACGTCTTGCCCAAGCTTTCCTTCTTCATAGCTCCATCCAGCGAGATGCTGAGAGGGTGACTGCTGAAGAAATCAGGTTCATGGCTTCTGAATTGGAAGATGCCCTTGGTGGTATCTACTCCATCCTTTCCCAAGAGTTCCAGCGTCCTCTCCTCAATCGTGTCATGGGACAGATGAGGAAGACCGGGAAGCTCCCTGCCCTTCCTGAAGGGGTTGTCCAGTTGACCATCACCACAGGGCTTGAAGCTCTTGGTCGAGGTCACGATCTGAACAAGCTCATCACGTTCGTGAAGTCCATCAAGGATCTGGGTGAACAGTCTGTGATGCCCTACCTTAATATGGGCAACCTTATCCAACGTATCTCTACTGCTCTTGGAGTGGACCCTGAAGGTCTTATACGGCCTGAAGAGGAAGTCCAGCAAGCCCAGCAGTCTCAGCAGCAACAGGCTATGGCTCAACAGCTAGCTCCTAATGCTGTGAAAGGGATGATGGACATGGGTAAAGCTCAGATGGAACAGCAAGCTCAACCACAACAGTAATGAGGTTATATGTCCGATTTCGTAGAGATTAATCCTGGTGATGAAGCTCCTGATGAGACTCAACAGTATATTGATGAGATGGTTGCCAAAGCTGACGGTGGTACAGGTAATGAAGAGCAGTCTCTTCTAGCCGGTAAGTATACCTCCGAAGCTGAACTGGAGAAAGGTGTTCTGGAACTCCTGAAGAAGAACAAAGGTGGCAACCTTGAAGAAGTATACAAAGACCTGGAGCGAGGACTGGGTAAAGCTCAAAAGGAAGAAGTGGCTCCTCCTGGTGCTGAAGATGCGCCTGAAGGCAGCCCTGAGCAGCCTAAGAAAGAAGAAGGCGAAGGCTCGAAGAAAGAAGAGATGGCTCCTGATAATGGAAAAGCTGACAAGTCTGGGAATGATATTGACTACACAGCCCTAAGCCAGGAGTTCTTTGAACAAGGCACTCTTAGTGAATCTTCCTATGAAAAGCTAAACAAGGCTGGAATTCCTAAGCCCATGGTGGAAGCCTACATCGAAGGTCAGCGGGCTTTGGCTGACAAGATGATAGGTGAAATCACCACTATTGCAGGTGGACAGGAACAGTACCACCAGATCGTTGGCTGGGCTAAGGACAACATGTCTGTGTCTGAACAGAAGGCGTTCAACAAGGCAGTTCAGTCTGGTGATGTAGATACTATGAAGATGGCTGTGAAGGCTCTCAAGGCATCCTACGTCGAAGCCAACGGCTCTTCTCCTAAGCTGGTCAAGCCCTCTGCCACTAGCTCTGGACAGGATGTCTATACATCTTGGAAGGATGTCTCTCTGGATATGGCTAAACCAGAGTACAAGAAGTCCCCCACGTTCAGGGATACGGTTGCCCGTAAAATGGAACGTTCTAATTTGTAATGATAAGGCCCAATTGATCTTGTTCTGAGGAATAAGAAAGAGAGGACACCCTTATTACCATACTGGCTAGATGCCCTAACTTCATCTATCACCATTTAATTCCCTCCTTTGAAAGGTTTATATCATGGCTAATGCTTCTTCCGTTCGTATCGGTGCTATCAACCAGGGTGTTGATAAGACCGCTTTGTTTCTCAAGGTCTTTGCTGGCGAGGTTATTACTGCTTTTGAGCAGAAGGCGTACACCCTCGACAAGCATGTAATTCGTACTATTAAGTCTGGTAAGTCTGCTCAGTTCCCTGTTGTCGGCAAGATGCCTGCTGCTGAGTACCATACTCCTGGTGCTGAAATTGTTGGTCAGCAGGTCAATCATGCTGAGAAGACCATCACCATTGATAGTCTTCTGATTTCCCATGCTTTCATCCCTGACATCGATGAGGCCATGAACCACTACGATGTGCGTTCGCAGTATGCCTCGATCATGGGTGAGCGTCTGGCTAATACCTTCGATAAAAGCGTGATGAAGGAAATCGTCCTGAACTCTCGCGCCTCCGCTACCGTTACTGACGGTACTGGTGGTCTGGTCATCACCGATGCTGACCTTGGCTCTGCTACTGCTGACACCAAGGCTCAGGGTTGGATTGATGCCCTGTATGATGTTGCGGCCCAGATGGATTTGAACAATGCTCCTAAGGAACGCTATTGCGCTCTCCTTCCTGCTGACTTCTACTTCCTGGCTCGTTGGGTTGGTTCCAATGGTTTCTCGCTGGTCAACAAGGACTATGACGGTAAGGGTTCTATCGCTGATGGTACTCTGACTCGCATTGCCGGTATTGACCTGATTCCTTGCAACACCCTTCCCACCACTAACCTCACCTCTGACACCTATCACGGCGTCAATGCCAGCACCACCAAGGCCATTGTTTGGACCAAGGATGCTGTGGGCACTGTGAAATTGATGGACCTCTCGATTCAGTCTGAGTGGGACATCCGCCGCCAGGGCACTTTGCTGGTGGGTCGCTATGCCTACGGTCATGGTGGTCTGCGTCCTGAGTGTTCTGCTGAGCTGCGTACTGCTGCTCCGTCTTAAGTTAAACTAAGGGGGATTCTCTAGAAATAGGGAGTCCCCCTTTTTTGCTTCAAATCTCCATACATTAGAGGTACTTGACTATTATGAACATGACTCCCATGACTGAGCTTGAAGCGGTGAACACCATGCTCCAGGTTATTGGGGAACAGCCGGTGAACTCTCTGACCACTTCAGGTCTTACTGAGGCCACTTTGGCTAGGCAGACTCTTCATCGTGTTTCTCGACAGGTCCAGAACATGGGACTTCATTGTAACACTGAAGAAGAGTATCCCTTAGCTCCTCTTGAATCTGGAGAGGTCCATGTGCCCTCCAACACTCTCTCTATGGACCCTACTGACACCTCCTTGGATTACATTCTCAGAGGCACCAGGGTATATGATAGAGAGAACCATACCTACATTTTCGATTCCTCCATTGACGTTGACATCAAGTTCTTCCTTGAGTTTGAAGAACTCCCTCAGGTTGTGAGGGACTATATTGTCATCAGGGCCGCTAGGGAGTTCCTGGCTGATGTCATAGGCTCTGTGGACAATGACCAGAAGTATCTGGAGCGTGAAGCCAAGGCTCTGGCTGCTATGACTAGGGAAGAGCTTATGAACAGGGATGACAACATGCTTTCATCTTCTACCATCTCTGATATCACCAACAGGAGCCTGTAAGAATGACTCTGGTAAGTAAGAACATTCCTGGCTTCTACAACGGAGTGAATCAACAGGCCGCTCCAATACGGCTTGATACCCAACTAGATGCCCAGGAGAACGGCTATAGCTCTCTGGTTGATGGCTTGACCAAGAGACAGAACACAGAGCATGTAGCTACGCTCTCAACCACAGGAACTATCCATCCTGAAGACTATCTCACTCATACCATCAACAGGGATGAGACTGAGCAGTATGAAGCTATCTTCACAGGTGAGGAGGATACTCCTCTCCGTATCTTCAAAACAGATGGAACTGAATGTACGGTACAGTATGGCAACCTGGCTGAAGACCTGGCCTTTACCGCTGATGCTTCTGTAAAAGACTATCTCCTTGATTGTGAACCTAGGAAGGACATCAGGTGTATCACAGTATCTGACTACACCCTGGTCACTAACAGGACAGTCACAGTTGAGATGGATACTGACGTAGCTCCTCATGTCCTTTCAGGTAAGGTTCAGACATTCTCCAGGCTCATTGGCTTCCATCCTGAAGCGTACCGTGAGCTTGCTACGGGGGATGGCCTTAATAACTCCTTTGAGGCTCCCTACTATCTAAACCAATCTGACATCAGGGTTAAGGTCCAAAACAGTATAACTACTGCATGGTCATGGAAGAACAGTTCCTTCATCAAGACTGACGCTGCTCCTTCCTCTGGTTATCCTGTGGAAGTCTACCGAATTGCTGAACCAGATGTCCTAGAAGTCTCTGGAGATGAATCTAACAAATTCGATTCCTACTTCGTGAAGCTGGTTGATAAGGTCTGGAAGGAAGTAGCCAAGCCTGGAATCTTAACTACCTTCAAACAGTCCACAATGCCTCATAGGATTGTACGGACAGCCACCAACACCTTCACGGTAGCTCCAATTGATTGGGTAAGCAGGGATAGTGGGGATGACATCACCAACCCTGTGCCCTCCTTTGTAGGCTACAAGGTGAACAACATCCTATTCTTCAAGGGCCGTCTAGGCTTCTTATCACAGGAGAGGGTGGTTCTATCCAAGACCAACGACTTCTTCAACTTCTGGGGAAGTACTGCTCTGGATGTTCTTGATGATGACCCTATTGATGTGGACTCCTCCTCGACGCTACCTAACAGTGTAGTCAACCTGATGGAGTATGCTCCCTTCGATGCCAACCTCATCCTCATGTCCAACAACCAACAGTTCTCTCTAGGGGCTGTAAACGCTACCTTGACTCCTACTACCGTTGCTATCACTCCTATCACAGGGTTTGAGTTCAATCCCTATTCTATGGTTGGTGTAGCTGGAACCAATGTTCTCTTCACAGGTAGGAAGGGTGATTATCTCACAGTCAGGGAATACTTTGTCCAACCTGACTCTTTGATGAATGATGCTGCTGATGTCACAGGCCACATTCCCAACTACATCCCCAATGGGATGGCTCAGGTTGTGGTTTGTAACCCCTTGGATACAGCTTTCGTTCTCTCCTCTGGTGACTATGAATCCATCTATGTCTATAAGTACTTCTGGACAGGGAATGAGAAGTCCCAGAATAGCTGGTCCAAGTGGACCTTCAATGGTGGAAAGGTTTATGGGATGGGAATCATTGAGACTGACCTCTTCCTTATCATTGAGAGAGATGGAGAACTGAACCTGGAGAAGATCCGGCTCAAGAACATGGAGACAGGGACACTAGGCTTCAGGGTCCACCTGGATAGGTTAAAGACTCTTACAGGTGTATCCTCTGGCCTCACCACTGTCTTCACCTTCCCTTACGATGTCTCTGGTACTGATATTGATGAAGGACTCTATGATGTCATTGATACCAGCACAGGACTATCTGTGCCTATCTCCTCCCATACCACCACCACCTTCACTGTGAAGGGATACCATGCTTCTGTCTATTTCGGACAGAACTATACCTTCAGGATGAGGCTCAATGAGCAGTATATCAAAGGCTCTGATAAGGCTCCTATCATTGAAGGTAAGTGGCTGCTTAGAACCTTGACTCTGGCTTTTGATAGGACAGGATACTTCAAAGTCTCTATCACTCCTGAAGCCAGGGACAGTGTCACTCATGAATATACAGGGACTGTCCTAGGGAGAGCCTTGATAGGCACTCCTCTCCTTTCAACCACTCAAGAACGCTTCCTGGTCTTGTCTAAAAACAGAGGAACAACCATAGATGTTACCAATCCTACCTACCTCCCATGTTCCTTCCAGACTGGAAGTATTGAAGGAGAGTATGTCACAAGAAGTAGACGCAGGGTCTAACAAAGGCCCGATCATTCGAGATATCATGTTAGAGGACATTCCTAAACTCCTCTCTATGAAGCTGAGGAAGCAGGACAGAGAAGAACTTATTGCTCACTCAGGATGGATAGACAGTGGGGCCAGCATTGTAGCAAGCCTCATGGTATCCTCCTGGGTGAATGTCCTTGTGTCTCCTACAGGGGACATTGTGGCTGTGTTTGGATTCAAGCCTGAGACTGAGCGATTGGCTGTCCCTTGGATGGTGGCTACAGATGAACTGAAGAAGTATCCTATGACTCTCATGACATCTGCTAAGGCTTTCGTAAGGGAGATGCTGGAACTCTATCCTGTTCTCTACAACTTCGTAGACAAGAGGAATACCACTTCTATCAAATGGCTGAAGGCTCTAGGGTTCATCTTCGATACTGAGGAATACTTCTTCCATGATAAGACAGTTCCTTTCCTCCAGTTCTATTTGACTCGACAGGAGGTTACTTAAATGTGTGAACCAGCCACCATTATTGGTGGAACTATGGGAGCTTTATCTCTAGCAGGTAGTGTGATGGGTTCTATGGGACAGGCTTCTGCTGCATCTGTATATAACAGTCAAGCTAGTGAACGGGCACAGATGCAGTCTATGATGACTATGTCTATGGCTCAATCCCAGTATGCTTTGACTATGGAACAACTTCAACAGTCACAGCAGTTTGCTACACAGGCTGCTACCCAACAGATGGAAACCCTTGAACTCCAGGCTGACCAGATTCAAGGGGCCGCTGCTTTGGACACTTTAGAGCGTGTCAGGCAGGGGATGAGGGATAAGTCCAAGGCTGTCGTAGGGGCTGCTGAAGCTGGTGTTGGAGGTAATACGGCCAAGAGGGTGGAGGAGAATGTTCTCTTCCAGCAGGGCTATGACACCTCCATCATTGACGTTAACCGTCAGAACCTCTTGGAGCAGACCAGAGAGAATATCAAAGGGACTGCTATGGATTACAAGGGAAAGCTCATGGAGATTGGGAATGCCAGGGTCAAGACCACAGGGGCTAGGGACAATGCCTTCCTAGAAGGCTTCCTGATGCCTTTTGGGGTGGAAGAGAAGCAAGGCCCCGATCCTTTCCTCTCTGGCTTAGGAGCCATCACCAGCGCAGCTAGTGCTGGTCTAGGAGCCTATAGCTCGATGAAGTCCATGAGTGTTGGTCCTAAAGCTCCTTTTGGAGGTAAGTTCAATATGACAGGGTGGAATAAATAATGCCCAGAGATACTCAGATTCAACCTAACAGGCAGGTGCCTACCAAACAGCAGGACACCTTCCGGTACTCGACTCCTGACATGAAGGTTGTGGCTCGACCTGTAGATGCTACAACTCCTCCTCTGGCTCATTACCAACAGCCGGATATTCCCAATCTCATGAGGGGCCTAAGCACTAGTGGCATGGAGAATGCTGATAGGAATGCTAGGCTCCTCATGAACGCTATTGGAGGTATGGGGGAAGCTCTCCATACTTACGCTGGTGTTAAGAAGGAACAGAACAAGGAGGACATGAACAACGGGTACTATAACGCTCTCAAAGGCCAAGGGTTAACTCCTGAGGCCAACTTCTATGAGCAGATGGGGCATAGCCTTTATAAGGGTGAAGCTGCCTCTGTAGACTATGAGAGGGCTGTCACAGAAGCCTATGCTGACTTTGGACATACTGCCAAGCCTGAGGAATGGAACCAGAAGCTCAATGAGATTCGTTCTACCTACATGTCTGGTAAGGATAACTTCTTCATGGAAGGGTTCCATGATAGGTCCAGGTCGATTGATAGTAAGTTCACCACACAGTATTACACTGACCAGTTGAAGCAGAGGAAAGAAGAGACTATCAATGCTATTGCTGTGACTGCTTCTCAAGATGTAGGGACCATCCTCAAGACTCATGGCTCCAACAAGGAAGCTGTGGCTAATGGATTGAGGGACTACCTTACTGGTATGCAGGAGAATGGTGGAAGCCTCAACAAGCAGGAGATGAGTGAGCTGTTTGTGAAGATAGTGGGGGAGAGGGCTGAAGCGACTGCTTCTCCTTGGCTGCTGGACTTCACTAAATTGAAGGATAAGAATGGTGGGACTAAGTTGTCTGATACTCTTCTGATGGAGACTATCAACAATTACACCTCCAAGGCTGAAGCCAAGCAGATGCACCTGGAGAATAAAGCTCTAGCTGCTGCTTCCAAGGCTGAACATTATCAAGAGAAAGCAGCCATGCGGGTTATGTCTGACATGGTGTTGGCTGGTAAATCCTTTGATGAGATTATGGCTACTCCTGAAGGCCATGCTGCTCTTCGTTCGATGTCTCCTAGTTCTATCTTATCTTTTAAGAATGCTGATGACAGGGAAACTACCGCCTTGAACTATAATTCTTCGACTTACCTGAAGCTCCTTAATGACGCGGGGAGAGGGGAGTTGAATGAAGTAGAACTTATGAAGGCTTACCAGCAGGATAAAACCATTTCCCTGACAGATTCCAAAAGCATAGCATCTACACAAGCAGCAGTAACTAAAGGAAAGACTGAAGCCACCTACGCTGGTTTAGCGTCTAAGGCTCCAGAAGAGAACGCCAAGCTCGCTGTAGGCACAATGCTTAACGAGCGTCTTGGGCCTGAAGGCTCTCAGTACATTCCTACTCCTGTGAAGAATAACATTATAGCTACAACCATCCCTGAGATGAACGATAAACTTGAAGCCATCCAGAGAAGGGCTATGGAGCGTAATAATGGTATCTTTACTGCCAAAGAGAAGATGAATGACCAGGAGTATAAGAAGGACGTTGATAATCTATTGAAAGAGACAATGAGTAGTCTTGAGACTAAACTCAAGCCTTATTCTGTAGAAGCTCCTTCAATCTCCTCTGCTACTCCCTCTTCTAGCAAAGATGCCCAACCTGTCAGTAAGTCCAAACAGAAGTATCATGGGAAATCTTCAGTAGACATCATCAATGGAGAAGGACTCCATAAGCTCAATGTTGTTGATAGATATGCCAAGCTTATTAAGATGGAAGATGATGGCCTGATTGATGATGACCAACGTAAAGAAATTCTCAACACCCTATATGGGAAGTAAAAGGTAATTCAGAATGGTTCAAGCTTCTGAGGAAGTCACTCCGATGTCTCCTCTTGAAACCGCTACTGAGACTCCTCCGACTACTTCTGCTCCTTCTCCTGAAGAACTAGACATGATGGGCTTAGGTTCTTCAGGCGGGGAGCAGAGTGTCAATCCTACTACTGAGGTAGCTAGGCCAGTCTCTGAAGCTTACAAGGATGGAGTACGGAATTATGATCCGGCGGCTATGGCGAATGCAGAGTATAACACTCTCAGATTGGAAAGAGATGCTAAAGACCCTCAACGTAGAAACGCTCGACATGAAGATTTCATGGCTCAGATGGTCGCTGAAGGAATGGACCCTGAGCAAGCTATGGTTAGACTTGGTATTGGTGAAGAAGCTGCTGACATGGAACCTGCCTATCTTATGGACCCTGTTAATATTGTAGCTGATTTAGCTACTGGTGGACTCCAGGGAGCTATTAAGGCTGGTGCTGGTAAGGGCCTAGCTAAGGCTGGAGTAGAGGCGGCTGTAGATGCTGCTGGTAAGAGCTTCTTCAAGACGGTAGGATATGGAGTAGATGCCATCTTCAAGGGAACAGCTAGCGGTACATGGAAGACCATGATGCCTGTTCTCCCTATTATCAAGGGGTGGCAAGCTGTTGGAGGAAGAGAGCTAGGTAAGATGGCTCTTAAAGAAGCCCTCAAGGATGCTGGTATTGGTCTTGTGGCTTCTGCTTCTATGTCTGGAACTGAAGCTATTATAGGCGACGGCGTTACCACAGTCCTCTCTGGTATCATTGGCCCTATGGCCGCTCCTGCCTTGTTGCGTAGGTTTGCTAAGTCAGGTGAAGTAGGGATTACCAACTACGTCATCAACCTTTACAAGAACAACCCCAAAGTAGCTGTAAATCTTCGTGAGGGCTTTGAAGGCCTCCTTGAAGAGGGTGGACTCCTTAATCCTCGAATGGGGAAGTCTGGAGTCACTCCTGAAGCTAAGGCTGTGTCTGATTCTGAAGTGTCCCTGGAGATGACTAGTTCTCTCTTGAACATGAAGAAGGCTCAAGACGATGCTCTCAGTCAAGCCGCTGCTGCTAATCGTAAAGATGTTGGGGACCAGTATGGTAAGGCTGCTGAAGGAATAGCCAATGATGTGGCCTCCAAGATGCGTATGGATGCTGAATACGCTCTCAAGAAAGCTGCTGAAGCCACCTCTGAGAGAGATGTGAAGAAGCTTGAGAAAGCTGCCGCTATGAAGACTATTATAGCTGCGGTCTTTGAAAATGTCCCTGAAGCCGCTGCTGTTAAGAACCAGATAGCTGACGATATTCAGGATGCTCTCTGGCGGGCTGATATGGAGAACACTAAAGATTCTCTGGACATGTCCAAAACCCATCCAATGAATTATACCCAGGACGTTGCCAACCGTCACTATCCTCAGTGGGAGGGTGACAAACAACTTCCCGAAGTCGATCCTCTTGCCCCCGGTAAGGGAATGACTGAGCTTCATCCTCTGGAGAAGCAGCCAGGGGCTGGTAGGATTCCTGGTGAACTTCCTCCTCTTTCTCCTGGCAAAGGAACGTCTGAGCTTCCTCCAGGGGCATCGAAGAATCTTGCTGAATACCCTGGAGACGATCCTCGAAACATTGATTGGGTATCGCGTTCCAAGAACACTCTGACCAAGGCTAGAGAGATTGGAGATTTACCCAAGCCTAAGATGAAGGAACCGCCTTCCCTCTCTGAACTTGCCGAGGTGAAGATTCCAGTAACCAAGGTCAATGCTCCTAGCACTGTCAATCCTGGGGAAACCAAACCTGCTGTGGATACTGGGAGACTTCCCGGTTCGACTCTTCCGGCTACTGAGGTTAAGGCTTTCCAAGACGCTGTCATGTCTGGTGATACTGATGCTGTCAGAAACCTCCTAGATATCAACTATGATAAGATATGGGGTGGAGATGACATCAAGCAGATTATCGCTACTGCCTTTGAGAACATGCCTTCTCTCAGTAGAGGTACTAGGTCTTGGGATGAAGCCAAGCAGTTGGCTGTTGACTACGATTTGAAAGACCTACTGAAGTCCATTGAAGACAACAAACATCTTGATTCCAAGGTTTATGGATTCATGAAGATATTTGATGCCCATGGACAGAACCTCCAGGTTCTCTCTGCCAAGTACCAAGCGGCTGCTGCTGTTGGTATCGTTCCTCCTGACCTGGAAGTTGCTACTGCTAAGGCCATCAAGGTCTATGCTACGCTTCTGGAGTTGGTGAAGGAGCAGAGGGCTAGTGCTGGTAGAACCTTGAATATGTTCAAGACCTTGGGAGAGTTCAAGCCAGGGATGGAAGGTACTCTTCTGATGAGTCAGGCTCTGAAGAATGAGATGAGTGGGGAGCTTCTGGATACAGTGACCAGAATAACCTCCAAGATCGTCCAGGCTGGTGGCTCCAAGAAGGAACTCAAGAATGTTATCAAGGCCGCTTCAATGTCTAGGACCACAGGTGTATTCTTAGAGATAGTGATGGGAGGATACCTTTCCTCTTTTAAGACCCTCTTTGTCAATACCATTGGTCCTGCAATGGCTATTACCCAGACCGTAGGGGAAAGGCTGATAAACATAGCCAACAAAGGCTTCTCTCCAGCTTCTAGGTATGAGTTTGGACAGTTTCTTAAAGGAACCATCGAGCCGCTCTTACCTATGTCTGCCGCTCAGAAGGACGCTCTTAGGGCTAGTGGGCATTCAGTTGAACCTGCTCCTCTTGACCATATTATGTCTCACTATGAACTGGCCGGTGAAACGGAACAGAAGGCTGCGGGTATTGCTGCTAACAACCTTATTCGAAATGTGTTGAAGCTTTTTGATAGTCCAGCAATCAAGATTGCCAATGAGAGCTTTAGTAGACGTTCCGGTATTATTGATGGTAGGCTTCACTACACACATCAAGGGAGAAGTGACCTAGCTGAAATTGCTCAGAATCAGAAGGATGCTGGGCATAAGTTCGTTGGAGGTGCAGTAGGTCTTATTGGGCATCTTGTGGGAGGTATTGGAAGAGGTATGGTTTGGACTGATGGTGTATTCAAGTCCCTTGCTTATAGTGGAGAGACTCGCTTTCAAGCCGCCAGGATGGCCTTAAAGGAAGGATTGGAAGGGGATGCCCTAGATAAAAGAGTGAATGAAATAATCTCTGAGATGCCTGATGAGCTTCATAACAAAGCTGTTCAACATGCCCGTGAAACAGCTATGCAAGCAGACCCAGAGACTAAGACCATGAAGGCTGTCTCTCATGCCCTCTCTGCTAATTCTTTTATCAGGGCCGCTTTCTTCCCTTTTATTCGTACTGGACTCAATATTCTCAAGTTCAGTAGCGAACGTACCCCTCTTATAAACCTTATGGTGAAGAGGTCTAGGGACGCTATCTTTGGTTCTGATCCGGCTGAGAGGTCTTTGGCTCTCGCTAAGATCGAGCTTGGCGGAATGTTGATGGCTACTGGGTTTGGGATGATAGCCTCCAAGATGTATACTGGAGCAGCTCCTCAAGACCCTGAAGCTAGGAGGCTTTGGTTACAAGCTGGTAATCAACCTCACCACCTGAAGCTTGGAGATACTCTTATTGACCTTAGACGGTTTGAGCCTATCTCCACTCCCTTTATGATGATGGGAGAACTGGTTGAAGCTATGAATACACTCAGTGATGAAGGTATAGAGAAGGCGTCCTCGATCATCTTTGGCGTCATTCATAATTATGTTGAAGACAGGACAATGCTTTCAGGGATGAGTAATCTCATGGAAGGCTTTGATTCTGCTGACGGACTCGCTAAGTTAGTGAAGAGTACTGCTCCTATCTTCGTGCCTCTGTCTTCCTTCAACAAATCCTTCAACCGTGCCCAAGACCCTTTCATCAGGGAAGCATGGGATGCTTGGGAAGCTATCAAGCTCTCCGTTCCTGGTGCTGGTCAGACAGTTCCCCCAAGACGTACTATCCTAGGGGAAGCTGTTCAGCATTCTCTCTCTAACATTGATGGTCCTTCGATGAAGCGTTTCTTCTCCTTTGAGGGAGCCTTCAACTCGATGGTCAATCCTGCTACCATTGGAGAGGCTAAGGAGCCTAATGCCTATGATGAAATGGCTAGACTTGCTCAGGTGGGTACTTTCGCTCATCGTCCTATCAAGAATCATCTATATGTTCCTGATGTTGGTGAGACGGTGAATATTACCCATGAGCAGTATAGCGAGTTAATGAATATCATGTCTACTACTCCCATCAGAGGAGGTAAGACTGCTAGAGAGGCGACTGAGGAGTTCATCAAGAGTCCTTTCTATACTCAGACATTGAAGAATGATATTCAGAAGGGAGAACAACTCTCAAGGTTCGTTCACTCCCTTCGTTCAGTGGCTGTCGATAAGTTCTTGAAGAAACACCCTGAACTTCGACAGACGGCTATTGCACAGGCTAAAGCTAACCTCACAGCGAAGCTCTCCCCACAACAATAACCCTCATATACCTCTAATTCGCGTTACAAGGCTCTGTAATCGCTTTTAGCTATTTTCATGAACTATGAGTCATGAAACTTTCTAAAACGCCTTACAGAGCCTTCTAGCGTGTCAAGAAAAAGGGACCGTATGGCCTATTCATATTTTCAATACACAGGGAACGGGACTACTAAGATTTTCAGTACTCCTTTGTACCTGGACCAGGGTCACATCCATGTCTATGTGAACGGAGTAGAGACTACTGCCTTCACATGGGTGACCAGCTCTACGATTAGTATCACTACGGCTCCTGCTTCTGGGGCTGTGGTCATTGTAAAACGGATTACTCCTCTTGATAGTCAATTGGTTGACTTCACTTCAGGTTCTCTTTTGAATGAAGAGACTATGGATTTGATGGCAACCTTCAATTTGTATGTGGCTCAGGAGGTTGAGGATAAGACTGAACTTGTTCTTGCTGTTGATGAAAACAACCTTGTTGATTCCCATAACAAACGTATCATAAATTTAGCTGATGCTGTTGATGACACAGATGCTATGAACAAGCAGAGTGTTGTTGCTCTAACTGCTACCTCTGTGGCTCAGGCTGAAGCTGCTAGGGATTCTGCTGTAAGTGCTAGGGATTCAGCTATCCTTAATGCCACCTCTGCCGCAGAAGATGCTGCCGCTGCTGATAGTGCTAAAGAGGATGCTGAAGCTGCTGCTGCTTCTGTTGTTGGAATGGAAGCAGATTTGGATGCTCTCCAGACTGACGGCGTACTTGATGTTGTCACCGCTGGAGGCTTCTGGGCTGATGATGCAGCTAGGCAGAGTAGGGCTGATGGGAAGATTCATCGGCTCGAAGATCGTCTTTTTGTAGGAAACACAGACTTCACAGGCAATTGGGCTATCTCTGAGGTTGGAGAGGATGAGGCCATAGATGGTGGGATTCGTTGGATACCTAGAGAAGCTACCTTCCTTACAGTCTCTCCTAATGGCCGTATTGCTGTAGCTGCTATGACTGAAACCAAGGACCAGGAAGACATCAATCCTGGCCCGGATGGTTCAGGCTTATGGGCTACTATCGCTGTTGCAGGTGTTGGTGTAGCTAATGGAACATTACCTGGGGCTGTAGCTTGGGGAGGTTACTTTGAGGCATACACCGCTGTGGCTAACCGGGCCGCTTTCGGCATCGAGATAGATATTGGAAACATGGCATCAACGGAGGGTATTAATAATCCATATCAACCATTCGCTTCAACTGGTGGTGAATATGGGTTAAACATTGCTGCTGGCGGTTCCGCTAAATACAACCTCAATACTCCTGAGTATCTTCATCCCTCTACTTGTGCCATCATTATTTGTAACAACGATAGCACCTTCCATAAAGGCATTGTATTTGATGCTGAAGCCATTGAAGGAACTAATGGAGTAACAGGCTCTGGTACTGCTATTTGTATGGCGAAAGGCCATGACATTATCTGGCAATCCGCAGCCAATGTGAATACTGGTAGAATTAGATGTATTGGTACTAGTGCCACGAATTTTACTGGTATTCAACTTCAAGATAATGCTATGGTTATTCAGAATGGTAATGGTGGAACTGTATTCTCATCTGCCAATACCAGTAATAGTGCTGTGAACTTTGTCAGAGCCTTCAACTCTATCACTGGAAGCGCCCCTGGTATTCAAGCGGCAGGGACTGACGGCTCTGTAGACCTATGGCTTCTTGGAGCGGGTACTACTGGAAGGGTGAAGTTTGGTACTTGGGTATCTGGAACTGGAACTGTCAATGGTTATATCATCATCAAGGACAATTCTGGTACTGAACGTAAACTGGCAACAATAGCCTAGTCATATCAAGGAAAGATAATATATGGGTATCTTGAAGAAACATGAGAGTGAGTATGGTGTCGAGGCTTCTTACTGGAACATTGGAGCTATCAAGGAAGACTTCTACGGCAAGAGTCTTGAGGTTACCTTATTTGGCTTCATTAACGAAGGTTCCAGACGGGCAGGTAAGCGTCCTTTGAGTATTGCTGTGATTCCTTTCAATCCTACTCAATACGCTCCTGACTTGTCCAGGGATGAGATATACAAACTGGTTAAGACCTGTCCTGACTTCATTGAAGCAGAAGACTGTTAGTCTTTTCTAAGGGATAAACATGTCTAACATTGACGAAGCTCTTCTCTCCAAGATTATCAAACAGACAATCGAAGAGATGGGAGGACACTGTTGTCCTTTAGGGGACATCGGGATGACTGATGACGACCATAAGGAACATCACAAGTTCCTGAAGAAGAGCCTCGAAGATTGGAGTGTCATCAAGAAGGCATTCTTGGTGGGTGTAGTCACTACACTCACCGGGGGAATCTTTGGTCTGATCTGGTTTGCTATCAAGAACTCACCTAAACCTTAATAGAACTCTCTACAAGGCTCTGTGAGGCTCTCTAGCTCCTACCATGACCTATGAGTCATGAAATAGGCTAGAAGCTCTCACAGAGGCTTGTACGATGAATGAGAGGCACATGAGCGATATTAGTAAGAGTGACCTACTCAATGACCTTTGGTTAGCTACTGCGAAGGAGGTCTTGAGGAGGGTGAAGGATGGTTCAGCTTCTGCTGCTGACATGGCTAATGCTATCAGGTTCATCAGGGAAGGTGCTGTGAAGGAGTTGGAGGAGACTATGGAGATTTCCAATCCTAAGCATAGGGCTATCTTGGATGAACTTGCTGACTATGATTTTCAATAATCCATTATTTGTGGATTAAGGAAGATGTTAACTACATCCTCCTAGATTAAACTAAATGTGGAGAAACTTTAATCCTTATGGATTTATTCAAAGACTTCAAGAAGTTCCTATTCTACACCTGGAGATTCCTAGGATTACCTCCACCTACACCAATACAGAATGAGATTGCTGATTACCTCCAGTATGGTCCTAAGAGGAAGATAATCCAGGGCTTCAGAGGTGTTGGCAAGAGTTGGATTACCTCTGCCTTTGTTTGTTTTGGATTAGGGAGAGAGCCTGAAGATAAGTTCTTGATTGTATCAGCCTCAAAGACCAGGTCTGATGACTTCTCCATCTTCACTCAGAGACTCATACATGACATGGAGATACTCAATCATCTTCAACCCAGGAATGACCAGAGGTTCAGTAAGGTAGCTTTTGATGTTGGTCCTGCTGGTCCTGCTCATGCTCCATCAGTCAAGTCAGTAGGTATCTTTGGGCAGCTTACAGGGTCTAGAGCTACTCATGTCATAGCTGATGACATTGAGGTAACCCAGAACTCAATTACTCAGGACAACAGAGAGAGGCTAATCAAGGCTGTAAGTGAGTTTGAGGCTCTAATTGTGCCTGAGGTAGGTCAGATTACCTTCCTAGGTACACCACAGACAGAGGAGTCAATCTACAATGTCCTCAGAGAGAAGGGATATGAGACAAGAATATGGCCCGCAAGGTTCCCTGACAAAACAGATATTTATAAAGGAGCCTTGGCTCCCTCCATTCAGGAGATGGTTGAAAGGAATCCTGAAGCTGTTGGTAGGTCGATAGACCCTAAGAGGTTCACAGACATCGATTTGATTGAGAGAGAGGCTTCCTATGGGAGGTCTGGATTCTGTCTTCAGTTTATGCTTGATACTAGCCTCTCAGATCAAGAGAAGTATCCTCTCAAGACAGGTGATTTGATTGTCATGGACACATCCTCTGTGGATGCTCCTATTTCCCTACAATTTTCTTCATCTCCTGAGTGCCAGATCAAGGACTTACAGAGTATAGGGTTTACTGGAGACAGATGGTATAGACCTATATTTGTTAGTAAGGATGCTTGGAAGGAATATGAAGGCTCTGTGATGTTCATAGACCCTTCAGGGAGAGGAGGAGATGAAACTGGGTATGCTGTGGTTAAACAGTTACATGGGAAGTTATTCTGTACTAAGGCTGGAGGATTGAGGGGAGGCTATGAAGACAAGGTTCTAGAGTTCTTGGCTAAGATGGCTAAGAGTGAGAATGTTAACCTCATCCTGATCGAGAGTAACTTTGGTGATGGGATGTACATGAAGCTCTTCATGCCAGTATTACTCAAACATCACCAGTGCTTGGTTGAGGAAGTCAGAGCTACTACACAGAAGGAGAGGAGGATTATTGACACTCTTGAACCTGTGATGAACCAGCATAGGCTGGTGATGAATACCTCAGTCATCAAGGAAGACCTAAAGCTCCTTGAAGACCAACCCAAGTACTCTCTCTTCTACCAACTCACCAGGATTACCAGGGATAGAGGGTCATTGAAGCATGATGACA
>Ga0209467_1001010_pt1 | contig 28187 bp, 18 predicted proteins | sample Higcelwee11metaG_FD_187175 | JGI IMG/M metagenome (GOLD analysis project Ga0209467, IMG submission 187175) | Freshwater pond sediment microbial communities from the University of Edinburgh, under environmental carbon perturbations - High... | ecosystem: Environmental > Aquatic > Freshwater >... | reverse complement strand
CGCGTTGCGCCTCCAGCCCCGGGCTGACGGTTGGTGGTCCTCGCGGGGCTCGGACCTCCGAACGGGCGGATTTTCATCCGCCCGTACAAGGCGCGGCCAATACGACCTGCCACCTTCCGTGCTTACATGACGCGTGCACAAAAACCTGTTTCACACGCAAGGGTTTCCTCTTGCTTTGAAACCGTCTTTACGATTAGTATTCGTCGGATTGTCATGGGCGGGGTTTACCCCGGGCTTCATAAGGGGATTTCAGATGATTCGGAAAGTGGCCTTTGTATTCGTGGCCGTGATGCTTTTTGCCCCGTCGGCGATGGCACGCGAGGGTGACACCAACATCGGCTTCGAAGGCCAGTACATCGCTTACGGAAATGAACGCTCCGAGGGCGTGACGCGCCGCCTGCAGGTCCCGACCGGCGGCATCATCATGTACGCCGAACATTCGCTGCTGGACTACATCGCCCTGGGCGGACAGATCGAATACGGCAACGTCTACATGACGGCCGACCCGACTAACCCGTTCGGCAGCTCCATGCGCAACTTCGTGGGATTTTCCGGGTCCGTCAGGGCCGGCTATCCCTTCCTGAAAGACAAAAACCTTGACGTTTACGTCAGGATTAACGTGGGTTACGGACTCTACGGGCTCAGCCAGAACGACCTGTCCCACGGCTGGGTCGCCCGTGCGATGCCCGGCGTCATGTACGCGACGAAAGCTGGGTTCACGGTTTTCGCGGAAATCGGCTGGGCCGGCGGCGGTTACATCGATTCGCTGGACTCCCACCACCTGCTCAGCGGCCTCGCGATGGACTTCGGTATCGGCTGGAAGTTCTGATTCCCGACACCGATTCCAGTTTCAGGGCTTCCAAGGAAAATCATCGGATATCCAGCGTCGGTTGAATCGAACTTTTGGGGATCTTCGCAATGGTAAACGTCCGTAATTTCAGCATCATCGCCCACATCGATCACGGGAAGTCGACGCTGGCGGATCGTCTTATCCAGCACTGCGGCCTGGTCGCCGATCGCGACTTCCGCGACCAGTGCCTGGACAACCTGGACATCGAACGCGAACGCGGCATCACCATCAAAAGCCAGACCGCGCGCCTGCCTTTCGTGGCCGCCGACGGCAACCAGTACTTCCTGAACCTGATCGACACACCCGGGCACGTCGACTTTTCATACGAAGTTTCGCGCGCGCTGAAATCGTGCGAGGGCGTGCTGCTGCTGGTGGACGCGTCGCAGGGCGTGCAGGCGCAGACTGTCGCCAACATGTTCCTGGCGATGGAACACAACCTGGAAATCATCCCGGTCATCAACAAGATTGACCTGCCGTCCGCAGACATCGACATGTGCCTGGAACAGATCGACAAGGAACTGGGGCTTTTCCCGGAAGAAGCGCTTCTGGTTTCGGCCAAGACCGGCAAGGGCGTCCCGGAACTGCTGCAGGCCGTGGTCGAAAGGATTCCGCCACACAAGGGCAACCCCGAGGCTCCGCTCCAGGCCCTGATTTTCGACGCGTTTTATGACCCGTTCCGCGGCGCGGTTGCCAGCGCCAGGGTATTCGCGGGGTCGGTCAAGGCCGGCGACACAGCGCGCATGATGTCCACCGGTGCGGTCCACAGGATCGAGGAAGTCGGGATATACAACATCAACAGGACGCCGGTTAAGCAGCTTGTCGCCGGTGACGTCGGATACATCATCGCCGGCGTCAAGACCGTCGCGGACACAAAGATTGGCGACACGATAACCCTGGACGACCACCCGGCGGATGTGGCACTGGAAGGCTTTCGCGAATCGAAGCCGGTCGTGTTTTCGTCGTTGTACCCGGTTTCGACCGACGATTACCTGGAACTGGCCGACGCGCTGGAAAAGTACAAGCTGAACGACGCCGCTCTGGTTTACACCAAGGACACGTCGACCGCGCTGGGACAGGGTTTCCGCGCGGGGTTCCTGGGGCTGCTGCACCTCGAAATCGTCCAGGAACGCCTGGAACGCGAATACGACCAGTCGCTGATCCTGACCGCGCCAAGCGTCGAATACCACTTCTTCCTGGAAGATGGTTCGATGATCGTCGTCGACAACCCGGCGTATTACCCCGACCCGGTGATAATCCGCGGCGCCGAAGAACCGTACATCCGGGCGTCAATCATGATCCCGGAACGCTACATGGGCGTCGTGATGAAGTTGTGCCTGGAAAAGCGTGGCGAAAACAGCGAGCTTGGTTACCCGGCGCCCGGGCGTCTGGAAATGCGTTTCGATATGCCGCTTGCCGAAGTCATCTTTGACTTCTACGACAAGCTGAAGTCCGTAACCCAGGGTTACGGCAGTTTCGATTACGAAATCATCGATTACCGCAAGGCCGATCTGGTCAAGCTGGACATCCTGGTCAATGGCGAAAAGGTCGACGCGCTGTCCATGATCGTGTTCCGCGACAACGCGCGGCAGCGGGCCGTCCAGGCGTGCGAGCGCCTGCAGGAAGAAATTCCGCGCCAGATGTTCAAGGTTCCGATTCAGGGCGCCATCGGCGGAAAGATCATCGCCCGCGAAACCATCCAGCCCTTCCGCAAGGACGTCACCGCCAAGTGCTATGGCGGCGACATCAGCCGGAAGCGCAAGCTGCTGGAAAAGCAGAAGGAAGGCAAGCGCAAGATGAAGATCGTCGGCGACGTTGAAATCCCGCAGAAGGCCTTCATCGCCGTCCTTAAAACCAAGAGCGATTAGTCGTGGCGATTGTTTGCGGCTTGTAGGGGCGAATGACATTCGCCCATGGGGCTGAAATCCATGCCAAATCCATCCGGCCTTTACGTCCACATCCCTTTCTGCCGCTCGAAATGCCCTTACTGCGCGTTCGACTCGGCGGCCGACCAGGATCTGCTGATTGACGACTACATCGAAGCGCTCTGCGACGAAATCACCGGCCGCCCAAAGGCGTTCAGGACGTTCGACACCGTGTATTTCGGTGGCGGCACGCCAGGGATGCTGAAGGACGACGACCTGATTCGGATCGTCGACTGCATCAGGCGCGAAGCGGTCCTGACCGCCGACGCCGAATGGACCATCGAGGTCAATCCCGGCGACGTCGGCATCGAAAAATCAAGCTTCCTGGTCAAGACGGCCGGGTTCAACCGCGTCAGCATCGGCGTCCAGAGCTTCGAGCAGAACGAACTGGAATTCCTTGGCAGGCGCCATGACGCACAGGACGCCATCGACGCTGTGGAAGACTTCAAGATGACCGGCGCGCGGGTCTGCCTGGACCTGATCCAGGGACTGCCGGGACAGGACGTGGACGCCAGGCTGAGGTCGCTGAAGAAGGCGGTTTCGCTGAAGCCAGGCCACATTTCCGTTTATGAACTGGCGATTGACCCGGGCTGCGCTTTTCACTCGATGGGCGACAAACTGCCAAGGGCGACCGCCGACGCCATCGCGGACGGATACCTTGCGACATCGAAGTTCCTTCGTTCCCACGGCTACATCCATTACGAAGTGTCCAACTACTGCCAGACCGACATGACGAATGCCAGTCGCCATAACCGCCGCTACTGGGAGTCGAATCCCTGGCTGGGCGTCGGGGCGTCCGCCCATTCGTTCGACGGCGCGCGGCGCTGGTGGAACGTCCGCGGAGCCGCCGCCTACATCGAGGCGGCGAACGGCGACGGGTCGGTCATGGCCGGAAGTGAAACGCTGACGGCAGAGCAAAAACGCCTTGAACGCATCGCGCTCGGCTTCCGCTGGATGGGCGGCGTCGCGAAGTCCGACCTGCGCGCGCCCGGTCTGGACAGCCTGCTTGCCCGCCTTGAAAAGGAAAAGCTGGTCATCATCCGCGACGATCGCGTTCATGCTACCGTTGACGGCTTCCTTGTCGCCGACGGCCTCGCGAGGGCGCTTTCCGGCGAATGATCCTCTGACGGGCGAATTGTCATTCGCCCCTACATTACACGCGCGATACGGTTTATAATCCCGCCTTGAATTTTCCACCGGGGTGAACAATGAAGGCCAGGCTGTTTAACGGAATCGTTGCCATGCTGTTTGCGCTGACCGCGGCCCTGGCCGGGTGCGGTGACGGTAACACCGACGCCGACATGTACGATGGCGTCGCCACGGACACGGTCGACGACGTCGCGCTTATCGACGCCGTGGAGGACATGCTGCCGTCCGACCGCATCGAAGTCGACCTGGCCACGCCCGATGCGGCTGACATCGCCCAGCCCGACGCCGAACCGGACGCCGCGGCGGACGTCGCCCCGGAAACATTCGCCTGCGAAACTTATCCGGACTGGCCCTCCATCGACAACGGCGCCACGAAATTCGGCCTGACAATGTTCCACTGGAATATCCAGTACGTCCCCGGCGGCCTCATCGGCGAATGGGACGGCGAAACCATTTCGATCTGCAACGACATGACCGGTTCCGGCCACGCCGAATGCGAAGGCTGGTCCGACGAAGTCCTGACCGACTGGATTGTCCGCGTTTCCTTCCAGCCGATACTTGACCTGTACCTGGCGCATCCCGACTGGCGAGCCACGTTCGAAATGCCCGGTCTGATGGTCGAGGTCATCACCGACCGCCACCCCGACATCCTGGCAAAGCTGCAGTGCGCCGCGAACAACGGCCAGATTGAACTGGTCAGCATCCACTATTCCGACCAGCTCTTCCTGCCCTTCCCTTCGCGCGACCTGAAGTGGTCAATCGATTACAACCGCAAGGTCTTCGAAGACGCGGCCCTGCCCCTTTCGACCGTCGTGTTCAACCAGGAAGGTCAGTCCGGGGTTGGCAAGCATCGCATCATGGCCGAAAACGGTTACAAAATCGACGTAATGCATCGTAACCTTTACCGTTACCACCAGCAGGGCGACGTTGACGACGGTGTCTGGCCGGTTTACGAAAGCACCGGCCCCGGCGCCACCCAGCCGGTCAAGGTCGTTGTCAACGGCGCTGTCGACCCGGCCGCGGGCGTGGAAGTCGACTGGACGTTCTTCGACGACGGCGAAGTACTCGCGACCCCCGGAAATCCTTACCTGGCCATGTTCACGCCCGAACCCGACTGGAACCAGGTCAACCGGTTTGAAAAGGAACTCCAGGACAGCGCAGACCTCGGCTTCATGCACACCACCATCATGGACTACGTCGTCCGGCTGGAAAAGCTTGGCATCCTGCCGCACCCGCTTCTTCCGTTCGGCGACAGCACCTGGCAACCGCCCAGCACCGAAGGCATTTCACGCTGGATGGGCCGCATGGGAACTCTCGGATACTCGCTGCTGGAAAACGACAACCTGATCAGGACCGACAACTACGAAGTCTCGACCTGCCTGGCCGCCGCCGCCCTCCTTGCGGACCATGTTTCTAACGGCGGCTTCGGGGACGTTTCCGCCCAGCGCGCCATAATCGACGACGGTTACCTTGATCTGGTTCGCGCCGAGGTTTCGGACGCGACCGGCATCAACCCCTGGATGGGCGAATGGGTTTACGGGTACTTCATGAACCTGGACGCACGGTCGAAATGCCAGCAGGCGATTGACGCCTTGCTGCCGAAGCTCGGCCGGGACTGGGCCATTGCCGATCTGGACGCCGGCGTCATCAAGCCTGAAAACGAACTTTTCGAACCGATGTTCCAGCTTGCCCCGACCGATGCCGCCGAGGTTCCTGTCGAACTGGTCGTAACCGCGACAGGCCGGACCGTCGACACCGACTGGAAGGATGACGGGCGCGTGTACATGCTGACGGTCGACATCGGCCCCAGCGACAACCCCGCCGGCGGCGAAAGGGACAAGCGGACGGTCACGCTCGCGATGCCCCTGGCCGACACCGACCTGCGTTACTCCCCCGGCCTGGTTGAAGACCGGGTTACAGCCACGCCGCTGGCCGACTTCGACCTGTTCGCCGACCAGTTGTACCTTCCGCTGGCGAATGGCCTGATCGGCATCGGTCCGGACCTCTGGATGGTCAAGGACTGCAGGACCGTGCACCTCGCGGCCAGGGTTGCTGGCGCGGATTCCGACTGGACGGTTGAATTCATTGATGAAACGGTGCCGCCCGCCGGAAACGTGCAGTGGGTTTTCTATGTCTTCAAGGGCACCGCGGAAGAAGCGCTCGGCTTCGCCCGGCTGATCAATACAAACCCGAATTACCGAATGGTGAAGTCGGAACTCTGACCGGGGACTGGCGGTTCGAACGCCCCGCAAAGGAATGCCCGCATGGCTTCGATGAAGTTGCCAGAAAGCCTCCCGCGTCAGATTTTCCTGGCGCGGGCGCTGACCGGGTCAATCGAAATCCTGATGCTGGGGATTATCCTGTTCATTGAAGGCGCGATGCTCTGGGACAACCCTGTCGCGCATGCCGTCTTCTATTCCGTGCTGGGCGTCCTTATCGTGTCTTCGCTGCTGCGGCATTCGCTGCGCATGAAGCAGGCCATCTACAAGTGGCGTTGCTTCAAGACCATGATCCCCGACCTGGCGATGATTGTCGTTGTCCTGTCGCTGATCGGGCACCCGGTCATCATGGCCCTGCTCACGGCCCTGACAATCGTTTACGACCTGGTGAAGATCTTCAAGAAGACGGGGGCCGGCCGCTGGTTTATCCGCAGGATTGTCGGCACGCCGGAACAGTCCACCGCCTTTTCCTTCATTGGCATGATCGCGATCGGTTCCGTGCTGCTCAGCCTGCCGCGCGCCTCCGCGGATGGAAACCCCATCGCTTTCGTGGACGCGCTTTTCACGGCCACGTCGGCGCACTGCGTGACCGGGCTGACCGTCATCAACACTTCACTTGACCAGTGGGCACGGACTGACCTGAAGGCTTTTTCATCCTTCGGACACGTGGTGATACTGGCTCTGATCCAGATCGGCGGCATCGGGATCATGACCCTGTCCGCGGCTTCCATCGCGCTGCTGTCGGGAAAACTGAAGCCGCACGACCGCAAAATGGCCGATTCTAACGTCGGACGGGACGACTCGGCCATTTCCATCGTGTCAATGGTCCGCCAGATCGTGATCATGACGCTGGCGATCGAGGCCGTCGGTGCCATGTCACTTTTCCTGCGTTTCCAGGGTCTATTCCCGGGCGACATCGGCAAGGCCGCGTGGTTCTCGCTGTTCCACGCGGTTTCGGCTTTCTGCAACGCTGGATTTTCGCTGTATTCCAATGGTCTCGTGCGCTTCCTTTCGGACCCCCTTGTCAACGTGACCGTCATGTCGCTGATTATTCTTGGCGGCCTCGGTTTCCCCGTTATTTCGGTCCTGATTTCCAGAAACACGTGGTCGCACGGGTTCAGGCACGGAGTGTCCGGTCTCAGCATCCATGCGAAACTGGTCCTGCTGATGACCGCCATCCTGGTTATCGGCGGTGCAGCGCTGCTGTTCGCCACGGACTACAACGGCGCGCAGGCCGGCCTTTCCCCCGGCGACCGCGTCTGGGCAAGCATGTTCCAGTCGGTTTCCGCCAGGACGGCCGGTTTCAACACGATCGACATCGGCGCCACGGCGGCCCCGGCGGTTCTTGTTTACGTAATCCTGATGTTCATCGGCGCCGCACCCGGCGGTACCGGCGGCGGTATCAAGGTTACGACCTTCGCCCTGCTGTTCCTGTCGGTCAAGGCATCGCTGCGGCGGCGCGCCGACATCGAGGTCTTCAACCGCTCGGTACATCCGCGCACGCTTCACAACATCATCGTCATCACGTTCCTTTCCCTGATCGGGTGTTTCGGCACGACCTTCCTGCTGACCTGGGCTCAGCCCGGCGTCACGATCGACCGGGCGCTCTTCGAATCGGTCAGCGCCTTCGCGACCTGCGGTCTTTCCATGAACCTGACCCCGGATCTCCATGTCCCGGGCAAACTGATGATCACCGCCCTGATGTACCTTGGCAGGATTGGCCCGCTGACGCTGACGCTGGCTCTCGCCAGGCGTGCGCCGGTCGGGGTCAGTTATCCCCAGGGCAAGATTCTTGTTGGATGACAAGGGAGTACTGAAATGGCAATCAAGACCTGTGCGGTTATCGGAATGGGGCTTTTCGGGCGCAGCCTCGCCTATGAACTGACGAAGCTGGGCGTTGAAGTGCTGGCCGTCGACAGGAACGGCAGGCTGGTCGACATGGTGAAGGAACACGTCACCACGGCGCTGTGCACCGACCTGACGATTCCGGCAAACCTCAAGGATTCCGGGGTCCTGAACGCCGACCGGATCATCGTGGCAATCGGGGAAAACCTCGAACAGTCGATCCTGGTGACGGCGATACTGTTCACGAACGGGGCGAAAAACGTGTATGCCCGCGCGCATTCCGCGATTCACGCCCAGGTCCTGTCCGCTCTTGGCGCAACCCGGACGGTCGACCCCGAAGAAGAAATGGGCGCCAGGCTGGCCCAGGAAATTTACGCGCCGGACGTGATGTCAAGAATCACGCTTTCGACCGGTCAGCAGGTCGTGGAAGTCAACGCACCCGAGCCGCTCTGGGGCAAGACGGTGCTGGAACTGGACTTCCGCCGCCGATTCCAGCTCAACATCCTCGCGATCAAGCACGCGGACGGAAGCACCGCACGCCGCAAGGACGACTCGGACAGCGGCCTGCCCGCCCCGACCGACACGATTAACGAAGGCGACACTCTGGTTGTGATTGGCAGTCCGGGCATGATATCGACGTTCCTGGACCTGACCTGATATTCCTGATTTTGCGACGAGGTTGAAAAGTGAAGCGGAAGGAATTTGCAAAAGGCGTTTACTGGATGGGTGCCGTGGACTGGGACCGCCGCGTGTTTGACGCGTTGATCCCCACCCCCGAAGGCACAAGCTACAATTCGTGGCTTATCGTCGGACGCGACGCGACCGTGCTGTTCGACACCGTCGACCCGGCGAAGACCGACGTCCTGATGGACCAGCTTTCCGATATCGAACGGATTGACTACATCGTCACGCACCATGCGGAACAGGACCATTCGGGTTCGCTGCCGGTGGTGATGGCGAAATATCCCGAAGCCGTCTGCGTCTGCACGCCGAAGTGCTCGAAGATCCTGCAGCGACTTATGCCGCTTGACCCCGCGCGCATCCGGACCGTCGAAGACGGCGAGGAACTGGATCTGGGCGATCGCAGGCTGAAATTCATGCACACGCCCTGGACCCACTGGCCGGAAACGATGGTCACGTGGGACGCCGCCGACGGAATCCTGTTTTCATGCGACTTGTTCGGATCCCACCTGGCAACTTCCCGGCTGACCGAGCCGTGGGAAGCGGTATGCGGGCCGGCCAAGCGGTACTACGCGGAAATCATGATGCCCTTCCGCGGCAAGATTGCCGGGTACCTGGACGCACTGGAACAGATGCCGATCAAGAAGATCTGTCCGTCCCACGGGCCGATGCACGACCACCCGGAAATCGTCATGGCCGCTTATCGCGAATGGATTTCCGGCAAGCCGGCGAACAAGGTCCTCATCCCGTTCATTTCGATGCACGGCAGCACCGAGCGCATGGTCGCTGCGCTTGTGGCCGAACTGGCGGCACTGGACGTCCCGGTCCAGCCGTTCAACATGCTTGAAACCGATCTGGGCGTGCTTGCGTCGGCTTCGGTCGACGCGGCCACCATCGTCCTGGGTTCGCCGACCGTGCTTGGCGGCGCGCACCCCTTCGTCGCTTCAGCCGCCGCGGTTGTGGGCCTGCTGAAACCGAAAACGATGTTCATCGGTGTCATCGGCTCGTACTCATGGGGCGGACGGATGCCCGATCAACTTGCCGCATCGGTCGCCAGCATGAAGGTCGAAGTCCTGCCGCCGGTACTGGTGGAGGGATACCCGGACGACAACGATCTCGCGCGCATCAGGGAACTGGCCGTAAAAATTCGGGAACTTCACGTTGCGGCGGGACTGGCGGGGAAAGCGGAGAACCAAAAACCGTAATCGACCGTTATTCGCCCATGTCACCGGCAATCTTCAGCAGCATCATCCCGCCCGGGTAACCGTAAGAAACGTAGGAATCCCATCCGTAAACATACAGGCCGACACTCTTGTCGGATTCCAGCGTATGCGAGCCCGGGTTCACGTGCTTGACCGCGGTCATGAAAGCCGTTCCGCTGATCGTGGTGAATTCGGACTTGGCGATCGTGGTGTTGTCAAGCTTGATCGATGTCGCGTCGGTCGGAGCGACGATTGAAACGTAGCTGTCGGCGTACTTGGTCGGGACCAGGAAGATGTAGAAATCGCGGTACTGTTCGGTCGGGACGGCGATTATCAGGCTGGGGTCGCCAACGCCGGCGTCATCGCTGCAGTCGGCCGCCGTGTTGCACGAAGACATGTCGTCCGAGCAACTGCAATCGGCCGGGTTGTAGGTCGCCGTGCAGTTTTCGCCCAGCGAGTCGGAACAGAACACGTGGGCCGCACCCGGGGCGCTTTCGCCTTCCAGGATGATGGACGCCAGGAACTGTTCGTCGGACTTGACCACGACCGAGCGGTCGATTTCGAATTCGTAGAATTCGCCCTTGTTCAGGACCTTCGAACCGGCGACCGGCGGCGTGATCGTCACGCGGGTGTTGTCGTGATTGGCGACGACGCGGACGAGGTCAGGCGCCAGGCCGCGCGCCTTCGTCTTGGGCAGGACGTATTCCTTGCCCCACGCCTCGATCGGCTGAATCTGTTCTTCCAGGTGGTCGCATGCGCCGATGATCGGGCAGGACGCGCTGGAGGCGCACGTAACGCCCTTGTCATAGCTGCACTTGCCGCTGACGCAGGTCGAAAGCGGCGCGACCGAACACGAGTGACCGGAAAACACCGCAATCTTCTTGTCGGCTTCGATCAGCGTGCCGGTCAGATCAAGGAACTGCGTCATTTCTGGCAGGACGTTGAACACTTCACCCTGCTGCATGGTCCAGTTTTCGGAAAATCCCTTCTTGACGCCAAGCGTGTTCGTGCCGGCAATCACGTTCGCGGTCGGCGTGATCGTGATTTCGGTGTCGCCCTCTTCGACGGCCACGATGGCGATGTTGCTGGACAGGTACTGGCCGGAAGAATTCAAACCGAGGTTCGGCATCGAAACGACACGGTAGTTCCGCCCCAGCACGCTGGTCGGCAGCAGCAGGGATGCGTCGTTCGAAAACACCTCGACGTTTTCAAGCGGGTTGAACTGGTAAGCGACGATCGGCAGGTTCGCGACGACGCGGTAAGTCTGGTCCGTGATGCCGGCACCATAAAGGTTCAGCGGTTCAAGGTTGATGATCGTCGCGAGTCCCGCCGGGGCGTTGGCCGTCTTGACCAGCGTGTCGCCCTGGTAAACCTTGACGGTCGCGTCGAGGTGCTCGTAAGTGTTCGAAACGACGACCGCGAACGGCGCGTCCTCGCCGTAGTACGGCGGTTCGGCGTCGCGGTACTGTTCCATGTCGATCGCGTAGTATTCGCAGCCCTTGTTCGTGTAGAACTTCGACGTGAATTCGCACAGGTTGATGCACTGGCCCATGTGGCAGATATCGCCGTCATGAAGTTCCCAGCAATCCTTGTCGTCAATGAAGCCGGATCCATCCATGGCGCAGCGCTTGACCTTCGTGGAGCCGTCGCAGATGTATTCGCCCGGGATGCACGCGAGACAGTCGCCGTTGGCGCAGGTCAGGCCGGAGCCGCAGGTCTGCTGCTCCCAGCCCGTTCCATCGGCCTTGCAGCGGCGCGCGACGGTGTCGGACGGACAGTCACCCAGGTTTGGCGGGCACGCATAGCAGGCGCCTTCGACGCAATACTTGCCTTCAATGCTGCAATCGGTTTCCTGAAGGTGGCTGCCGTCGGCGTTGCAGACCTTGGCCACGTTCTTGACGCAGACTGCTTCGTCCGGCTGGCAGGTTGTAACGCCGCAGACGTAGCCTTCAAGGCAGAAACCGCGTCCCTGGCAATCGGACTGGGTCACGCATTCGACACAGATACCGCGGGCAACCAGGCAGTGCGGAACGTCCGAATCGCAATCGTCGTCGCTTTTGCATTCCGTGCCGACGGGAATATCAACGCCGTCCGGAACATCGTCGCCGTAATGAATGTCGAAACCGTGGATGAAGTCATAGCTGATGACGTCGGTATCGCTGTTACCGGCGCACGAACAGGCCACGATAATCATCAGACCGGCAAGCGCGGGTACCCCCCTACCAAACCTGACACTTCCGAACATGGAAACCCCCGGGATTTCGTACTTGCCCGGATATTACATTAATCCGCACGTGGAAAAAACAGCATTTACGCATGGCGCAGGACAAATTGGCCGGGTTTTTTACGAGTCAATGGTGGCGTCACTCGGCGATGTCATAATCGATGTCAAATTCGATGTTGTGACTGCCGGCTGGAACCCTGACAAAAAGGTGGGGAATGCCTTCGATGAACTCAAAGGCCCAGGCGGGACCGAACTCTGGGAAATCGGTCATGGATTCGGACGGTTCTATCGTCTCGCCATCGATCGTGGCGGAATTGATCTCCGCCCACATGCCCCTGATGTCGAACAGCGCGCCCTGGTTGAATTCCGTCCCCGCCGCCAGGTTGAGTTGTAACTCCTCACCGCGGGAAAAGTTCTGGTAGATGTGCGTGCCGTCAAACAGGGTGAATTCGCTTGAAGGACCCGCGAAAATAACCGGGTACAACATACCCGGGTCGTCGGCGTACGTGTCGATTTCATAGCCGTCGGCGACCGGCGCCAGCGCGTCGATGGTCGGGCGCAGCATCGGGACGATGCCCGATTCCGCGATATACAGGGGCAGCTTGTCCAGGGGTGCATCGACGGTGACGGTGGCCGGCCCCTCGAATACCTGGCCGTTGAACCAGTCCATCCAGGCACCCCGCGGGAAGTAAACCTTGCGCGTGACGGCGCCCTGTTCAACGACCGGGGCGACCAGCAGCGAGTCACCGAACATGTATTCATCGGACGGGTGCACGCCGGCGGACGGCCATACCAGGCCGATCGGACGCTGGATCGGGTGGCCGGTGACGGCGATGTTCTTCGCATACGTCCATTCGTACGGCCACAGGCGAAGGTGCAGACGGGCAAATTCCCGGTACAGGTCCTGGAATTCCACATCCAGGTCGACGCCGGAATCAAGTTCCCACGGAACCGTGTTGCTGCTGTTGCCGACCTGCATGACGCTGGAAAGCGCGGTCTGCTGCATCCAGCGGACGTAAAGTTCCTTCTTCGGCGGCGAATGGCGATATCCGCTTGTATCTGACCCGAAGAACGGGAAGCCGGACACGCCCAGCGTCAACCCGTAAATCACCGACGCGGGCAGGCCGCCGACCGCGTTGTACTGCTTGCCATCACCATCGGTCACCGGCTGGCGGTGCGTCGAAAAATCGGCGTCCAGGTCGCCCGGCCATATCACGCTGACGTTCGCCTGATCCCCCCAGACACCACGCCTGCAAAGCAGGAAGCCACCGTCTTCGGGCAGCGTTTCCGCGTAAATCCGGTGGTAAAGCGTCTGGTACTTCGCGTGCATCGTCCTTTCGGTGCTGCCGTCGAAGAACTGTGTTTCCTGGACGTCCAGCCCCAGCAGACCGACCACGATGTCTTCGCCGTAATCCAGCTTGAACCCTTCGATTCCCATGTTTGTGTACTGCCGGATCAGCCCCTGGTACCACGCGTACGCGTCGGGGTTCGTGAAGTCGATGGGCGTGCCCCACTTGTTGAGCTGCATCACGTTCTTCACCAGGTAGTTGTTGTCCTTCGCGAACTGATACAGCGTTTCGGTGGTTTCCGAGCTTTCCTTGTCGCCGTCCTTCCCGTCGGAAATATAGGGTGTATGCCACAGGGACATACGGAACCCCATGTCGTGGGCAAGGTCAATCATGGCCTGGGGATCGCTGTAATTGGTCGGATGGAAGTCAAACGCGTTGACGCCGCTGGCGTACGGCCGATCGACCCAATACGCCGTCGTGGCGAAATCAAGATCGCGGATCGCGTGCAGGTCCGCTTCCACTTCGGCCTGGCCGGTGACCTCGTCCTTCCATGTCAGCGGGCCGAGCCCCCAGCGGGCGGGCAGCAGAGCGTCGACGGTGTCCTTGTAATAAAGACCGGTTATGTCCAGCGGGTGATACGCCGCGTAAAGATGGAACTTGAACCCCTCGCCCGAGCCATCGCCCGTACCAAAAACGATGTCGACCGTCGTCGGGTCGTTCGCGGCGCAGTCGAACGCGCCCGGATACCAGCTTTCGACGAAGACGCCCCACCCCGCGGTGCTGATAAGCAGCGGGACCGGGACGTGGGCTTCGTTGTAGCCGCTTTCAAGGTCGAAATCGAGCTCAAGCTGCATCGCGCGAATTTTGCCGCGGTGCGCGACCTGGTCGAGGTAGGCGCCCAGCCCGTAAAAGTTTTCGGTTTCGGCGACGGTCGGACGGATCCTGAAGTAAACCGTCTTGAACTGTTCCTGATCGACTTCCAAGGTGAAATCAAATCCACCGTCAGCGGACTGGGCGATTCGTACCGTGCCCTCGACCTTGCGGCACTTGTCCGGTTCAACCCCCGGGCCACAGGCATCGGACATAAAGGTGGCGGTGAACTTCAGGACACCCTCTTCGTGAGGTCCAACCGTCTGACGCCCGTCACACCATTCCGGAATCATGCCCATCCAGTGCAGGCCGGCCGGCGGCGTGTATGACAGGTCTTTCGTCAGCATCGAATAGGGGTCGTACGTCAGCGTCGGGTCGATCGCCGGAACCGTGCCGATCTGCAGGTCCCGCATCGGAATTGTCATGAAGACTGCTTCCGAGGCAGTCCCACGCAGGGTAATCGTTGCGTCAACTTCATCGAAAACAACCTTGAAATTGCCCGACTCCAGCGTTAACGCCGAAGGTGGATCCCAGCATTCGTTGTGCTGCGCGTCCGGGTCGACCTGCGAGTCCTCCATCAGTGTATCCCCGGCGTCGACGGCGTCCGGGACAGCGGTGTCCGATTCGGCCGTGTCGACCGCGTCATAAGGCACGTCCGACAGGACATCCATGGCGTCGGTGTCGGTATCGGGGTTATCCCCGCAGCCAGCCGCAACCATCGCGACGGTGGCGATTACTGCCCAAGTCATCCAACCTGCTTTCATCTGACACTCCTTTCTTTTCCCGCGACATGCCGCCGGATGCGACGCCAGATCATACTATCTGCGATGCAATACACGTGATACCTTTCGCGCGTTGCGCACGGGAATTTTTGATGACCCTGGCTTCAATCCCGGCTGTCGGGGAAATGTTTTCGGCCGTATCGGCTGTCCTGTGGGCGCTTTCGCTGGTCCTGTTCCGCAGGGCCGGTGATTCCATGGCGCCCGCCACGCTGAACCTTTACAAGGGCCTTGTCGCGATCGTCCTGCTGGTTCCGACCATGCTCATCCTGGGCGTGGACATGACCCCCGCCGGGGTGTCGTGGCAGGACTGGCTGATGATGCTGGCCAGCGGCGCGGTCGGCATGGGCATCGCCGACACGATACTTTTCATCGCCCTGAACCGTGTGGGACCGACGCGTTACGCCATCATCAACTGCGCGTACGGGCCGGTCGTCATCCTGATGTCCGTGCTTGTCCTTGGCGAACCGTTTTCCTGGCTTCTGGTGCTTTCGGCCGTCATGATGATCGTCGCAATCCTGATTTCCGTGCTCAGCCCGGACAGCTTCCGACGCTTTTTCGCCGCCCGCCAGGCCACGGCCGACGGTTCACCGCGCGAAATGATCGGTCGCTATTATCTCCTGGGCATCCTGGGTGTTTCGCTGATCGCGGTTTCAATCGTGTTCGCCAAGCCGATCCTGAACAGGACCGATGGCGTCTGGGGCGCGTTCGCCCGCCTTTGTGGCGGCCTGATGTTCCTTATCCCGCAGAATCTGCTGCCAGGCAACTTCGGTCGTCTTGTCGTCGCGCTGAAGCCGGGGCCCCACCACCGGACGGCGCTGCTGCCGTCAATACTGGGTGCGTGGCTCTGCACGGTGCTGTGGACGCTCGGCATGAAATACACCTGGGCGTCGACCGCCAGCGTCCTGACCCAGTTGACCAACCTCCTTCTTTTCCCGTTTGCCGCGCTGATCCTGAAGGAACGCATGCAGACAAAGCAGTTTGTCGCGGTCCTGATTGGAATTTCCGCCGGCACGATCCTGATTCTGACGCGCTGACGGTGGACGATCGATCCGATTCGTCGCATAATAGCGACGCTCTCTATTGGGATGATTGAAATGAAAAAGATGATGCTTCTTCTGGCCGTGATTGCTGTTTCAACGATGGTTTCCTGTGGTGACAAGCCTGTGGACACTCCGGCCCAGCCGGCCGCCGTGCAGACGCCCCCGCCCGCCGCGCAGGCTCCGGCCCAGGTGGCACCGGTCCCCGCCCCGACGGCACCGGGCGCCGTGCCTGAAAAAGTGGAAGTGAAGGTCGAACCCGGTCGCAGCATGGTCATAACGGACCTGCAGGTCGGCGCGCCGAAACCTCTCGATGGCGGCCAGCTTAAATTCCAGAGCCCCGGGACCCAGATCGGATTCAAGCCGGATGCCAGCGTCAAGCTGCGTCCACTTCCGGGCAACGTCCCGCAGCCGTCGGGCATCGCCCCGCAGCAGGCTCCCGCGACCTCGACCGGCTCCAACTGACCGGTTTCCCGACTACTCCAGGTTTCCCGGGGGTGACTTGTGGCAACAATCCATCATGACATGGTCATTATCGGCGGCGGCCCCGGCGGCTACGTCGCTGCCCTGCGCGCGACCCAGCTCGGCATGAACGTCGCGTGCGTCGAACGCGAAGAAGTGCTGGGCGGAACCTGCCTGCGTGTCGGCTGCATTCCCAGCAAGGCGCTGCTTGAATCGTCGGAACGCTACCACGATACGGTACGCAACCTCGACGAACACGGCGTGAAGGTCACCGGGGTTGAACTGGACCTCGCCACCTTGATGAAACGCAAGGATCGCATCGTAAAAGGCCTGACCGGCGGCATCGCCCTTCTTTTCAAGAACAAGGGCGTCACGAGGTACGCGGGAAGCGCCAGCCTGATCCCCGCAGTCGCCGAAACCAACGGCACCTGCGCATGTTCTGTCCTGGTGAAGGGCGCCGACGGCGCGGACACGACCCTCGCATGCAACCGCGTCCTCGTCGCGACGGGAAGCAGGCCGGCCGCGCTTCGTGGCATTGAATTTGACGGCGACCGCATCGGGACCAGCACCGAAGCGTTGTCCTGGCCGGAAGTGCCCGGCGAACTGCTCATCATCGGGGCCGGCATCATCGGGCTCGAGCTGGGGTCAGTCTGGAACCGGCTTGGTTCGAAGGTCACCATTCTTGAATACCTGCCCAGGATATTGCCGGGAATGGACACCGATATCGCCGACAAGGCCTTCAAGGTTTTCAGGCGCCAGGGGCTGAAGTTCAGGCTTGAAACCAGGGTCGAGTCGGCGCGCGTGAACGAAGCGGGACGCTGCGAGGTCCGCATTGCCGGCGTCGAAGATCCTCTGCTGGCCGACCGTGTGCTGGTCGCGACGGGACGTGTGCCCGAAACTACCGGGCTGGGCCTGGAGTCAGTCGGCGTAATGACCGACAACCGCGGTTTCATCGTCGTCGATGGCAATTTCGCGACCGGCGTTCCCGGCGTTTACGCAATCGGCGACGTCATCGGCGGCCTGATGCTGGCGCACAAGGCGTCTGAAGAAGGCAACGCCTGCGTCGAACGTATCGCGGGGCTTCACGGCCACGTCAATTACGGCGTGATTCCAGGCATCTGCTACACCGACCCCGAGGTCGCGTCGGTCGGCCGGACCGAAGACGAACTTGTCGCGGCCGGAGTCCAGTTCAAGAAGGGTTCGTACCTGTTCCGCGCCAACGGTCGCGCGCAGTCAATCGCCCGCACCGACGGCGAAGTGAAGATCCTGGCGTCCACCGAGGACGACAGCATCCTTGGCGTGCACATCCTTGGCGCCCACGCGGGCGAACTGATCGCCGAAGCCGCCATCGCGATGGAAGCCGGCATGACGGTCACGGCCCTGGCCGCGTCCTGCCACGCCCACCCCACCCTGTCCGAAATCATCAAGGAAGCCGCCCTTGCCTGCTGCGGCAAACCACTTCACGCATAAGGGCGGATGAGAATTCGCCCCACGGATTCCCGCGGCTGGGCCGTCGCGGGTTCCCGGAAGCACCCTAAGCCGCACCCCTTCGCCCCTCCCGTGCGGACGCGGGCCCTTCAACTCGTTCGGGCTGACATCTAACGCTTAGCGGGAACGCCTGTGCGCAACACTGATCTCCTTGCCCGCCCCGACCTCCATAAGGCTAGACGCCCTCACTCCGTTTCAGGACCTCGCACCGCATCGGGGGGGTCAGGGTGCTCCGGGAACGCCACGCCGGCCTGACACAAATCAGTGCGGTTTACCTTCCTGCGAGGCGCCAGCAGACGGCACGGATCTGGTCGATCTGCCCAAGGAGGTTCACCGCCCGGTCATCGGGCACGGCGCCGTACGCCGCAAGAAGCCTTATCGCCGTGCCTGCTTCGCCGGCGGAACCGTACGCGACGTTGTAATGAAAAACCTTGTCACGTCCAGCACGTCCCGCGCCTTCCGCAAGGTTCAGGGCGACGGATTCAATCGCGCGGGTAAGTTGGTCCACAAGGTCTCGATGACCGCGAATCACAAGCACCGCCCGCCGGGTTTCGCGCGCCAGGTCCACCGCGGTGTCAACCACGCGAAGGCCGGTGCGCCCGCAGCATCTTCCCATCGCCCCGGTCATCTGTATCGTGTTCATGGTCCCTCCCGTGAGGCCGTCAGACAAGACACAACCCGGCCTGCGGGCGGCTGCCGTCAAGGGTCGCAACGCGACCGCCGAAGGCGGCATGCCCTTGACGGCAAAGACGGCCGCGGGCGATCAAGCGGTGGCTGACGGCCTCGCGGGAGGGCCCCATGCACAGATAGAAAATGTGGCGATGGATACGTGCGGGCAGCGGTGGCGGAAGTGTACGGCCCTCCGCGGCGTCGGGCCGTTGGTTGATATGGAATTCGTAGTGTGCAAGGTTCACGATATCCCACGGCCGTTGGCCATGGGCTCACAGTGTTGAACGGCCCTCCCGTTGGTCGGGCCTCGGAGATTGATGGGACGATTGGTCCCGGGGCCGTTGGCCCCGGTCTGACGGTGGACGGTCCTCGCCGGGCTCGGACCTGTCCCTGAACCTGTCCCTGAACCTGTCCCTGAACCTGTCCCTGTCCCTGTCCCTGTCCCTGTCCCTGTCCCTGTCCCTGTCCCTGAATGGCGAATGCAATTCGCCCCTACACGGCCGGAACCATCAAACGTATCGCGGAAGGAATGACGGTGGCGCGGACGGGCCCCATTCCGGGCATTTCGCCGTCAAGGTCGATAAGCGCGCGGTCCTCGACAAGAACCTCGACGATCTTGCCGCTTGCAACCACGCACTTGGGGTGGCCGACGTGGGTGCCCTTGTAGATGTCGCCGGCAAGCATCAGGAATTCGACCTTGCCCATGTCGCCAAGCACCACGACGCTGAAAAGCCCGTCGTCCAGTTCGGCGTCCGGGGCCATCATCATTCCGCCGCCGAAGAAGCGGCCGTTGGCCATCGTGACAAGGCTGGTCGGACCCTTGTGGACGGTTTCGCCATCAACGATAACCGTCATGCCGACGTTCCTGTACGACATGATTCCGCGGAAGCTGCCGATCATGAAGGACGCCTTGCCGCCAAGACGCTTCGTCGTGTGATTCACGAAATCGTCGGTCACGCCCGAAATACCAATGCTGGCGATGTTGATGAACGGGCGCCTGCCCGGGGTTCCGTCAAGATTGCGATATTCCAGCAACCCGTAGTCGATGCGCCTTTCGCGGAAGGAAGACAGATAGCGAAGAGTGTCGGCGGTTTCGCGCGGAAAACCCGACGTCTTCCTGAAATCGCCGCCGGTGCCACTGGGAATCATGCCCAGCATGACCGCGTCCGGCCTGCCTGAAAGATGCAGCCCGGCAACCACCTCGTTCAACGTCCCGTCGCCCCCGCACGCAACGATCGCGTCATAGCCGGATTCGACCGCGTGACGCGCAAGCTCCGTCGCATGGCCGGGCGCTTCCGTCATGGCAATCCGCATGTCGGGAAAAATTCCGCCCAGTTCGGGCTGGATCTGCGCGAAGCGCGCCCTCGTGGCGCCGTTCGCGCTGTTCGGATTGACAATAAAAATCACCTTCACCGCAACCCCCTTCCGCCCCGCGCGGGTGAACAGATCAGACGTTAAGCGAACGAGCCACGAACGAAACCAGGTCCAGCACGGTCAGTCCGTCAACCTTGCCGGCGACGTTGGCCGCGCAATTGCATCCCGACGTGACCAGCATTTCGGCGCCGGAATCCATGGCCATGTGCGCGATCAGGCGACCCGCTTCAGCCGAGCCGCCCGGATTGGAAAGATTCCATGCGCCCCCCGCACCGCAGCACATCGAATCCGCGTGATTCCGGCGAAGCTCGATGACAGGGTGCCCCGTTACATGCTGGATAACCTTCCTGGGCAGGTCGTACCGCTCCAGGTGACGTCCGTTGATGCACGAATCGTGATATGCCACCTTCATCGACGGAACCGCGGCCGGCTTGCGCGACAACATCAGGTTTCCGACTACCTCCTCGGCAAGCACGACCTCGGGGGACACCTTGATGTCGAGCAGGGGGTAAAGCACCGTAATCGCGTAATAATCGACCGGTGACAGCACCACGATGCGCCTGTACCTGCGCAGAAGTGAAGCCACCGACTCGGCCACCGCGCGGAATTCGTCGACAAACCCCGCCGCGTGCAGGTCGTATCCCGAATCCACGGCCAGGGACGGCACCGCGGCGACGGTGTCGATGCCAAGCACCCCGAATACCCGGAACACGTCACGTATCACCGACGGATTCGACAGCAACGCCCCGGTACCGGGAAACAGTGCCGCGCCCGCTTCCGGAACGATGTATTCATCGGGAGCGTACTGCAGGAAAGCCCGCCCCAACGCGTCCGCGTCACGGACAAACCGGCCCGCATCGAAAGGCGACGCCCCGCGCTTCACAAGCCTGGCACGCAGGCCGAACAGCGCGCTTTCCACATCGATCTCGTGAAGACACGGCACATAACAGGACAGACAACCGGTGCACTGGTAAACAGCCAGGGCCTTTTCCGGATCCATCCGCCTGAAGCCGCGTTCGTCCAGCCAGCCTGCCATCATCTTTGACTGCGGGGTCCACGTGTTCCTGCCCGTGGCCGCCACGACCGGGCACCTGTCCATGCAAAGCGACGGACAAAAAGCGCAAAGGTCGAAAATCCTGCCTTCAGCCATTGTTGACCTCCGCGTCAAGGAAGATGCCGGTCGGATCGAACCGCGAGGCAATCCTGCGCCCCATCTTCTGCAGCACAGGGTTGGCGCGCGCGGCGTATTCACCAAGGAATGGCGCCGGTATCGCCTGGCCGGGTTCACGCAGAAGAACCCGCATCGTGGCACCGCTGGAAGAGAAGTATGTGACATGGATTTCGGGCGCCTCGCTGCCGCGGCGCACCTCGGGCCTGGCCATTTCGCCCAGCAACGACATCAGCGGCCCGGTTTCCATGAACATCTCGCGGGCATCGTAAAGTTCGACCCCGGCGTGCAGGCGCATGTCCGGGCTGACCGGTTCCGGGGTCAGTCCCAGTGGACCCATCACATCCCCCAGAACCTCCAGCGCGCGCGCCACGTCCTGCCTGTCGCCACTGACCTGCATGGCCAGGCGGGCCGGACGACGGCTTCCAACCTCGCCGGGCGTCCGCAGGACGACCATCGCCCACTCCGGCCTGACACCCCGATGAATCAGCGTCCTGACCGCCGAAACGGCGGAAACCGGGTCCGACGTGCCGTAAGCAACCGCTTCGCGCACCTGTGGAACCCTGAAAACCCGCAGGGTCGCGGCGGTAATCACGCCGTTGACGCCACCGGCACCGATCAGCAGGTATCGAAGATCCGGCCCGGCGGCGCGTCGGGGCGCCACCCGCGATGAAAACGCGGTTCCATCGGCGAACCAGCCCTCGAGACCGATGCAGTTGTTCCTGACCGTCCCGTACCTGGGACTTCCATGGAACGGCGCGACCCTCGCGAGGTATTCGCCGACATTAAGCCCCATCAGGTGGCGCGGAACGAAACCAAGCGTGAGTCCCTTTTCCTGAAGGTAATTTTCCAGCAGAACCATGGGCAGCCCGGCCTGCACGTGCACGGTGAGGGACTTCATGTCCAGGACGCCGATCTGGTCGATCCTGGCCATGTTCAGCCTGATCACATCCGGCCCGGCCTGGGGCGCCGGCCCCTGCCTGCTCAACTTGAGCCCGCGCGCCGCGGCATCACGGAATATGGAGGGTAGTTCTTCCGGGTAATCCGGAACCACTTCCGGCCCGGACAGGACCGGTGACGGCATCACCGTGTCGCTTTGCACATACTGACCGGCGTCGGGCGCCTCGAAAAGCTTTCCCGGATTCATCAGGCGATTCGGGTCGAACACATCGCGGACAACCTCGAAAGCCCTGGCCCCGCCCTTCCATTCCCGGCCCAGGAACCTGGCCTTCATCAGGCCGACGCCATGATGGTGGCTGACGGTCGAACCGGCATCCATCGCCTTTTCCAGCGCGGTTCCGACCGCCCAGTCGTACAGCTTCAGCGATGCTTCGCCCTGCGCCGCCTTCCCGGCCAGCGTGAAGTACACGGCACAGCCTTCTTCGTACGCATGGGAGAAATGCGCCATTATCACCACGCGGCTTTTCAGCGCGGAATGAACGGCGCGGTATATCTTCGGCACGTCCTTCCAGACGCCGGAAACTTCAATGGTTTCAGCGAAAGCACCCTGTGTGAACGTCTTTGGCAGCTTCCATGAAACGTTATAGCGCTTGCGGTACCAGCTTTCGCCGGGTTCGGGACCAAGCGCGGTTCCGCCCGCCGCCAGCGCCAGTTCGTTCGCCTTCACCAGCGACAGCCTGGTTTCGGCCTCCGTGCCCTCGAAGCCCATGACCAGCATGGATGGAAGCGGCGCGGCGTCAAGCAGGGCGAATACCAGCGACGGGTGCTGCAGGATCTTTCCCATCATCGGCCCGGTCACCAGGTGGCCGATATCACCGACGGACGGAACCCCGAGCCTGGCGGCGAGTCCCTTCAGCGCATCGCCATCCGAGCCGCTCTTTGGATCCTTCTTCTTCGATGAAAGACTGTTGATCAACGTATCCAGCGGATCGTACAGGCGCATCATGGTCGGACGAACATCGGCCTGCATGATGGCCATCATTGCGTCCAGCCCTGCTTCCATCCTGGCAAACCTGAACGCCGAGAACCTGCGGCTGACCGGCGCCACGCCAACCTTCAAACGAACCGACACCACGATGCCCAGCGTGCCTTCTGAACCGATAATCAACTGCGCGAAACCGGGACAGCCGCTCTGCCCCGGGGACGCGTCAACGGTAACCAGCGAGCCGTTGGGAAGCACAACTTCCATCGACACGACCATGTCTTCGATCTTCCCGAACTTCGAAGAATACTGGCCGGCGGAACGACAGGCCACCCAGCCGCCGACCGTGGAACACATGATGGAAGAAGGGAAATGCCCCAGCGTGTAACCCTTCTCGTTCAGCATCTCCTCGAGATGCATCCCGTTGACGCCGGCTTCGACCCCCACCACCATGGACACCGGATCAACCGCCAGCATGCGGTTCATCCGCTTCATGTCAATGACGACGCCACCCTTCACCGGCGTGGCGCCCCCGATCACGCCGGAGCCGGCGGCCACCGGGACGAAGGGCACCTTTTCCCTGGTACACAGGCGGACGATGTCAATGACCTGGTTGACCGTCGACGGCCACACCACCATATCGGGGGGCATTCGGCCGATTTCACCGGAGACCCGGGATATCGTGGCCCGCGGCCACATGTCCTGGGCATAGATCGCGAGATCGGACGGGCTGCTGGAGCAGAAGTCCTCACCAAAGATCTCGCGTACGCGTGCAGCAAATTTTTCGTCTGGCATCAGGTAAGTCCTTTTGCGCCGTTTCGGGAAGAATATGACAACCGGGCCGAATCAAAAAGCCAAAACAGATGAAGGAGAAGCGGTCATGACGCTGCCCGCGCGAATACCCCGCCTGCCGGCTTCCCATGCGTTGATTTCCACCACGAAACGCGCCGGCTGGTCGACGCCCCGGGAATCGAGGGTCAGTGGCCGGGTGTTTTCGACAACCCCGACCACCACCCCGTTCGCGCCGACAAAAATCATGTCCAGTGCCACGTAGGTGTTCTTCATGTAGAAGCTGCGCACCGCTTCGTCCTGGAAAACAAACAACATGGAGCTGTCGACCGGAAGCTCCTTCCGGAACATCAGGCCGGTTGCACGCTGGGCCTCGGTCGACGCGACTTCGGCTTCAAACACGGACCGTCCCCCGTCCGGATTGACGAATGTGAGCGTGGCCACAGGCAGTCCCTCCTGCGCGGACCGACCGGGGCCCTTTGGCGCCAGGCGGGCAATTGCGTCAGCGCCATTGCGTGTCGCCGCCAAGGGGGCCGCGGCCCGGGCCAGCGCGGCAACGTCTTCACCCGGGCTGTTCGCGGCGGTGTCCGGCCTGACGCACGCCGTGGCGATAAAGACAAACAGGATCGGCACATATGAAGAAACTCGCGACGACATGCGCCCCTGACCCATCGGAAGTCCCCGGGATTTGACAGAGCGATTATGAAACCATCGCGACGCGGGGGCAATAACGACAAAAATGGTAAAAGTTTTGTAACAAGCCCGTTAAGTTTTCGATATATACAGTTTACCCCGTATCAAATCGAGACACCGTTTCATATCGAAACACTTCCATAAAAGTGGCGCATTTGTGGGGTGTTCGGGCAAATCCGGGCTGTGAAAAAGCGCACGGCCCGGACGCCGCGTTTCATTTTGATACAACGCCAAATACCACCCCGGACAAAATCCCTTGATTAGACGGGGTTTGTCGACTTGGCACGACGTTTGCATTAAATATTCGCGTACCTTGTGAAAGGGTCACACCCCAAATCCTTCTTTCAAACCTGTTCATCCCCCTTTCGTCTTCGGCCGGTCCCAGACCGGCCGAAGATCACTTCTTTGATAAAGTCGAGCCTTCCCGAAGATGGGACGAGCTCGTTTGGAACGCCGGGGGCTGAGAAACGAAACCGACCGGCTGGGGACTGCGATTTGTGGATGCGACTGTTACCACCCCGGCCAAAACAGCCCCCGGTTTTTTTTGCCCCGTTTTTTCCGTACGTAATTCCACCACACCTGTTTCATTTTGATTCACATTAGCCTAAACTGCCGGTGTTTCTGCAACGACAGGACTTAAATGTCAGGCGCCAGGCGTGTATTAATCGTTGACGATTTCCCCGGGCTGGTCGAACTGCTTACCGTCGCCCTGACCGGCCGGAATTATGAAGTGCAGACCGCGCCGAACGGCGCCAGATGCCTTGAGATCCTGCGCGCCGGTTTCACGGGCGTGGTGCTGCTCGACGTCCAGCTTCCCGATACCAGCGGGCTGGATCTGCTTGAAGTCATTAAGACGGAAATGCCAATTCTTCCAGTCATAATGATTACCGCCCACGCCAGTGTTGAAAACGCGGTCGAGGCAACGCGGCGCGGCGGGTTCGACTTCGTGCCGAAGGGCGATTCGATCACCGAGCGGCTCGAGGTCTCGCTGAAGAACGCGTTCGACCACCTCGCCCTGAAGCTGAAGGTCCAGGAATATGAAGCGAACGTCGATTCGGGCAAGCTGACGTTCGACAATTTCCTGACCGTAAGTCCGCGGATGAACGACCTGCTGGTCACCCTGAAATCGGTCGTCAACAGCGACGTGGCGGTGCTGATTGAAGGTGAAAGCGGCACGGGAAAGGAACTGGTCGCCCGGGCCATCCACGCCAACGGGCCGCGCAGGGACAAGCCGTTCGTCGCCGTCAACTGTGCCGGTATCCCGGAAACACTCCTCGAAACGGAAATGTTCGGGCACGAAAAAGGCGCCTTCACCGGCGCGACGGCCCGCCGTACCGGGCGATTTGAGGCGGCCGACCAGGGGATCCTTTTCCTGGACGAAGTCGGCGAACTGCCGATGTCGCTGCAGGCGAAGCTCCTGCGGGTACTGCAGGAAAAGACGTTCGAGCGAGTCGGCGGCAACACGCCGATATCCGTGAATGTCCGCATCATTTCGGCCACGAACCGCGACCTGATGGAAGAAGTGAAGGCGGGCAGGTTTCGCGAAGACCTGTTTTACAGGCTGTCGGTCTTCCCGGTTCGAATCCTGCCGCTGCGGCAGCGTTCCGAAGACATTCCGATGCTGGCCGACCACTTCCTGAACAAATACAAGAAGGAAGAAGGCAAGGAAATCAAGGGATTCACCAAGGCCGCGCAGGACATGCTGCGTGGCCTGCGCTTCCCGGGCAACGTGCGCGAACTGGAAAACCTGGTCAGACACGCCGTGATCGTCGCCAAGGGCGAGGAAATCGGCGCCGAGGATATCCAGACGACCCTCGGCAGCCACGGCATTTCGGTGCAGCCCCAGTCGGTGATTCGCGACACGGTTGTTTCCGGCCAGGGGTACGACGCGCTCGGGCGACGCCTTGCCGTGGTGTTCCCGAACGTGGATTCACTTGTGCCGATGATCGATCTGCAGAACGAATACATGGCGATGGCAATCGCGGCCGCCGGCGGAAACGTCACCAGGGCCGCAAGGGCACTCGGGGTCGGGCGTGCGACGATGTACCGTCACGCCAGGACGGAAGATGGCGATCGTTCGCCTGAAGGAAGGGACTGATGTCGAAAATTGAGATGATGCTGAACCAGATACCATCCATCCTGTTCGCCGCGCTGTTCGCGGCCGGTTGCGGTCTTGCCGGGTGCGGCCCCTCGGGCGGCAGCGACACGGGGGCTGACGCTGTCGCGGATGTTGCCGACGTCATGAATCCCGACGATTCGGTGCAGCCGGACGCCGACGCGCGCGACGCATTCGTCCCTGACACCGCGCACGAAACCATCGTAACACTGGACGGCACCACCGAGGACACGCAGTGGCCCGACACGCCGCCCATCGACGTGAACGATGTCCTGGATAACGCACCGTTGGCGCGCTTCATCAACCCGTTCATAGGCACCCAGGCCGGACTTTTCAACGTGGGTAACACGTTCCCCGGTCCCGGCGTGCCATTCGGCATGGTCCGCCTGAGCCCCGACACCGGCGACCAGTACGGCGCCCCCGTTTACACCCATTGCGGCGGATACCTTTACAACGACCCCATGATCTACGGTTTCAGCCACAACCACCTGCACGGCACCGGCGCCCCGGATTACGGTGACGTCCTTGTCATGCCGGCCACGGCTGGCGGCGCCAAAACGAAGCTCACGACTTTCGCGGCCGAATACGACAAATCCAGCGAACACGCGGAAGCGGGTTACTACACGGTCACGCTGAAGGAACCCGACGTGAAGGTGGAACTGACCGCCACGACCAGGTGCGGCTATCACCGCTACACCTGGCCCCAGGGCACGGAAAAGGGAATCATCACCGTCGATTACGGCGCCAGTCTTGTCGAGGGCCGTTCGCTTGGCGGACAGGTCGTCCTTGGCGAAGACGGGATATACGACGGACTGAACTATCACCTGGGCGATTTCGCGGCCAGGTTCGGCGGGTACGACGTGTATTTCGCCATGCGGTTCGACCGCGATTCCAGCACGCGTGGCGTCTGGCACGACGGCGCCGTTACGGCGGATACCGGCGACATCATCATCCCGCGCGGCGAAGAAACGAAATGGGGCGGCTGGTTTGAATTCGACCTGGGCGACGATCCGATCGTGGAACTGCAGGTATGCCTGTCATATTCCTCCGCAGCCGGTGCGCGCGCGAACATGGCCGCCGAGCTGCCGGAATGGAACTTCAACACGAAGCGCGAACACGCTTTTTCCATGTGGGAAGGATTCGTCGACAAGTTTGTAACGGTCGGTGGCGACCTGGACCGCAAGGTGAATTTTTACACTGCCCTGTACCATTCGGCCCAGATGCCACAGATATGGAGCGACGTTAACGGCGATTACCAGGGGTTCGACAAGGCCGTCCACAACGCCGACGGCTGGAACTACTACACCGACCTGTCGCTGTGGGACACGTTCAGGACCCAGCAACCGCTGATCGCGCTGGTATGGCCCGAAGTCCACAGGGACATAAACCGATCCATGCTGGAAATGGCACAACAGAGCGGCAACCTGCCGAAATGGGCATTGGCCGCCGGCGACACCGGCAGCATGATCGGGCAGC
>Ga0209467_1001008_pt1 | contig 28204 bp, 28 predicted proteins | sample Higcelwee11metaG_FD_187175 | JGI IMG/M metagenome (GOLD analysis project Ga0209467, IMG submission 187175) | Freshwater pond sediment microbial communities from the University of Edinburgh, under environmental carbon perturbations - High... | ecosystem: Environmental > Aquatic > Freshwater >... | reverse complement strand
GTCTTGGGCTGGCCTGCGGGTTTGACCGTGGTCAGGGGATCGGTCGCCTTGCCCGGGGCCTTCTCCGGCTCCAGGGTCACGGTGATGTCGGGTTGCACGGCCGCCGTCGGCGTCTGGGCCGAGGGTCTGCCCGGAGTCGGCGCCAGCCGGGCCGCCTGCGGCGTTTTCTTGTCCACGACCACGTCCGTGTAAAAAGTCTTGTATTCGGACTGGTCGAGAATGCCGTTTTGATCCGCGTCATAGGCCGCGAAATTTTCCACCACGGTGTCCGGGTAGACGAACACCAGTTCTTCGAAGATGATGCCGCCGTCCTTGTCGTGGTCCACGTTGGCGAAGGACTGTTTGTCTTCCTTGGAGCAGGACAGGGAGGCGAAAAGCAGGCATAGGGCGAGCAGCAGGGATGATTTTTTCATGGGGTGTCCTTTCTAGCGCCCAGAGAAAAAAGGGCTGGGTAAGGGCCAGGCGCGGGCCGCACAAGGACGGCGGGCGGAAACAATAACGCGCCGAACGGGGATCGTGTAACCCATCGCGCCACGAAATTCCAGGAATCCCCATGGGGAGAATCCGGGGGGGACGTTGTGCCCCGGGCATGCTTTCCCCGGGGCCTCTTGCCTTGAAACCCACGAAAAAAGCTGATAGCTAGCCCGGACGCATCCGTGCGGGAGCGTATCGTCACCGGTGTGGCGCCCGGACTTCAAATCCGGTGTGCGGTCGAGAGGTCGCAGGTAGGTTCGACTCCTATACGCTTCCGCCATCATTGAAGAATTTACTGTTCATCGGCACTTCTTCGCCCCTTCATTTTTCCCCATATTGCTTTTTTGCTCCAATTTTGCTCCACTTGCTCCAACAAAGAGGTGGTGCAAATGGCTACTTTTCGGAAGCGCGGAAATCTCCAATGGGAGGCCCGGATTCGCAAACGAGGCTATCCCACGACGTGCAAAACTTTCGATACCAAGGCCGAAGCCGAGCAATGGGCGAAAGGGGTTGAAACGGAAATGTCCAAGGGACAATTTGTTTCGACCAAGGAAGCCGAGAGCTACACCCTGGCCGAATGCCTGGATCGTTACAAAGAGGAATATTTGCCGAGGCTCAAAGCCCCCCAAACTGAGATATATCGGGCGGATTGCCTTAAAAGACGGCCTCTGGCTCGTCGAGTCATGTCAACAATTCGCTCGAAGGACATTGCGGACTATCGCCGGGAGCGGGAAACGGAAGGGATTTCAGCCAATACGATTCGTCTGGAACTGGCCCTCCTTTCTCGTCTTTTTAACTTCGCCAAAAGCGATTGGGGAATGGAAAGTCTGACCAATCCCGTGCAACTTGCTGCCAAGCCAAAATTGCCGCCGGGGCGAGAAAGACGACTTGAACAGGGGGAAGAAGAAAAACTTTTTGAAGCTATTGGCAACGACTTTGAATTTTCTGCAATAATAAAAATCGCTTTGGAAACGGCTATGCGCCGTGGTGAAATTGTCAAACTTAACTGGAAAGACGTAGATTTCAGCAATCAAGCCGCTTCTTTGTACGATACAAAGAATGGAACGTGCCGCACAGTTCCATTATCAAGAAAAGCTGTGGACGTTTTTCAAGGACTTCCACGGCATATCTCAGGTCGGATATTTCCAAGTTGTGGTGCTCAACAATTGTCCAAAAAAATGGCAAAAGCCTGTCAGAGGGCCGGGCTGGAAAATTTGCGGTTTCATGATCTTCGTCATGAAGCCACTAGCCGTTTTTTTGAGCATACGGACCTGGACGTGATGGAAATCAAAGCCATTACCGGGCACAAATCGTTGCAAATGCTAGCGAGGTACACGCATTTACGAACGGCTAACCTTGCCGCGAGATTGGATGGTGCGAAACGTGGGGAGGTCAGGCGCTAGTGATTTTTTCGAAATGAAGAGGGAAGCCCTTTTATGGCCCGTATGCCTTGACGAAACATCACGAGGATGTGGATGGTTGGGCTTGTCCTGGGTGTTCGGTCGAATTGGAGAATACTCCAGAATACCATTTGGTTGCCGATGTGGTCGATAATCATATTTTCTTGCAAATTTGCTCCGAGTTTGCTCCTTTTTTCCATGGGGACATTACATGTGAAGTTTCCTTTTCGGGGCAGGGCTCCTGGATGAAATGTGAGCCGGGGGATGTCCGAACATGTTAGATTGACCGGCAATGGCATGTGTTCACCGTGATACGAATTAGTCGAGAGGAAGTATGCGCATCTCCGAGCATGAAAAACGTTGCAGGCAGGAACTCGGTAAGCCGTTCACCAAGGTTCATCGTTTTCTCGATCAATTTGCGACGAAATATAATATGCGCATGGCACATCGCATGATCCTGCATCACCGTCTTGGCGTGGAAGTGGTTGGCCAGGAGTTTGGTCCCGAAGCCATAGCGGCGGCTAGGCTTCATATCCGAGATGACTTATGGGGAATACTGCCGACTGGCCCGGAATGGTTTCTGGCCCAGGAGGTTTTCCGCCCCGTATCCGGCCAGGAGGATTCCATTGAGGCCGATATGCGGACCTTGCTGGGGTATGCGCCGGACCTCAGCCGTACCTGGATGACCGATTGGCACGCACCCATGTTCAAATGCCCCTGTGGCTTTCAAGGTCCGACACCGGATGGCGTGCATCAGTGCCCGTGGTGCGCCATCACCAAGACGGAACGCTTCGTTATGCTGTTGCGGCAACTCCATTCACGCTAGGGAAACAGGTTTTTCCCACACGCAACCGTTCATCTCTTTTGGAGTCTGAGGATTCAAGCATGGAGCATCAGCAAATCAACGGGGTTCTATTCGACGCCTTCGGCACCTTGTGCCACATCGAATCCCCCCGGTTCCCATACCGTTCGATCATGAAGCACTGGCCGCAAGGGGCGGCTGATTGCTACCAAGCCATCATGACGCGGGATGTCCCCTTGGCGGAGTTCGCGGGACAGGCGGGCCTCTCCGGGGCCGAAATCGAGCTCATGGAAGCGAATCTCGCCGAGGAAATCCGTTCGATGCAGCTTTTCCCCGAGGTCTCACAGACCCTTCGGACCCTTCTTCAGCATGGAGTCAAGATCGCTGTGGTCTCGAATCTGGCCACTCCGTACGGCGCGCCGTGCCGCGCGCTCCTGCCCGTCGAGCCGGATGTTCTGGCTCTTTCCTATGAAGTCGGGGCACGAAAGCCCGAGGCGGCCATTTACCGCCATGCATGGGAGAAACTTGGGTGCGCCCCTGAGGAATTGCTCATGGTCGGCGATTCGCTGCAAAATGACTATCAGGCTCCTATGGCGCTTGGTATCCAGGCGCTGTGGCTCGACCGGAAGCAAACAGCCCAGCCCGGCGACAACGGCCATGTCATCAACGCTCTTGACGGAATCCTGGGATATCTGGGTATCGCTTGATTCTCGCCCTTTTTGAGGGGGCACTCTGTCGACCATCCGCAAGCCCGGCCTCTCTCAGCGGGAAGTGGGAATTCACGCCGTTTTGCGGGAACAGCCCTGGGGGCTGGATCAGGTGACGGTTTTTTGCCTGACGGCGGGTCAGATCACAGCGTCGATGCGCCTTGCCTGCAAAAAGGCGCTGCTTGAAAAACTGCGGTTCCATGACTTGCGGCACGAGGCCACCAGCCGGTTCTTCGGGGATACGGATTTGGATGTCATGGAAATCAAGGCCATTACCGGGTACAAGATGTTGCAAATGCTGGCGCGGTATACGGCCCTGAGGACGGCGCGGCTGGCGGATAGGCTGACGGGGAGTGAGAGGGGGTAGCGGAAAATGGTTCAAAGGGTTGAAGTCTATCATTCAGCCAGTTGCAGGACGCTTAAACAGGTGGCCTGAAGGCATTCAAGAGGTCGTGGGATCGATTCCCTGCCGGTTTTCGTGACTGGCGGGTAGCTATTTATTCCCAACAAAATTGATTATAGCCCTGAAGAAACGACTGTGCTTCTCTCAAACTCAATCAGGCAGGTCGGTTATGAAGGATATTTGGAAACCGGAATGGGATGAACTTATTGAAGCTGCCTATAGCAACGCAGTTGCCGGGGTAGAGAAATCCGAGGCAACTCAAGTGATTGATCAAATTTTTGCAAACATCCTTCAGCTTTGGGTTAATAGTATTAATGTGAGAGATGAATGGGAATATTACTTAGGTAGTTATACAAATTTCAGATACTACTATGGCATAGCTCGTTCATGCAAGCTCAAAGAAGATTTCGATTTTGGACTATATAGAGGGAAAATATGCCTAGAAACTTCATTTATACATCCGTGCCGCATCAGGTATATGGGTGATGAGTTTTGGGATCATTTGATTGAACTTAACAAATGTGGTGATTGTAGATTTACTGAGAATGCAGGATTGGCTGGGGACAACGGAAAACTCATAGATAAGTATAGTTCTTCAAAAAGCAATGTTTTTAACATTATAAAAAATTATCTAATACTTGAAATATTTGGAAACGGATCGGGAGATTTGGGTGGACTTGAAGTGACATGGTCGAAGGATGTAGACAGGAATAAGTTGCTTGTGAATGGAGCAATTGCCATGTTCCACATGTATAAAATGAATTATTTGCTTCATCGAAATTATCAGCAATATTTGTACGGGGTAAAAAAAACAAAGTCTTGATTCTGAAACAGAAACTCTTGTTCCCGCCATGTTCAGTTTCGGGCGTGGGTGGCAGTGCTGGTCCGCGCTGATATGGGAGTTCGCTTCTCTCAAAATTTAATATTCGTATCGAGCTGGAAGCTCTGTGTGATGAGTTGGAACAGGTGCTGACAGAGATGAAATAATTTATCTTTATACTAATAAGAAAATCGGCGATTGTCATGGATAATAAATGCAAGCGTATCGCTGGCAATTTAGATAGTCGTCAAAATCTTTGTTGTGATAATCCTGAGGTCAAAGAAGTATTGAACTTGGTTACAGGTGATGTGCTTCTTGCTCAAAATGTTATTGGTAATGACGTAAAAAGTGCAATGAGATTGCGCATGGAGTTAGCAATACAGCATAAAATTAACGATAAAGATCAGTGGATTATGATTTGCCCATATTGTCACAAACCCTTACGTTTGAATTGTCGTCTTGACGGGCAGCGTTTCTATTTTGCACACATTCAGCGTGAAAATAATTGCCCTCAGCTCGACAAAAATAACTGGACAAAAGAACGTATTCAAGCCGCTAAATATAACGGTCAAAAAGAGTCTTTGCCTCATAGAATGATGAAGGAAGATTTGTGTAGGATATTGAAGCTTGATTCTAGATTTTCTAGCGTTTCTAGTGAAGAAGTTGTTAGAGGGAAAGACCCAAGCACTTGGCGTAAGCCGGATGTCCGTGCCTTATACAAAGGGACTTTGCGAGTTGTTTTTGAGATCCAGTTGTCTACTACGTTTCTTGATGTGGTGTTAGGACGACGGGATTTCTATCGTGAAAATGGTGAGCTACTTGTCTGGGTATTTCAAAAATTCTCTCTTAGAGATGCCAGGATGATGGAGTTTGATACATTTCACGCTAACAATATGAATGCCATCGTGTTGGACCAGGATGCAAAAAACAGATGTACACTGAATCATCGACTATGGTTAAAATGTATCTGGGTTGAGCCTGAACTAAAAAAATGCAAATTATCACATACAGAATGTTTTGATATTATTGATTTTGATAAATTTGATAAAAATATTGACAAGCAACAGATATATTTTTTTGATTACGATACTAAAAGAGCAATAGTTGATGTTGAGTTAGGTAAATATAAAGAAATAGTTCGAATTCAAAACTTGAGGGAGCAATTTTTTAAATCTTTCGATCCGACTCTAGATGTAGAAGGCCAAGCAAAGTATTCAAGCCAGTTTTTTCCTCAAATGAATTTATGTGCTAATGATTTCAAGTGGCTATTAAATGGCTACTTGCGAATGATGAATGCAGCCAAGACAGGCAATCCTACCAGAAATGGAAGTGGATGGAATTATTCAAATTTTAAAAATATATACGACAGCGTGTATAAAACGTATACATCACTGTACTTCTTGTTTTGCTGTGCAATGAAAGCATATTCCAGAGATGAGACAAGCGAATCGATAACCCGAAGGAAAGCTGAGGCTTGGAAGTCGATTCGTGCGGAAGGTGAAAAATCAAAGTTTCACCACGACCAAATATACACAACGTTGACAGACGTGTTGTTTCCTGAGGCAGCAAAGGTCTATCGTGAGATTTTGCGTAAATCTAAACGCGGTGTATGCTTTGATATATTAGATTAGCTCGAATATTTTCTTTGGAAGTGTCTGATGTGTGTGTTGTATTTCAATAAATTCCTCGCCAATATTTTTGCGACACTTCTTTAGTGCCTTACTTTCCTTGTATTATATATCCTATTTTATAACCCTTTGCCAGCCAGACAATGCATTCAATTATTCAACTCTTAAAGGAAATTGGTCATGTTCTGGTACTCGTTGGCTGAGTTTACCGCGATGAATAAGATTTTGTTCATTTGATTTCAGTCATATTGTTCGTAATTTTTTGTATTCTCTTTTTGGCATAGTTACAGGATGATTCCGTCATGAGATGGTCTTGTGTATATGTATTGCGTTTTATACTCGTTGTAAAATATTGTTCAATCGTTGTAACAGTGGCTCCAATTCTTTGAATAATTCTGCCAATTGATTCAAGTTTCTCTGCTGTTCCTCCTGACGTATTTCTATGTTGGCCAGGCGTTTGTTTTGGATCTCCACGGACGTGGTGAAGTCTTGTTGAAGTTTCTCTAGGCAATTGAGAAGATGCCGTTCCAGTTCGGTCATGCTCATGGTCTACTCCAATTTCACGGCTTTCTGTTTGCCCACCGTCCAGTCGGTACGGGCCGAAGTTTTGGGCGGCAGGACGATGAACCGTCCATCCTGGTTCTCCAGGAGCCGCAATCCCCATGTCCGTTTTTCCAGTTGATCGGCGATGCTCTCCAGTTCGGCCTTGCTCGCGTGCAGGTTCTGAATCTCGCCCTGCAGGGCCATGACCTTGCGTGTGAGCAGCGTCACTACGCCCCAGCCGCCAAGGCTCGCCCCCAGGAGCATGCTCAGGCTCAGGAGCAGGGCCAGGAGGCATTTCTTGCCAAAGGCCCAACTCAGGGTTTGGCAGCGTGAGGCGATGGTCTGTTCCAAGCTCCCAAGTCGGTCGCGGATAGCGGCTTCGGTTGTACTGAGCGCGGCGGTCGATGACTGCCGCAAGCTCTCGCTCAAGTCGCTGAATTGTTTCCTGGCCAGGGCCTCGATCTCCTGCCGGTCCTGTTCGGTCTTGGCCCGCATCCGTTGCGTCAGGGACGCGAGCGAGTCGCCAGTTTGCTGCATAGATTCCCCCCTTGAGGCGAAGTTTCTCCCCGCTTGCCGGGGCTTTGACGGTGACATGGGCCTTGCCGGCCCTGTTGATCTCAAGGCCTGCCTCGCGCAGGGCCGTGAGAAGATCGGCGCGGTTTTCGACCTGGCCCTCTTCGATCTTCATGAGCAGGTAAGCGTGAACGGCGTCCTTGGCCTCGGCGCGTTCATCCTTCCCGGGCGCCTTTCCCCAGCGGACCAGACGGGCTTTACGTAAGTCCGCATGTTCGGGCGTGCGCAGGCGCGCCCGGGCGGGATCGTCCGGCCTGGCCCAGCCTTCCCGGTGGTTGTGCAGGTCGCGGAATACGTCGAAGTGCTTCTGCCAGCCGGGCGGGCAGGGGTTGAACGCCTTGCCGCTCGAAAGCTCCAGGCGCGGGATGACGAAGTGCAGCTCATGGTGGTTGGCATGGCGATGCCGGACCCAGAGGATGTTGCGCTGGTCCGGCTCCAGACCTGCAAAGGCCACGGCCTCGAAGTCGTCCATGACGCGCGTTTCCTGCTCCGGCGTCACCCGATCATCCGGATGCCAGGACAACACCCCGGCCGTGAACTTCCATTTGGTGTCCAGGGAGTCGATCAGTTCGCGCGTCGTCTCCGGATCGCCGCGCAACACCTCGGGAGGGCGTTCGTCCCGATGAGGGTAGTCCAGGCGCACGAGGTAGCGCGTCGGCGCGTCCCCGCAGCCCTGGCCGTGCGGAAAGACTTTCATGTACATAAAGTGACCACGGAGGGTTTTGACTCCAGGGAGGGAAGGGCTTCTCGCGGGTCGCTGTTCTCAGGGGCAGCGTATCGCCTGAGCACTCTCTCAAGGCTGAAGAGGGCGGCAAGAACCTGCAGGGCCTCCGCTCGCCGTTTGTAGGTGTTGGCCCAGCGGGCCACCTGGTTCAGATTCGCGCCGATCCGGGCGAGCTGCCGCACGCGTTCTTTCTCAAGCGGCGTTCGACGCAGGCGGTAGTCCATGGTCCGCTGGCGGATGAAATCCGTCACGGTCTGGCCCTGGGCGGCGGCCTTGGCCGTGATGGCCTCTTTTTCCGCCGGGGTGACGCGCAGCTTGATCCAGGAGGTCCGGTTCGGTGTGCTTTCTTTCATGGAGTCACCTGCCTTGATGTCTTTGGCAGGGGTCGAGGGGGGCGCAGCCCACCCGCCAGCCCCAACAGGGGGCACCGCGACAGCGTGTGGCCACGTAGGGTAGGCTGGCACTGTGGCTTCGCAGCGGTGGACGCGGACTCTCCCCGGCAACATGGTGGCAGCGAAAGAAGCGAAAGAAGCGCAAAAAGCCTCATGCGTCGCCCTCCCTTTCTTCGCTTTTTTCGCTTAATTCGCGCAGGGAGAGGATGACCCGGGGGCGGCCTGCATTTTTGATCTTGGTGATGCTGATACGCTGCTGGGCTTCGAGCTGCTGGAGGAGGGGTTGCAGGCGCTCGCGGGGGACATGCCTGCTTAAGGCCGCGCTCAGTTCGGTGGCCGAGAGCGGGCCGGTCTTGAGCGCCTCCAGGATTTTGTCCTCAAGCGGGTCCGCCGCCCGGTCCCCGAAGATATACAGGGCCGAATCCTGGGCGTAGCGCCACATGGCCAGGGCCGCCTGAAGATGTGGCTCGGCGATGTGCCCCTGGCCATCCAGAAGGGCATAGATCAGGGCAAGGCGCAGGGTCTGGGCCTCGGCCCGGTTGATGACGCTCCCGGCAAGCCCGGTGTGCTCCTGGGACAGTTCCGGATAGATGGCCTTCCATAGGTCAAGGGCCGGTGCGGTCATGGTCATGGCGCGGCGTTTCTGAGCCAGCCCCACAAGCCGCCACAGCTTGCGTTGCAGCGGAGCCAGTTCATTGTCCGGCATCCTGGAGGGCAAGGCCACCAGCTTGGAACGCCGGACGCATATCCACAGGAACCGGTTCCCGAAGCCGTTGACGGCCTGAACATCGCCCAGGCACACGGCCAGCTCCTGTATGGTGATGTGGGTGATGATGCAGATATGCGCCCCCCGCACCACCACGGGATTGTTTTTGGTCAGGGGGGCATAGTCGCCGGAATCCCAGAAGCAGCGGATGCCCATGGAGACGGTGTTGCCCTCCCGCTTAATGCAGACCAGGCAGCTGGCAAATTCCTCGTCGATAATGATGAGCCGCATGTCCCCTTTCTCGCGTAGCGGCTCGGATGGGTTTTGGCGCTTGCGGCGTTCTCGTTCCTCGTCGCTTTCGTCGCGCACATGATGGGCCAGGCCTTCACCCGTGGAGAGCGGGCCGCCGCTTTCCCTGGCGGGCAAGGGCAGGCCCCAGGCCTCCAAGTCTGCGGGTTGGCAATGCTCGCGGCTAAAGAGTTTGGTCACGGGATGGCGGGACGTGCCCTTGCGGGCCTTGCTGGTGTTGCCGCAGAGCACGGCGAAAAGGCGCGCCGGGTGGACTGTCTCGCCCACGTAGATGTGCGGGCCTTGTCCGGGCGCGTGCCCGTAAACCTCCGCGCCGAAGCGCACCAATGTGGTGACGCATATTGCCGCCGGGTCGGCTTCGCTGTCGCGCGTGGCCAACCGGACAAAGTCTCCCAGGAATCCCGGACAGGCCTTGAAGGAGAACCGGGGCCATTCCTTGAGGGCAAGATCGTCGGGATCATCCGGTGGTGCGCCTATAAGCGGCTGAACCCGTGGCAGGCCACGGCTTGCGCCGCTCATTTTCCACTCCCACCGTTCCCCTTCGTTTTTTTCGGCCGCCCGCGCCGTTTGGTAGGAGTCTGAGGGGGTGTGTGTCGGCCCATCGCTTTCTCGGCGATCCAGGCGTCGACCCCATCTACAGGCCATGCAAGACGGTGACCTAATTTTATGGGCGGTGGCACTGCGTCGAACTGCTTGCGTGCGAGATGTCCGTGGATTGATGCAATGCTTTTCCCAAGGATAATGGATAATTCACTGATGTTGTAAAAACGCTGTGTGACCATGGATACTCCTTGTCTGTTGTGCAATTTATGGGCACCAAAGAATAATCACAAATCGACAAACAATGTCAATATACGCAAATTTTGCATGTTTACACGCAAAATCTGCATATGCAAAGTTTGCGTTCTCCGGAGAAACACCTTAAGTGCATGCAAGATTTGCATACACACATGTATCGATATTAATCAGCATGAAGAGCAGATATGCTATTGATTGCTGGTTTAAGATTGTAACATCAAGTTGTTATGTGATTGTTCGGTTGATCAGGGGACTGCCAGAGTCGAGGAGGGGAGAGGGTTAGGTTTTTGAAGCTGTGACGAGTCCCCGTGCGAATGACAGGGGGTACGCCTTTGGAGGCTGCAGGCTATTTGGGAGGATTTGGGGGAGGCTACGCGTTAACGCCAAGGAGTCGCTCTGTGCGCGTGAAATTCTGGCAGGTGAAGAAAATTTTTGCTCCAATTTTGCTCCACTCGCACTGAAAAACTGTGGATAACCATGAAAATTTATGAGCACGCAATTGCTTGATAATATTTGATTAATCGTGGTAACATGTGGATAAGATTGGTCGAAATTTAGGACTTCAAATCCGGTGTGCGGTCGAGAGGTCGCAGGTAGGTTCGACTCCTATACGCTTCCGCCATCCTTCGCTTTTTCCTGCTTGCGCCAGCTATTCGTTCTTCCATTACCCGTCGGCCAGCCCCGCTTGAGCCCCCTATTCCTTTCGTGGCAGGCATCCTGGTGCGCGGACCTACAACTTCATGCCGTACTGGGCCACCTTGTGCCGGAAGGTGCGGGAACTGATCCGCAAAAGCTCCGCCGCCCGGCTCTTGCTGCCCGATGCGGCGGCCAGGGCCCGGCGGATGGCCCGGGTCTCCGCCTCGCGCACCGCCGCCTCCAGGCTCAGACAGTCCGGCTCGGACCCGCCGGAATCCCCGCCCGTGTCGCACCGCATCTCCAGCGGCAGATCCGCAGCCATGACTTCCATGCCGTCCGGATGCAGAAGCACCACCCGCTCCATGAGGTTTTTGAGCTCCCGTACATTGCCCGGCCACAGATGGTCCTCCAGGGCGCGTTGCGCGCAAGGGCGCAGATCCAGGCCGTGTTTGTGATGGCGGTGGCGGAACAGATCGAGAAAATGCTCGGCCAGGGGCAGGATGTCCTCGCGCCGGTCGCGCAGCGGCGGCAGGGATATGGGCACGACGTTTAATCTGTAGTAGAGATCGGCCCGGAAAAACCCCGTCTGGACCATCTCGGGCAGACTGCGGTTGGTGGCGGCCACGATGCGGGCCAGAAAGGGCAGATCCTTCTCCCCGCCCAGGCGCTTGAAGGTGCGCTGTTCCAGAACGCGCAAAAAGTCCACCTGGTTGGGCTGGGGAATCTCCCCCACCTCGTCCAGAAACAGGGTTCCGTCCTCGGCGGCCTCGAAACTTCCCTTCTGGCGGCGGTTGGCGCCGGTATAGGCCCCGGCTTCGTGCCCGAAAAACTTGTCCGCAAAGAGTTCCCCCTTGAGCACGCCGCAGTTGACGGGGACAAAGGGTTTTTCGCGCCGGTTGCTCAGGGTGTGGATGAGCCGGGAGAACAGCTCCTTGCCCGTGCCGGACTCCCCATAGACCAGGATGGGCGCGTCTGACCCGGCCACCTGCCCGGCCACCCGGCGAAGGGCCCGCATGGCCGGGGAACGGAAAAGAAATGCCGGTCCGTCCGGACCCAGGGCAAAGTCGTTGTCATCATCGACCGGCAAGAATTTGCCGGAACGGGAGGAGGGAGTGGACATGACGATATCTCCTGCCAGGGAGGTGGGACGAACCGGGATATCGTGAGTACACGCCCCTCATAGCGGTAATTCCATGCCGCACAAGGGGGTTGACTCTCTCCCGGTTGTTATGGGTTGTACGCTTCCCGCTGCAAAAGCGGCAAAATCTTGCCGCCATGCGGCGTGTTTTTGCCGATACGCCCCGGGACGGCACCCGTCAAGCCCGTGTTTGTGCGGTTTTTCACTTGGTACGGTTCTTGATCTATGTGGGCGCCGCGCGAGGCCATGCCGTATGATCACGGCCCGGCGGCGGACCTGGCCGGATGTGACCGGGGGGCGAGGCCTCTGGGGATGGACCAACGAACACTACATGTGAAAAGGGAGAACGGTAAGGACATGAGAGCGAAACCGATGCGGACGACGATTCTGGTCGCGGCGGCCTGCCTCCTTGTGGCGGGACTGGTCTGGGCCGGGGCCGATGCCGGGATGGCCGCCGAGGGCGCGGCCGCCGTTGACGCCATGACCGGCGCGGCAAGCGACACGCCGTGGTGGATGTGGCCCATCATTTTGTTGGGATTCTGCTTTATCCTGGGAATCATCGCCGTGCTGGCGGGCGTGGGCGGCGCCGTCCTCTTTGTTCCCCTGGTCAGCGGATTTTTTCCCTTTCACCTGGATTTTGTGCGCGGCACGGGCCTTCTCGTGGCCCTGGCCGGGGCTCTGGCCGCCGGGCCTGGCCTCTTGCGCCGCAACCTGGCCAGCCTGCGCCTGGCCCTGCCGGTGGCGCTTATCGCCTCGGCCTGTTCCATCGTCGGCGCGTTTGTGGGCCTGGCCTTGCCCACGGATATCCTTCAGCTCTGCCTGGGCGGCACCATCATATTCATCGCCATTTTGCTCTTGACCTCCAAAAACGTGGTGCGGCCCCATGTGGAAAAGCAGGACGCCATCGGTCTGGCTCTGGGCATGAGCGGCATCTACACCGAACCCTCCACGGGTGAAGTCATTTCCTGGAAGACCCATCGCACCCTGCCGGGCCTTCTCCTTTTCATTCTCATCGGCCTCATGGCCGGCATGTTCGGCCTGGGCGCGGGTTGGGCCAACGTCCCGGTGCTCAACATGCTCATGGGCGCGCCGCTCAAAATCGCCGTCGGCACCAGCAAGTTTTTATTGTCCATCACCGACACCTCGGCCGCCTGGGTCTATCTGAACAAGGGCTGCGTCATCCCGCTGATGGCCATTCCCTCCATCATCGGGCTGATGCTCGGTTCCTTTGTCGGGGTGCGCCTTTTGGCCGTGGCCAAGCCCAAGTTCATCCGCTACATGGTCATTGGCGTCTTGTTGTTCTCCGGCGGACGGGCCTTTCTCAAGGGGTTCGGCATCTAGGATGGGCTTTCGCCCGCGCGACGAAGGGTATAGGTTCAGGCATAAACGCGATAATTACAGGAGCATCCCATGACGTCCACGAAATACGACACGACACCCAAGGAGCAGGTTCTCTACGCCAATATGCTGTTTTACGGCTGCTGGTCGGGGCTTGCGCTTATGATCGTCACCTATCTGGTGTATGCCTTCGGCATTCTGGAACCCCATGTTCCCATGGAGGTGGTGACCCGTGTGTGGTTCCATCCGGTGCACGAATACCTGACCGTCGGGCAGGTGCCCGTGGGATGGGGCTGGGCTGCCCTTCTCAACAAGGGTGATTTCATCAATTTTCTCGGCATCGTCTTGCTGGCGGGCATGACACTGGTGTGCTACGTTCCTCTTATCGTGGCATATTTGAAGAAGAAAGACAAACTGTTCGCCATGATCGCCACGCTTGAGATTCTGGTTCTGGCCTTCGCGGCCTCGGGCATTGTTGGCGGCGGCGCGCACTAGCAACGGCGTGACATCGGAAACAAACATCACAACCGTGGAGAACTCCGTGCGCACCGCACCATGCCCATCCAACGCGCTTGCGCCGGATCTCGCCCGATTGTCGGAGATTCTGGGCGGCCTGCCCATCGGCATCGCCGCATTGGACCTGGACTGCCGCATCGTGTTCATGAACAAGGCCCTGGAAGATCTCACCGGCTTTACCAGCCATGAGGCCGCCGGGATCCCCTGTCATCATGTTCTGCGTTGCGGCCTGCATCTGCGCGGCGTCCGGCAGGCGGAAACGGCCGGGCGCGGCGATGAGCCGGTCAAGGGCCGGGAGACGGACATCATCGACCGCCATCGCCACAAACTGCCCGTCCGGGTCACCCGCATCGATGTCAAAAATGAGCAGGGCGGGGTGTTCATGTTCCTTGAGGCCTACGAAGACCTGGCGCCGCTGCACGACATGGAGCGGCGGCTCAAGGACGTCGCGGGGGCCGGGGAACTGATCAGCCGGGGCGAGGCCATGGAGCGCATCAAGAAGGTGCTCCCGGCCATCGCTCAATCCGACTCCCCGGTCCTGGTCACCGGCGAGACCGGAACCGGCAAGGATCTGTCGGCCCAGGTCATCCACAAGGCCTCCCCGCGCGCGCGCGGCCCCTTCGTGCGGGTCAACCTGGGCCCCATGCCCGAGCACCTGTTGGAGATCGAGTTGTACGGCCGGGTGGCCGAGGAGGGGGAGGCCGTTCCGGGCTGTTTTCAGCGGGCCAACGGCGGCACCCTGTACCTGTCGGAGCTCGCCGATCTGCCTGCCGCCCATCAGGCCGGACTGGTGCGCGTTCTGGACGACCAGACCATCATCCCGGCCGGTTCGGACAAGGGCGTGCGGGTGAACGTCCGGCTTGTCGCCGCCACCCACAAGGATCCCGAGGAGCTGGTGCGCGCCGGGGTGTTGCGCGAGGATCTGTTTCATCGCTTAAGCGCCGTGCGGGTGCATCTGCCGCCGCTACGGGACCGGGGAGAGGATGTGGAGTTCCTGTTGACCCATTTCCTGTCCCGCTTCGCCGCCCGTTTCAAAAAGGACATCAAGGGCTTTTCTCCGCGCGCCATCCGGATTTTGCGCAGCCATCCCTTTCCGGGAAACGTGCGGGAACTCAAAAACATCGTGGAATATGCCGCCATGATATGCCAAAAGGACATGATCCTTCCGGCGCATCTGCCGGGGCATATCCTGGCCGCCCTCAAGGCCGACGAGCCCCCCGTCCCGGGACGGCCGGGCGAAAACCGGGGACGGAAGCGTTCGTGACCCGTCAACCGCGACCCATCGGAAAGGCATGAGCATGCGCACCAAAAAGATCCTGATTCCCCTGTTCCGGGACGAGGTGGCCCCCAGGTTCGACCTGGCGGGCGAGGCGCTGATCGTGGCCGTGTCCGAAGACGGGACAGTGGAGGGACGGCAAAACCTGGTTCTTCCCAACGCCTCGGCCGACGACCTGTGCGATCTGGTGCTGTCCCGGGATATCGATACGGTGATCTGCGGCGGCATTGAAGAGGAATACTACCATTATCTGCGCTGGAAGCGGGTGGACGTGCTGGATGCCGTGGCGGGCACGGCCGAAGCCGCGTTGACGCGGTTTCTGGCCGGAAGGCTCAAGTCCGGAGATATGCTCTTTGCGGGCGGTGACAGTCGTGTTTAAGACCATTTTTCGCCACTCGTTCAAGGATCTGCACGGCAGCGAGGACATCCTGTCCCCCGAGCGCTACATGAGCCTGCGGCGCAAGATCGTGGGGCTTATGGCCGTGGTCTCCGTGGTGCCGCTTTTGCTCATGGCCGCCATCAACTACTATGAATACCGGGCGGCCCTTGGCCGGGAGATCCAGAATCCGTTGCGCATCCTGGTGTCCAAGACCAAAAATTCGTTTGAGCTGTTTTTGGCCGAGCGCACCTCCACGGTGAGCTTTATCGCCTCGGCCTATCCCTTCGAGGATCTGGCCCAGGAAAAAAACCTCAAGCATATCTTCAGGGTCATGACCCAGGTCTTCGACGGCTTTGTGGACCTTGGGCTGCTCGATGAGAACGGCGTCCAGGTGAGCTATGCCGGGCCCTACTCCCTGGCCGGGAAAAACTACGCCGAACAGAGCTGGTTCAACCAGGTCATGATCCGGGGCGCCTACATCAGCGACGTGTTCATGGGCTACCGGCATTTCCCGCACATGGTCATCGCCGTGCGCCATATGGATGAAAACGGCAAGAAGTGGGTGGTCCGGGCCACCATCGACACCACCCGGTTCGACCGGCTCATTGCGGCCATGAGCCTTGAGCCCGACAGCGACGCGTTTTTGCTCAACAAGGAGGGCATCCTCCAGACCAATTCGAATTATTACGGCAAGGTGCTCGAGCGTCTGCCCATGGCCATGCCCCCCCAGGGCTACGAGGCCCGGCTGGTGGAGACCCAGGACCAAAACGGCGAGGACATCTATCTGGCCTATTCCTACTTCCCGGAGACGGACTTCGTGCTCATGGCCGTCAAGCCCCGGGGGTCGGCGCTCAAGACCTGGTACATGGTCAAGGGCGATCTGCTGTTCATCTTCGTGCTCGGGGTCATGGCCATCTTCCTGGTGGTCTACAAGATGACCGACCTGCTCATCCAGCGCATGCGCGAGAGCGAGGAGCGCCGGGAACTGGCCTTCCGGCAGGTGGAGCACGCCCAAAAACTGTCCTCCATCGGGCGCCTCGCCGCAGGCGTGGCCCACGAGATCAACAATCCCCTGGCGGCCATCAACGAGAAGGCCGGCCTCATGAAGGATCTTCTCGGCCTGCGTCCGGATTTTCCGGATCGGGAAAAGTTCATCACCCTGGCCGACGCCATCCTCAAAAGCATCCGGCGCTGCCGGGACATCACCCACCGCATGCTCGGCTTCGCCCGGCGCATGGACGTCAGCTATGAAGAGTTGGACATCAACGAGGTCTTGACCGACACCTTAAGCTTCCTGGACCAGGAGGCCAAACACCGGGGGGTGACCATCGTGCGGGAGCTCGACGAGTCCCTGCCGCGCATCAAGTCCGACCGGGGCCAACTCCAGCAGGTATTCCTGAACATCTTGAACAATGCCCTGGCCGCTGTGCCCGACGACGGGAACATCGAGGTCAAGACCGGCGAGGGCGCCCCGGATTCCTTGGTCATCAGTTTTCAAGATAATGGCTGCGGCATGTCCCAGGACACCCTCGAACACGTCTTCGAACCTTTTTTCACCACCAAGAAGGGCACGGGCACGGGCCTTGGCCTGTCCATCACCTACGGCATCATCAAAAAACTTGGCGGCGACATCGCGGTCACGAGCAAGCAAGGCGAGGGAACCCTTTTCACCGTATACCTGCCGAAATCGGCCAGGAAGGAAGCGGCAAGCTGATGGAGAAAAAAGACTGGAACGTGCTTTTGGTGGACGACGAACGCGAATTCGTGACCACCTTGTCGGAACGCCTGGAACTGCGGGGCATCGCCTCCCGGGTGGTCTTCGACGGCGAGAGCGCCCTGCGGGAGGTGGCTGAAAATCCGCCGCACTTGGTGATCCTCGACGTGATGCTGCCGGGCATGCGGGGGCTTGAGGTGTTGCGCGGCATTCGGGCCGGGTTTCCCAACGTCAAGGTGATCCTGTTGACCGGCCACGGAACCACCAAAAACGGCATTGAGGGCATGAAGCTGGGGGCCTTCGATTACATGATCAAGCCCCTGGACATCGACGTGCTCATCGAAAAGATGACCGAAGCCGCAGGCGGCAGGCGGTGAGCATGAACGCCTCCGGGGAAAACAAAAAGCAGGCCGTGCGTGAGGCCGCATTCATGGGGGCGGTGACCGCCTCCATCACCCATGAAATGCAAAACGTCCTGGCCATCATCCAGCAGTCCGCCGGGCTCATGGACGACCTGTTGCACCTAAGCCGCAAGGAATCCCTCAAATCCTTGGGGTTTCGCAAAGGATTTCAGTATCACGACAAGTTTTCGACCCTGATTGCGGCCATGAACGAACAGGTGGAGCGGGGTTCGAATTTAAGCGACGGTCTGAACCGCCTGGCCCATGTGCCGGACAGCCAGGCGGAGACGACGGATCTGAAAAGCGCCACAGGGCTTCTGTTTTCGCTTATCGGGCGGATCGCCCGAAAAAGGCGGATCGAATTCGTTCTCGAGCCCGGAGACGAGCGCCAGCCGCGAAAGGCCCAGTGTCCCCCCATGCAGGCCTTGATGGCCCTCTACGGCGTGGCCCAGGCCCTGATCGAGGCCCTGTCCGGCTGCGTGGTCCGGGTCGCCATGGGCACGGCGGAGAGCGGGCTCGTCGTGGATTTTATATTGCCCGAGAGTGGCGCGGGATCCCCGCCCGTGGTCCTTCCCGAGTCTTTCGACGGCGGGGAGGGGGCGGGGAGCCCCCGCGCGACGGCGCAAGCGGATCGGATCAGACTGGTTTTTCCCCCATGCCCGGCTGACCCGGCAGGGGGCTGACAAGAGGCGCATCCGAGGGTGGCTGTCCCCTCGACGACTCGATACGGCGGATTGAGGCGCGCATGCGCCGTAACCACGCAAACGAAATGGTTCGCAGGGGCATTCCCCGGACCAGAGACTTTCCCCCCAGGGGGGGCCGAAACACGAGGAAGGAGAAGCAAATGAAAAAGATCAAGCTGCTTTTGGTGGACGACGAGGAGAACTTCGTCAACACCCTGGCCGAACGCATGAAGATGCGCGATGTGCCCTCCAAGGTGGTTTTCAGCGGCGAAGAGGCCCTGGAGGCGGTCAAGGTCGAGGCCCCCGACGTCATGGTCCTGGATCTGCGCATGCCCGGCATCGACGGCATGGACGTCCTGCGCAAGGTCCGCAAGGCCCACCCCCATGTCCAGGTCATCATCCTCACCGGCCACGGCACGGATCTGGATGAGGAAGAGGCCAGGAAGCTCGGGGCCTTCCACTACCACAAAAAGCCCATCGACATCGACGAGCTTTTGAGCACCGTCAAAAAGGCCTACCGGGAAAAGATCGAGGACGCCATGGTGGCGGCCACCTTCGCCCAGGCCGGCGAGTTCGACGAGGCCCGGAAGATCATGGACGAGGACGGCAAATAGAACGAGGGCGTTTCCGGCCGGGGCATGGGCCTGTCCGGCCGGGACATGGACCGGGAAGCAGGGGGGCGTGATGCGGCGCATGGCCGTCCTCCCTGCGTCCCGGACGGTCGGTCGCGGAGACGGACATGCCGGAGCGGGTGCTGTTGGTGGACGACGAGGTCGATTTTGCGGACCTGTTGGCCGAGCGGCTGACCTCCAGGGGACTTTCCGTCCTGGTGGCCCACGACGGCGAGGAGGCCTTGCGCGTGTTGGCCGGGGTTTCCGGTGACGCGGCGTCCGGGCCGGGCGAGGTGGACGTGGCCGTGCTCGACGTCAACCTGCCCGGGAAAAGCGGCCTGGACGTCCTGCGCGAGATCAAGGCCGAAAGGCCCCATGTGGAGGCCATCATGCTCACGGGGGCCACCGAGGTGGGCACGGCCGTCACCGGCATGAAGCTTGGGGCCGTGGACTATCTGCTCAAGCCCGTGGACGTGGAGGTGCTGGTGGCGGCCATCCGCCAGGCCGGCGCCCGGCGGGCCGAGAAGATGGCGGGCCTGCGCATGATCGAGACGGTCAAGCTGGCCGCCGTGGGAACCCTGGCCGAAGGCGTGGCCCATGAGATCAACAATCCGGTCAACATCATGTTCCATGAAGCGGGCTGGATGGAGGATCTCCTGCACGACGCGGACATCCCCGACGCGAAACTTCTCGGGGAGCTACACACCTCCATCACCCGCATCCTGTCCCAGGGGCGGCGTTGCCGGGGCATTACGGCCAAACTCTTAAGCCTTGGCGGACGCATCGATCCGCGTCCCCAGAAGATTCGTCCGGACAAACTGGCCGGGGCCGCAGCCAAGGCTGTCCGTGACCGGGCCAAGACGCTGTCGGTGCGCGTCAAAACGGATTTCTCCCGGGACATCCCCGAGCTTTTCGTCCCTCCGGCCCATCTGGAGCAGATTTTTTCCCATTTGGTGGACAATGCCCTGGATGCCATGGACGGCGCCTCCGAGCGGGAGAAGGTGCTGGCCCTCAAAGGATGGCGGGAAGGGGAGAATGTGGTCTTCACCGTATCCGACTCGGGAATCGGCATTGCCGCAGCCAACATGTCGCGCATTTTCGATCCCTTTTTCTCCACCAAGGAGGTGGGCAAGGGATCGGGCCTGGGGCTGTCCATCTGCCGGGGCATCCTGACCGCCCTGGGCGGCGATATCCAGGTGGAAAGCCAACTCGGCGAGGGCACGACGGTCACCGTGACCCTGCCGCTGACCCCCCTGCGGCCCGACGCCGCGCCCATCACGCATTGAGTCCCGGGGTTCCCTGGAGAACCTTCCAGGTGGAGGCCCCGTGGATCACCCGTGTCGGGACTGGTAGTTTTCGACGGCCAGTTTCACGGCCTTGGCCGCGATGCGCGCGCTTTTGTGCTTGTCCTTGGGCAGTCCGCCCAAGAGCTCGATGATATCCTCCGCCTCGATGGCCGCCGCCTGGTCCGGGGACGTGCCCAGGGCCAGCTCCACGGCCGCGTCGGCGCAGACCACGCTTGAGGCGCAGCCGTCCGCGGAAAACGAGGCCTCGCTGATGCAGCCGTCCGCGACGCGCAAGAAAAGGGTGATGGTGTCGTCGCAGGCCCCGGATACCGTGGCCGTGCCCGACGGGTCGAACATGATCCCCATATGGCGCGGGGCCTTCCACCGGGCCACCACGGCCTCTCCGAAATAGGTCACGGCGTCGGCGTCGCACATGGCCTGGAGTTCCTTGGCCAGCCGGTCGACATCGCTCATGGGCACACCCCGGACATCTCCAAGGCCTGATTGACGTAGCCTCGCAGGTCGGCGGTGGACAGGCCGGGAATGAATATGGCCTCCTTGGGGCAGGCGCCCTGACAGGCCCCGCACCCGCTGCACAGTTCCGGGGTCAGGCGGATAATCCTGGCGTTTAAGCGTCTTGGGTTGATGGCCACTTCCAGACAGTCTCGAGGACAGACGTCCACGCAGATGGCGCAGCCGTCGCACACCTCTTTGCGGATGGCCGCCTTGGGTTCTTTGCGGGGAAACGTGGTCTCGTTTATGATGTGCACGGTATCGCCTCCGTCTTTTTTTCGCGGCCTGTCGTCGCCGGGTTTTACGATGTTCGATATCCTTCCCCCCCGGCGTTTGGCAACGCGAAATCGTGCGTTCCCGCCATTCCGGGAGGGTTGTTTGAAACCGGGTCACGACCGTGGGAGCATATCCCCCTCTCCTGGCCCTGCGTCATCCCTCCGGCCAAGCCTCTGGCGCTGGGACATGAAAAGGACCGACTGAGGCGGCATACGAATGGGCCGATCATCTGGGGCATGGTCAAGGGCGCCGCAGCGCGCCGCTTGCCGAAGGGGAGCCCAGGGATTACCTTCGGAAAAATTCGCCCCGGCGTCGGCACAGGGGACAACACCAAGGCATTGGAGACGGATATGGACTGCAATGAGACGCTTCAGGAGCTTTTTGACGTCTGTCCCTGGCGGGAGAAAACCTTTGGCGAATTGCCCAAAGACCCGGGAAGCATCCGCTATTTGTGGCGGGCCGAGGACGCCGGTTTCGCATCGCTATTTTTCAAGTCCGGCCTTTTGACCGAAGAAACCTCGGCCATCCGGCGTTCGCTGTACCTGGGACGGGAACCGGGGGGGAGTTGGGCGCTGTGCGTGGCGGAACGCACCCGGGAGGACTTCGATCCCAAAGAGGTAGGGCGGGGTATCACGGCGCTGATGGATATGGGCAATATCCGGGCTGCCCTGGGCCGGGCCAAGGCCAACTGATCCGTCGCGTCCGGGGGGCTTGCCCCGCATGGCGCCCCTGGAGCCTTCTGACCGGGTATGTGCAAAAAGGGGCGAGGGCCCCTGATGCCGGGGTCTGATGGAGCCGGGCCACCCGTGGCTGCGATTTTCCCGTGATGGCGCAACTGGTGTCACGACGGGCGGCCGTCCATGCGACATGCATGGACGGCCGTTTTGCGTGATTGGGGCGGCATGGGACGTCCAGGGGGAGGCGGGAGGCGCGAGCGATTTCGTAACGGCTGACTTGCGCTTTGTGGCAAGAAATACAAATACGTAGCACGCCACGACGTTGCAGTGCCTATCGATAAAAACAGATACATGCCGCAGTCTCTTATTGAAAATCCCCGTTGACCCGTTTGTTGATTTCATCTATCTTCTCAATACTTATGTATAATTTGCATCGATAGACGCAATCGGAAAAGATGATGTGAAGAATTTCACCTGTCCAAGGGCAGAGGCCACGGCCAGGTTGAGAGGATGGGTGAAGCCCATCCGCAGGTCCGGATAACTCATGGTTTCCGGAAGCCCGGCGCAAGGGCGGCCTGTGGATGGAGGTCGGTTGCGCAAACGGCGTGCGGCGGCAGGACTGCCGCACCTGCCGGATGGAGAGGGTGCTGTTGAAGGCTGTGCCTGTCGACAGTTTCAAATCCACAGAAAACGAGATGGTCGCGGTTGCATCCACACCATGTCCTCCACTGATTTTATCGGGCGGACAGGCGAAGGGTGGAGTTTGGTCGAAATGCAGTTGGTTCTTCGGGGCCGCGAGAAGAGACGGTCGGTAACGGTGAACAGGGCTTTCCCGGAAAATGGGGCGGCTCAACCCAAAGCGAAAGGGGGTTTCAATGTCGGCGAAAAAAATCGGTTCGGTCATGGTCGTAGGCGGCGGCATCGCAGGCATGCAGACCGCGCTCGACCTGGCCGATTCCGGCTACTACGTCTATCTGGTCGAGAAAAAAGCGGGCATCGGTGGGGTGATGGCCCAGCTTGATAAGACGTTCCCCACGAACGATTGCGCAATGTGAATTATCTCCCCCAAGTTGGTCGAGTGCGGTCGGCACTTGAATATCGAGTTGATGACGCTTTCCGAGGTGGTGGCGGTCGAGGGTGAGCAGGGCGATTTCACCGTGAAGGTGAAACAGCATCCGCGCTACATCGACATGGACAAGTGTATCGCCTGCGGCCTGTGCGCCGAGAAATGCCCCAAGAAGGTGGGCAACGAGTACAACGAAGGGCTGGACAAGCGCAAAGCGGCCTACATCCTGTACGGCCAGGCCGTACCGCTCAAATACGCGATTGACGCCGAGAACTGTATTTACATTCAGAAAGGCAAATGCCGCGCCTGCGAAAAGTACTGTCCCACCGGCGCGGTGAATTTCGACCAGAAAGAGACCATTCTCGACGTCAAGGTCGGTTCGGTCATCCTGACCCCGGGATTCAAACCCTTCGATCCCACCGTCTTTGACTCCTATGACTACGCCCACATCACGGACGTGGTCACCAGCCTCGAATACGAGCGTCTCCTGTCCGCCTCCGGGCCGTGCATGGGCCATCTGGTGCGGCCGTCGGACCACACCGAGCCCAAGCGGATCGCCTGGCTCCAGTGTGTCGGATCGCGCGGCATCAACAAGTGCGACAACGGGTTCTGCTCCAGCGTCTGCTGCATGTACGCCATCAAGCAGGCCATCGTGACCAAGGAGCACACCACCGGGGACGTGGAGCAGACCGTCTACTACATGGACATCCGTTCCCACGGCAAGGATTTCGAGAAATACTATGTGGATGCCGGGAAAAAAGGCATCAACTTCGTGCGCGCCCGTCCCCATTCCTTCCTCCCCGGCCCGGACGGCAAGGGTGTGAAAACGCGCTGGGTGGACGAGCAGGGCGTCGAGCACAACGACGAATACGACATGGTGGTGCTGTCCATCGGCCTTGAGGCCCCGGCCGACGCCAAGGCCCTGGCCGAAACCGCCGACATCCGCCTGGACAAGTACCGCTTTGCGGAGTGCGACAGCTTCGCGCCGGTCTCCGCCAGTCGGCCCGGCATCTTCGTGGCCGGTTGCTTCCAGTCTCCCAAGGACATCCCCCAGTCCGTGACCGAGGCCTCCTCGGCGGCGGCCTGCGCGGCCATCACCCTGGCCGAGAGCCGGGGCGCCCTGACCAAGGAAAAAACCTATCCCCCCGAGAAAGACGTGGCCGCCGACGCCCCGCGCATCGGCGTCTTCGTGTGCTCCTGCGGCATCAACATCGCCGGGGTGGTCAAGGTGGACGAGGTGGTGGAGTACGCCAAGACCCTGCCCGGCGTGGTCTTCGTGGAAAACAATCTGTTCACCTGCTCCTCGGACACCCAGGTGCTTATCGCCGAGAAGATCAAAGAGCATGCCTTAAACCGTATCGTGGTCGCGGCCTGTACCCCCCGCACCCACGAGCCCCTGTTCAAAGACACCCTGCGCGAGGCCGGGATCAACGAATACCTGATCGAGATGGCCAACATCCGCAACCAGAACAGCTGGGTGCATGGCGGCGAGCCCGAGAAGGCCACCGCCAAGGCCAAGGACCAGGTGCGCATCGCCGTGGCCAAGGCCGGGCTTTTGTCCCCCCTGGAATACCTCTCGGTCAACGTGGTCCAGAAGGCCCTGGTCGTCGGCGGCGGACTGTCCGGCATGACGGCGGCCCTGGGCATCGCGGACATGGGCTACGAGACCGTGCTGCTGGAAAAGAGCAACATCCTGGGCGGCAACGCCCTTCGGCTCAACAAGACCTGGAAGGGCGAAGAGATCAAGCCCAAGGTCGAGGCCCTGGTCAAACGGGTGGAAAGCCATCCCAAGATCAAGGTGCTGACGAACGCCATGCTGAAGACCGCCGTCGGTTCCGTGGGCAACTTCGTCAGCGAGATCGAGGTCGGCGGAGAAACCCTGGCCGTCAACTACGGCGTGGGCGTGGTGGCCACGGGCGGTTCCGAATACAAGCCCACGGAATACCTCTACGGCCACGATGACCGGGTCAAGACGCACCTGGAATTCGACGCCTTCCTGGACGTCAGCGCAAGCGAGGCCAAGGCGGCCCAAAACGTGGTGTTCATCCAGTGCGTGGGCTCGCGCGAACCCGGCCGCCCCTATTGCAGCCGGGTGTGCTGCACCCATTCGGTGGAGTCGGCCATTGAGCTCAAAAAGCTCAACCCCGACATGAACGTCTTCATCTTCAATCGCGACATCCGCACCTACGGGCTGCGCGAGGATCTGTACACCGAGGCCAGGCGTCTGGGCGTCATCTTCGTGCGCTACGAGACGGAGAAAAAGCCCAAGATCATCAAGGACGGCGACGCCCTCTATGTGGTGGGCGACGATCCCATCCTGGGCAAGACCTTGAAGATCAAGGCCGACTACCTGGTCCTGGCCTCGGCCATCGTGCCCAACCAGACCAAGGAACTCGTGGAGCTCTACAAGTGCTCCGTGGGCGCGGACGGCTTTTTGACCGAGGCCCATCCCAAGCTTCGGCCCGTGGACATGTCCGTGGACGGACTCTTCCTGGCCGGGCTGTGCCACTATCCCAAGCCCGTGGACGAGGCCGTGGCCCAGGCCCAGGCGGCCGTGAGCCGGGCCGGGGTCATCCTGGCCAAGTCGGTCATGCCCCTTGATTCCATCAAGAGCATGGTCACGGACAAGTGCGACGGCTGCGCCCTGTGCGTGGACACCTGCCCCTACAAGGCCATCTCGCTTACGGTCTATGTGGAGAACGGTCGCGAACACAAGCGCATCGCCACGGACAAGGCCCTGTGCAAGGGCTGCGGCATCTGCATGGCCACCTGTCCCAAGCAGGGCGTCGATGTGGGCGGCTTCACCATGAACCAGCTCAAGGCCCAGGTCCAGAGCATCCTGTTGGGCGTCTAGCGCCCACGCGGCATGATACGGAGGCGGTTGCAGGCTTTTGAAGCGACCGTCTCCGGGATGAATACACCATCATCATGCGGCGGGCGGGGCGACCCTCTGCGCCCCCGCATGAGGAAAAAGGAGAGGCAACCATGGCTGACACCTATGAGCCGGTCATCATCGGCTTTCTCTGCAACTGGTGCGCCTATGCGGGGGGCGATCTGGCCGGGGTTTCCCGGTTGCAGTACCCCACGAACATGCGCGCCATCCGGGTCATGTGTTCCGGGATGGTCCATCCCAATCTGATCGTGGACGCCCTGCGCAAAGGCGCGGACGGCGTCCTCGTCATGGGCTGACACCTCGGGGAATGCCATTACCTGGACGGTAATAACAAAGCGTTGGCTAGGGCTGAAGGCGCCAAGGTCGTTTTGGAAGATCTGGGCATCGATCCGGAGCGTTTCGCCATCGAGTGGGTCTCGTCGGCCGAAGCCCCCCGGTTCGCCGAGGTGGTGACCGCCTTCACGAACAAGATCAGGTCTCTCGGACCCAATCCGCTCAAGAAAAAAACGGCCGCCTGTGCGTGCGCCTAAGTCCGGGAGGAAACCATGGTCACAATAGCGGAAGAATGGCTCAACTCGTGTTCGGGCTGTGAGATCGCGATCTTAAATATCGGCGACGTCCTGGTGGATCTGTTGCCGCAGCTTGAGTTCGTGCACATCCCGGTCCTTATCGACAAGAAATACTACGGCCAGACCGGCGAAAACACGGAACTGGACATCCCCGAGGCGGTCGTCGGCATCGTCTCCGGCGGCGTGCGCAACTCCGAGCACCTGGAAGTGCTCAAGAAGATGCGCGAGCGCTGCCAGATCCTCATCGCCCTGGGCACCTGCGCCACGGACGGCGGCATCCCGGCGCTCGGCAACATGTATTCGCTCCAGGAAATCAAGGACTTCATGTACCGGGAGTCGCCGACCACCGTGGCCGGACCCGACCCGGACTACAAGACCTACCACATCCCCGAGGCCTTCGAGACGGTCACCGCCCTGGACGAGCACGTCAAGGTGGACATCAAGCTGCCGGGGTGCCCGCCGCACCCGGATTGGATCACCGCCGCCGTGCTGGCCCTTTTGGACGGCAAGACCGAGCTCAACCTGCCCGAGCGCTCCGTGTGCGATACCTGTCCCACCATTCGCAAAAGCAAGAAAAGCACCGGGGATCTCAAGCGCATTTTGGAGGCCCCGGAATTCGATCCGGAAAAGCCGGTCGATGAAATGCGCTGCCTCCTGGAGCAGGGCTTTATGTGTCTTGGCCCGGTCACCCGGGCCGGGTGTTCGGGCATGACCGGCACGGCCCCCCGGTGCATCGCCACCCGCATTCCCTGCCGGGGGTGCTACGGCCCGGTCAAGGACGGGGCGCTGCCCATCGTCGATTACGTGGGCGCGTTGTCCACCGTGGGGTACGATCCGCGCAAGATGGTTGATCGCCGGGGCTTTTTGTGCCGGTTCAACGGCGCGCACAGCGTACTCAAAAAACTTGGCTGAGCGGATGAAACGGCCCGGGGGCAAGCGTATTGGGCTCTCTCCCGGGCCTTGAACTGATACGACGCTTATTTCTAGAACATCTTCCTGGTTCGACGCCTCGGCAGTCGTCCCGGGATGAAGAGGAGAACCGCATGGCTTCGCCAAATACCGCCAAAACGATCCGCGTCGCACCTGTGACGCGCATCGAGGGCCACGCCGGGTTCGAGATCATGCTCGACGACAGCGGCAACGTGGCCGACGCGCGCATGGCCATCATGACCCTGCGCGGCTTTGAAAAGTTTGTTGTGGGCAGGCCCGTGGAGGAAGTCCGGGACATCGTCAACCGCATCTGCGGCATCTGTCCCTGGAACCACCACCTGGCCTCCTGCAAGGCCGCCGACGGCTGCCTGGGCATCACCCCGCCCCCGGCCGGACGCAAACTCCGGGAACTGTGCCAGATGCTGGCCTTTATCCCGGACAAGATCCTGCACTTCTACTTCCTGGCCGCCCCGGACTTCGTCCTTGGCCCGGATGCCGACTATTCGGTCAGAAACGTGGTGGGCGTGGTCGGCGCCGCCCCGGACCTGGCCAAGCAGGTCGTGCACATGCGTTACAAGGTGCAGATGGCCCTGGAGAAATTCGCCGGAAAGGTCATCCACCCCATCGCCGCCGTGCCTGGCGGCTACTCCCGTCCCATGCTTGAGGAAGAGCGCAAGGAACTCCTGGCCGTGGTCAAGGAGGCCCTGGATTTCAGCGTCTTTTCGCTCAATTTCGCCAAAGAGAACGTGTTTCCCAAATACCTGGACGTGATCAACACCGTTGGCGTGTTCCCGTCCGGTTATCTGGGCACCGTGCGCCCCAGCGACGGGGCCCTTGAGTTCCACGACGGCGAACTGCGCATGATGGACATGAACGGCAACTATGAGCAGTTCAAATACCACGAATATCAGGACTACATCGCCGAACATGTGGAGCCCTGGACGTATCTCAAGTTCCCGTACATGAAAAAGGCCGGCAAAATCAGCCTGGACGAGACCAACCCCGTGGGCGTCTACCGGGTCA